>VFSW01002698.1_pt1 | contig 26761 bp, 27 predicted proteins | sample 5358111 | NCBI WGS metagenome assembly VFSW01 (sample SAMN11554181, study PRJNA540505) | mine drainage metagenome | isolation source: sediment from site ElyBrook_90M | place: USA: Ely Copper Mine, Vershire, VT | collected 2017 | reverse complement strand
GCTCGCGATCGTGGTCCGTTGATCGACTGGCTGCTCTCACGCCCGCTGCTGCATCGGGATGCGCGTCGTAATCGGCTGCTGCTGCACGCCGGGCTCGCGCCGCAGTGGACGCCGGATCTCGCCACGAGCTGCGCGCGCGAACTCGAGCAGGCGCTGCAGCGTTCTCCGGAGGGTGTTTTCGAAGGCATGTATGGCGACGGGCCGGAACACTGGACAGCCGAACTCGAGGGCGCTGAACGCTGGCGGTTCATCGCCAACTGCCTCACCCGGCTTCGCTACGTCGATGCGCGTGGGCGCCTCGCGCTGCGCGAAAAGGCGGCCCCCGACAAGGCCCGCTCGGCGCAGCTGATCCCCTGGTTCGAGGCGGCCGATGCAGCCTGGCATGGACCGAAGATCGTGTTCGGTCATTGGTCCGCGCTCGGATTCTTCCGCAACGCGGAGGTGATCGGACTCGACACCGGCTGTGTCTGGGGAGGTCGGCTGACCGCCCTTCGTCTCGACCTCGAGGAGGCTGCGCCGATCTCGGTCGGCTGTGCACAGGCCTCCGGTGAGACTGCCGGCGATTACCCGCCCGGCAGCGCGCGCAGAATCTCACCGCGCAGGAAATAGCTGCTGCCGCTCAACTGGTACGGTACGCAGGTAATGTCCTTCTTCACGCCGCGTATCGTGAACAGCGGCAGGATCTGCTGCGCGAACTCCTCCACCAACTCGCAATCGCCGACGCTCATGTCGCGAAAGGCGTCCGGAGCGATCGTAAAGGGCTCGAAACGCGCCTGCACCGGCGCAAGCTTGCCTGCTTGCGACGGCGTCCCGGTAACACCGGGCAGAGCCGGCGCCGCGAACACCACGCTGAGGCGGGGATTGAGCGAATCGCCACCCCCCGGCCGGCCGAACTGCGGGCATCCGATCGCGCTGATGTGCAGGTCGCGCCGCGCGCCGAGATCGATCAACATCGCCCGCACCTTGTCGCTCAAGCCATCGCAGGAATAGCGCGATGTGCGGCCCATGTAGTCGAAACTCACGTGGTGTTCCCTCCAGACCGCCGGCACCGGCAGGCCGGGAGCGGCCATGAGCCTGCCTGCGGCGAATACCAGCGCCAACCACGAACCCGCAACCGCCCTCATGACTCGCATTGGAACTCCGCGCCGACCCTGTTAATCCACCCGTATGCCTGTCTGACCGTTCTGCGGGCGCCGAAGTTTCCCGCCGCCGGTATAATCTCACCATGCCTCTCGCCCCGCCCTTCGACGTTGCTGGATGGATCGAACGCAACCGCGCGTTGCTCGAGCCCCCGGTCGGCAACAAACTATTATTCCAGAACAGCGAATTCATCATCATGGCCGTCGGTGGGCCGAATCGGCGCAAGGACTTTCACCACGACCCGGGGGAAGAGATCTTCTATCAGGTCCGGGGGGACATCCTGTTGCGCACGATCCAGGAAGGTCGCTTCATCGACGTGCCCATCCGGCAGGGCGAAGTCTTCCAGCTGCCGGTCGAGGTGCCGCACTCGCCGCAACGGCCCGCGGGCACGATCGGCATCGTCATAGAGCGCCGACGTCGAGCGGAAGAACTTGATGGGTTTTCCTGGTACTGCGATGACTGCGGCGCCTGCTTGCACATGGAAAGGGTGGCGGTCGGCGACATCGAGAAGCAACTGCCGGTGATATTCTCCAGGTTCTATTCGGACCTGCGACTGCGAACCTGCGGCGCCTGCGGCGCCGTGATGCAGGCGCCCCATCCATGACGCCTGACGCCGCCGCCCTGGACGCGCGGGACCCACTGGCGGCGTTCGCGGACGAGTTTCACCACCCGCTCGACGCCGCCGGCCGCAAAGCGGTCTACCTTTGCGGTCATTCGCTCGGACTGCAGCCGAAGGCCGCCGCAAGCCTTGTCGAGCAGGAACTCGCCGCCTGGCGCGAGCTCGGCGTACGCGGCCATCACCAGGGCATGCGACCGTGGATCGCCTACCACGAACACCTCGCCGCGCCGCTCGCCGATCTGGTTGGAGCGGCGGCGAGCGAGGTCGTGGCGATGAATGCGCTGACGGTGAATCTTCACTTGATGCTGGTGAGTTTCTACAAGCCGGCGGACGGCAGAGACTGCATCCTGATCGAAAAGGCGGCCTTTCCCTCCGACCGATACGCGATCTGCTCGCAGCTCGAATTTCACGGCATCGATCCGTCCACCCACCTGATCGAGGTGCAACCTCGATCGGATGAGCCGTGTTTGCGCACCGAAGACCTCGTCGCCGCGATCGAACGCGCCGGACCCCGCCTCGCCCTTGCCTTGCTGCCGGGCGTGCAATACCTGAGCGGGCAACGCCTCGAGATCCAACCGCTCGCCGCCGCCGCGCGCCGCGCCGGCGCCATCCTCGGCCTCGACCTCGCGCACGCCATCGGCAACACACCGCTCGAGCTGCACGACTGGAACGTCGACTTCGCCGTCTGGTGCGGTTACAAGTATCTGAACGGCGGTCCCGGCGCGATCGGCGGCTGTTTCGTGCACGACCGCCATGCGCGCAACATCGATCACCCCCGCTTCGCCGGCTGGTGGGGCCACGACAAGGCCACTCGTTTCGCGATGGGCCCGGATTTCCAGCCCATCGCCGGCGCGCAGGGCTGGCAGTTGAGCAATCCGCCGGTCCTGTCCGCCGCCCCGCTGCTCGCGTCCCTCGACATCTTCCGCCGTGCCGATCCGCGGCGGCTGCGGGCGAAGTCGCTGGCGCTCAGCGCTTTCCTGCGCGAATCGATCGAGCGGCTCGCGCCCGAAGGCCGCCTGCAGATCATCACGCCGCGCGCGCCCGGGCAGCATGGTTGCCAACTCAGCCTGCGCATTGCGCGTGGCGGCACCGCTTGTTTCGAACGGCTCGCCGCCGAGGGCATCATCGCCGATTGGCGCGAGCCGGACGTGCTGCGGCTCGCGCCGGTGCCCTCGTACAATTCCTTCGCCGATGCGGCCCGTGCGGCCCGGGCGCTCGCCGGCGCACTCGCCGGCCCGTTCGCCGCGTGAGCGCCGCAAACGCCCCGGTCGCGATCGTGGGCGCCGGCCCCACGGGCGTGCTGCTCGCGATCCTCTTGCAGCGCCGCGGATACCGCGTGACCGTCTACGAATCGCGCCCCGATCCGCGCAGCGCCCCGTCCGAGTCCGGACGGTCGATCAATCTTGCCCTCGCCGAACGTGGCCTGCACGCGCTGCGCCATGCGGGGGTCCTGGATGCGCTGCGCGCTGCGATGGTGCCGATGCGCGCACGCCTGGTCCACGAGCGCGACGGGCGCACCTCCTGGCAGGCGTACGGCAGCCGGCCGAACGAAATCATCCATTCGATTTCCCGCAGCCACCTGGGGTTGCGCCTCGTCGAGATCGCCGCCGCGCACGGCATCGACCTGCGCTTCGAGCACCGGCTGCTGGGCGCCGACTTCGTCAAGGGACTCGCCTCGATTCATGACCTGCGCCGCGATCGGCTTCTCGAGGTGCCGATGCATCCGCTCATCGCCTGCGACGGTGCCGGCTCGAAGATGCGGCAATGCCTCGGGGGGCAGGGTTTGATCACGGTGCGCGAGGAGCAGCTCGACCACGGCTACAAGGAGCTGGCGATACCGGCGCTCGCGTCGGGTCGGTACGCGCTCGACCACGAGGCCTTGCACATCTGGCCGCGCGGCGAGCACATGCTGATCGCCCTGCCGAACGCCGACGGCAGCTTCACGGCAACACTGTTCCTCGCGAATCAAGGCGCCCCGAGCTTCGCGAGCCTGCGGACGAACGCACTGATCGGGGAATTCCTCGACACCGATTTCGCCGATGTCGTCGGCCTCATGCCCCGCAGGATCGAGCAATTCGCCGAGCACCCGACCGGCCTGCTCGGCACCGTGCATGCGGCGCCCTGGCACCATCAGGGCATGGTTGCGCTCGTCGGCGATAGCGCGCATGCGATCGTGCCCTTCCACGGACAGGGCATGAACTGCTGCCTCGAGGACTGCCTGGTCTTCGAGGAATGCCTCTCGCGGCATGACTCCTGGGAGGCCCGCTTCGCCGCGTTTTACGCCGCCCGCCGTGAGAACACCGACGCGATCGCCAGCATGGCGCTCGAGAACTACGTGGAGATGCGCGCCAAGGTGGTCGATCCGAAATTCCAGCTGCAAAGCGCGCTGTCGCGGGAACTGGAGCGCCGCCATCCGGACCGGTTCATACCGCGCTATTCGATGGTGATGTTCCACGCGCGGATTCCCTACCTCCTCGCTCAGCGCCGCGGCAATGAGCAGGCGCGCCTGCTCGCCGACCTGACCGCGAACGCCGCGCATTTCGGCGATATCGATCTGGCGCGTGCCGACCTCGAGGTCGAGGCGCGTCTTGCGCCTCTCGATCAGGATCTGGCGAGCGTCAAGAACGTGTAGTCGTGCGAATGGCGGGCATCGGCGCTGTGCTCCTCGCACGCCGATGCCTGCCACTCCTCGGCGCGCCAACCGTCGAAATACGTATCGCCATCGGCGATGACCGCGTGCACGATCGTCAGGTGGATGCGGCTCGCGTACGGCAGGCATAGCCGGTATATCTCCCCGCCCCCGATCACCATGATCGGCCGATCCGGCAGCGAAGCGGCCGCGGCCTCTTCGAGACCCGGCACGGCGATGCACCCTTCGGCCGCATATTCCGGGCTGCGCGTGAGCACGATATTGCGCCGGCCCGGCAGCGGTCGGCCGATGGTCTCGTGGGTCTTGCGGCCCATCAGCACGGTGCTGCCGAGGGTGATCGCCTTGAATCGTCGCAGGTCATCCGGCAGCCGCCATGGCAGCCCCTGGTCGCGACCGATCACGTCGTTCTCGGCCACGGCGACGACGAACTCGAACACCGCGCCGCCCGGGCTCACTCGACGCGGCATTGTTCGATGATCCATCGCGTCAGTTCCTGCAGATCCTCGCGATTTCGGTCCTCGCGCCGGTGCAATATCACATAGCTCTCTTTGGTCGCGAGCTCCGCGTCGAACAATTTGATCAGGCTGCCGGCGCGGAAGCGATCGGCGCTGAGCCGCGCCGGCACCAGCGCGACCCCCACCCCCTGCTCGGCTGCCAGCACCACCGCCGACATCGTATCGAGCCGTACGAGACGGTTCGGCTTGATTTGCTCAATTCCGAGTCCGTGGGCCCAGCGCTCCCAGGCTTCGCGCCGTTCCTCGTGCACCAGCAGCGTCTTGCCGTTCAGATCCGAGTAGCCGCTGATCGGATTGTCGGTGAGAAACGCGGGCGAGCAGGCGACGATGAAGCTCTGCGCGAACAATTCGTGAACGACCAGCTCATCCCAAGGACCGGAGCCGACGACGATCGACAGATCCGCCTCGGGCGGATGCGTCTTCGGAGCCGAGAACGTGGTTTCGATGCGGATGTCGGTCTCCTCGCGTGCCTGCGAGAACGAGGCCAGGCGCGGCAGGAGCATCTCGTTGGCGAAGAACGGCGGCACGTTCAGGCGGATGATCGTGCGCCCGTAGCGAATCTGCAGCTGTTCGGTGACCGACTCGAGCTTCGAGAAGATGTCGTTGATGTGCTCGAGATAATGGGCGCCGGCATCGGTGAGTTCGAGCGTGCGCACGCCGCGAGCGCCCCGCTCGAACAAGGTGACGCCGAGTTGTTCCTCGAGGGCCTTGATCTGATGACTGACGGCCGAAGGCGTGACGTACAGCTCCTCCGCCGCGGCCTTGAAGCTCCTGAGCTTCGCCGCCACCTGAAAGGTCTTCAGGAACTTGAGCGACGGCAGGCGCATCGACCGGATCCTGTGGTGACAGTCATCGGAATGTCAGCGCCGCTTCGACTTCGCGCGCTTGCGCCGCCCGCCCTTGGCGGGCGCACGCTTCGGCTTGCGCGCCGCGCGCCGCTTGGCGGGCGGTGCGAGCATCGTCCCGCGGCAGCCGGTCGCGCCGCAACGGCACGCGAAGATCTCGTCGACGTTCGGCGCATCGTCCGGATCCCTTTGGATCTGGTAGTCGTAGGAAAGCTCCTCGCCCTTCTGGATCGTGCGAATGGCCTCGACGAATACGCGCTTGCCGGCGAGCGCGCTCTCGCAGTTCGGATCGCAGCCGTGGTTTATGTAACGCGCCTCGTTGCCGCCGACGCCGCCGTCGAGCACGGTGCGCGCATCGACCGTGAAGAGAAAGGTGTGATTGTCGTCCTCGGCCTTGTCCGCATAGCGCGCGTCCGCCTCCTCGTGCGAGACGCGCTCGCCGATATACTCGATGATCGTCGTGCCCTTGCGAATCCGCCGCAGGGCGAACACGCCGAAACCGTGGATCGGCGAGTGACGAACTTCGATCATCGGCGCGCGGCGCGGACGCCGGCTTACACGGCGATTGGTGCTTTTATTGCGGGATGGCATTCATAGTCCAATATCGAGAAATCCTCGAAGGTGTATTCGAACAGGCTCGGCGGCCTGCGGTTCAAACGCAGGCGCGGCGGTGAAAACGGCTCCCGGGCGATCTGCGTTTCGACCGCGGCGATGTGGTTCAGGTAGATGTGGCAGTCCCCGCCCGTCCAGACGAATTCGCCGGGCTGCAGTCCGCTTTGATCGGCGAGCATGTGCGTGAGCAGTGCATAAGAGGCGATATTGAAGGGCACTCCAAGGAACGCGTCGGCGCTACGCTGGTAGAGCTGGCACGAGAGCCGCCCACCCGCCACGTAGAACTGGAACAGCGCGTGGCACGGTGCCAGCGCCATCTCGTCGAGTTCGGCGACGTTCCACGCGCTGACGATCAGACGACGCGAATCCGGCTCCGAGCGCAGCTGCCCGAGAAGCTGCGCGATCTGGTCGATGTGGCGGCCGTCCGCGGTCGGCCAGCTGCGCCATTGGCGTCCGTATATCGGGCCAAGATCACCGGCCGCGTCCGCCCATTCATCCCAGATCGTGACCCCGTGTTCGTGAAGGTATCCGACGTTCGTGTCGCCGCTCAGGAACCACAGGAGTTCGTGGACGATCGAGCGCAGATGCAGCTTCTTCGTAGTCACCAGCGGGAACCCGGCGCCGAGATCGAAACGCATCTGTCGTCCGAAGACACTGATCGTGCCCGTTCCGGTGCGGTCGCCTTTGCGGGCGCCGGCTTGCAATATGTCGCTCAGGAAATCGAGATATTGCCGCATCGGCCGAGGCAGCCTATGGGCCGTCGGCCGGCTTCAGGTTGCCGCTGACCCCGTTGCGCCGATAGGCATAGACCATCATGATCGCACCGATGACCATCATCGGCATCGTCAGCAGCATACCCATCGTCAGCCATCCGCCGTAAAGATAACCGATGTTCGCGTCGGGCAGCCGGACCCACTCGACCGAGAAGCGCGCGATGCCGTAGACGATCATGAACAATGCGCTCGGCGCGAGCCGTGGACGCGGCTTTTTCGTGTAGAACCACAGGATCAAGAACAGCGTCAGCCCCTCGAGCGCGGCCTCGTACAGCTGCGAGGGATGCCGTCCGATCAACACACCCTGTGCGTTCGGCACGCCGAAGGCCCAGGGCAGGTTGGTCGGCTTGCCCCACAGCTCGCCGTTGATGAAATTTCCGAGTCTTCCCGCCATCAGGCCGATTCCCGGCAGCGGCGCCAGGAAATCGAAGACGTCGACGGCACGCTTGCCCTTGGCCCGCGCGAACAACATGGCGGCGATCACCACGCCGGTCAGGCCGCCGTGGAAGGACATGCCGCCGTCCCAGATCCTAAAGATGTTCAGCCAATCCCGCGGCGTCGTGCCGCGCCCGTAGATCACTTCATTGCCGTAGAAGATGCACCAACCGAGCCGGCCGCCGACGATCACGCCGATGGCGCAATAGAAGATGAGGTCGTCTATGTCGAGGCCCGACCAGGTCGACAGCGGGCGGCTGGCGCGGTACCGGGCGAGGCTCCATGCGGCCGCGAAGCCGATCAGGTACATGATGCCGTACCAATGCACCTGCAGCGGACCCACGCCGAAGAACGGCCCAATGGAGAAAGCGATCGGATTGATATGCGGATAGACGATCATGGGACGGCAGTTTACCTCACCCGGTCAGGTTCGGAGAACCTCATCATCAAGGCAGCGCCTCGTCCACCCGGCAGAAGTGCGCCTTCAGATAGCGTGTCTCCGGGATCGCCGGATGCACGGGATGGTCGGGCCCTTGGCCGCCGGTTTCGAGTATCTGCAGATGTCTGGCCGAAGCGCGGGCGGCCTTGGCGATGGCCTCCTGCAGCTGATCGGCGCTCAAATGATGCGAACACGAGCAGGAGACGAGCAAGCCGCCGGCGTCGAGCAGCCGGATCGCGGCCTGGTTCAGCCGCCGATAGGCGGCCTGCGCCTTCGGCAGGTCCTTCCTGCGCTTCGCGAACGCCGGCGGGTCGACGATGATCAGGTCGAATTTCTCCCGCTCCGCGGCGAGCTGATCCAATACCTCGAACGCATCGCCCTTGCGCGTTCGCAGCGCGAATCCGTTGCGCTTCGCATTCTCGACGGCGAGTTCCAGCGCCCGCGCCGAGCTGTCGACGCAAAGCACGTCGCCGGCTCCGGCGCGCGCCGCGCTCACACCCCAGGCGCCGACGTAGCTGAACACATCGAGCACACGCATCCCGGGGCGGATGTACTTGCGCAGCGTGCGCCGATTCGCGCTTTGATCGAAGTACCAGCCGGTCTTCTGGCCATCGCGCAGCTGCGTCGAGTAGCGCAGGCCATCCTCGACGACGCTCGCGAGCTCCGCGACCGGTGCGCCCGCCGCTTCGACGTAGGCCGGCAGTCCCTCGAGTTCGCGCCCGCCACCATCATTCTTCAAGAGAATCGAGTCGATGCCGGACACCCCGAGCAGCGCCTCCTCGATCCGCTGTCGCTGCGCCTCCATGCCGGCGGTGCCGATCTGGACGACGCAGGTCGCGCCGAAGCGGTCGACCACGAGTCCCGGCAGACCGTCGGCCTCACCGTGGATCAGGCGATAATACGGTGCCTCGTAGAGTCGCTCGCGCCACTCGAGTGCGCGACGAAAGCGCGCGGCGAACCAGGCGGTATCCGGGATCGTCCAGGTCTCGAGCAAGCGTGCGCAGATCAGCGAACCCGGGTTGACATAGGCCAAGCCGAGGCCGCGGTCGTTATGCGCCAGCACCCGCACCAGATCCCCGGGCGCGAATCGCCCCAGCGGCGTCTGCGCCGCGTCGACCTCGTTGCTGAACACCCATAAATGACCGGCCAAAAGGCGCCGATCCTCATTGCGTTTCAGGCGCAATGTGGGCAGTTGCGCGACATTCCCGGTATTAGGCATCACGACCGCTTCGGCTATAGTGGCGCGCATTCTAACCGACACGGGCGGGCACGATGCATCGCAATCGACTCCAGGGCGAAACCAGTCCCTATCTTTTGCAGCACGCCGGCAACCCGGTCGACTGGTTTGCATGGACGGACGAGGCCCTGGACAAGGCGCGGGCCGAGGACAAGCCGATTCTCCTCTCGATCGGCTACTCGGCCTGTCATTGGTGCCACGTGATGGCGCACGAGTCCTTCGAGGATGCCGCCACGGCGGCGGTGATGAACGCGCGATTCGTCAACATCAAGGTGGATCGCGAGGAACGTCCGGACATCGACCGCATCTACCAGATCGCCCAGCAATTGCTCAGCCGCGCCCCGGGGGGATGGCCGCTGACGATGTTCCTGACGCCGCACGGCCGCCAGCCGTATTTTGGCGGCACCTATTTCCCGAAAGAGGCGGGGTATGGCTTGCCGGCGTTCCGCGAGCTGCTCGGGCGTGCGGCCGATTACTATGCCGCGAATCGCGACACCATCGCCGCCCAGGCCGAACCACTGCGTGCCGCATTCGCGGCGGTGCTGCCGGACGGCGGGCCGCCGGGGGCTTCGCTGCAGCCGGCGCCCATCGACGCCGCGCGCTCGGCGCTCGACGCCAGTTTCGACCCGCAAAACGGCGGCTTCGGCGGCGCGCCGAAATTTCCGCATGCATTGCGCATCGAACGGGCGCTGCGGCATTGGCGCTCGAGCGCGCACTTGCCGCAACCGGACCTCGGCGCATTGTACATGGTCGGCCTGTGCCTGACCCGCATGGCCGAGGGCGGCATCTACGATCAGATCGGCGGCGGATGGCACCGCTACGCGGTCGATCCGAAGTGGGAGATCCCGCACTTCGAGAAAATGCTCTATGACAACGGCATGCTGCTCTCCCTGTACGCCGACGCACACCTGGCAACCGGGGAAGCGCTGTTCGCGCGCATCGCCGGCGAGACCGCCGACTGGGCGCTGCGCGATATGCGCTCGCCTGAGGGGGCGTTCTACTCGAGCCTCGACGCCGATGCTGCGGACGGCGAGGGCGGGTCCTACCTCTGGGATCGCGAGGAGATTTCCTCATTGCTCGAGGCGGAGGAATTCGCGCCCTTCGCGGCCCGCTACGGGGTCGACGGGCCGGCGAATTTCGCGGGACGCTGGCACCTGCGCGTCGTCGAACCGCTGGCCGAGATCGGCGCGCGGCTGAACCGCGAGGAGGCTGCGACCGAAGCGTCCATCGAGTCGGCACGCGCCAAACTCCTAAGTCGCCGCACCCGGCGCGCCCAACCCGGCCGCGACGAAAAGGTGCTCACCGCTTGGAATGCCCTGCTGATCCGCGGACTCGCGATCGCCTCGCGGGTGCTCGACCGGCCGGAGCTGGCGGACGCCGCGTGCGCCGCGACGGACTTCATCGCGGAACGGCTATGGCTGGACGGCAGGCTGTTCGCCGTCCACGCCGGCGGCCGGGCACGGTTTGCGGCCTATCTGGATGATCATGCCTTCCTCGCCGACGCTCTGCTCGAGCTGCTGCAGACCCGCTGGCGCAGCCGCGACTGGAACCTGCTCATCGATCTGGCGGAACGGCTGCTCGCCGACTTCGAGGACGGCGCAGCCGGCGGATTCTTTTTTACCGCATGCGATCACGAAACGCTGCTTTACCGCGCCAAACCGTTCGCCGACGAATCGCTGCCATCGGGCAATGGTGTCGCGGCCGACCTGCTCAGCCGCCTCGGCAGCCTCAGTGGCGAACCACGCTACCTGCTTGCGGCGCAGCGTACGCTGAGTGCCGCCCTGCCGCTGATGTCGCACCACCCGGAAGGCCACATGGGCCTCATCAACGCCCTGCAGCGGCGCTTGCAGCCCCAGCAAACCGTCGTGATCCGCGGCGCAGGCAGGGAGGCGGAGCGATGGGCCCGTGAGCTTCGCCGGGTGTACGCGCCGCAACGGCTGGTGCTCGCCATACCCGATGACGAACCGCGGCTACCAAACGCATTTGCCGACAAACCCGCCGTCGGATCGACCGTCGCTTATTTGTGCATCGGCACGACTTGCTCGGCGCCGTTCGGCGAACTTCAGGATCTCGTGCGTGCGCTCCGCGAAACCCCCGGATGAACCTCACGGCGCCAACGCCGCGCGAATGCGCCGCTGCAACTCGCCGTGGATGTGCTCCTCGTACGCTGGCGCCGACTCCCAGTCGAGCGCCCACGGCTGCAGGGCGCGCATCGACTCAGGCTCGCTCTCGTGGCGCGGAAACAGATGGGCATGCAGGGCCGGTTCGGCGTTGCCGAACATCGCGTAATTGATGCGTGTCGCACCGCTCAGTTCGAGCAGAACATCACCGAGCGACGCCATCTCCAGCAGAAAGACGCCTCTCGCCGCGACCGACAACGCGTTCAGATGCGCGACGACCGGATCCGGCAACAGCAGGCAATAGCCGGGAACCACCTGCCGCTCCCCGAGCACCACCCAGCCGGAGCGCATTCTTGCCACGGCCGGTGGATAAGTGCCTGCCCGGCAGCGCTCGACGAGCCGGTGGATCGCGGTCAGGCTTCCCAAGTTCATGCGCCATCCTGTCCGGCGATGATCCGGCCTCGATCGAGCGCGATCACGCTCGCCTTCGGAAAAAAATTGAACTCCGAGGCGCACGCCCAGGTGTACGCGCCCATCGACCGGCCGACGATCAGTTCACCGATCGCGAGGCGGGGCAATGACACGTTCTCTTCGATCACGTCGATGCTGTCGCAGGTCGGGCCGGCGAGCACCGAAGGATGGCGCTCGGCGCCGCCGCGCAATGCGTCCAGCTCGTAGTTCGCATGGTCGAACAGACGTCCGCTGTAGGAGCCGTACACACCGTCGTCGAGGTAATACGACCAACGGCCGGCGCGCTTGGCCCGACCCATGACCGTGGCGACGCCGATGGCGGCCGGCGCGACGAGGTACCGGCCGGGCTCGGCAATGACCCGCACCCCGGCCGGCAGTGTGCTCAGCGCGGCCCGAATCGGCGTGCAAAAATCCTCTATCGGCATCGCCGTATGCCGATAATCGACCGAGAAGCCGCCGCCGATGTCGAGCACCCCGGGACGCTCGCAACACACCGCCGCGCTCGAGAGAAGACGCGCGCACGCCTCGATCGCCTCGACGTGCATTGTGGGACTCATCGCCTGCGAGCCGACGTGAAACGACAGTCCGTGCACGGTAATGTTCAGCGCGGCGGCGAGTTCGCACAGCGGCGCCGCGTCCTGAGGATCGCAGCCGAACTTGCGCGACAAATCGCAAACCGCGTCCGGACTGCGGAACGCGACCCGGATCAACAAGCCGGCACGCCGCCGAAATTTGCCGAACTTGCGGATCTCGTCCGGATTGTCGGCGACGAAGGTGTCGATCCCGAAGTCGAGCGCGCTGCGGATGTCGGATTCACGCTTGATCGGATGCGTGTGGATGCAGCGCGCAGCTGCGACGCCCGCGCGCCGCGCCAGCTCGATCTCGCCGTCGCTCGCAAGGTCGAAACAGGCGCCCTCGTCACGCAGGATCTCGACCACCGAGCGGTGCGGCAGCGGCTTCATCGCGAAATGCAGATCGACGCCGGGCAGGGCCGCAGCGAGGCGGCGGTACTGGGCACGCACACGCACGGCATCGATAAGGAGCAGCGGCGAGCCGTGCCGGGCGACGAGCCGCTCGATCGCCTCCGGGCAGAACGGATCGAGCGCCGGATCGAGCGCACGGCAGTCCTCAGCGAGCATCGGGTTCCCTCAAACCACCGCCGAGGCCGCAGGCACGCGACAAGCGGTCGTTGATCGCGGCCCAGCGCTCCTCGAGCGGCGGCGCCTCGACGAGGATCTTCGCGCAGGCGGCCTGGTCGAGCGTGCGCAGATGGCTGTACAAATGGTGGGCATAGTGATCGGGCTTGCGGCCGGCATTGATCCAGGTCATCTGCGCCCGGGCATGCAGCGGCGGGCGCATCGCCAGCACCGCCATCTTCTCGCCGCGGCCGATGTGCTCGGCCACCCGCGCCTCGATGTCCCCGGAAGCGACCAGCTCGAGCGGCGTCAGCGGCGCGTAATGCGAGCTTCGGTCACCGGGCGAGCGTGGCGCATCGCCACCCTCGATGAGCGCGCCGATGGTCTCGATGAGTTGCGAGCGGGTGATGTGGCCGGGGCGCAGCAGCCGCGCCCCGTCGCCGAGACAGGAGACGATGGTCGATTCCAGCCCGATCTGTGAGTCTCCGCCATCGAGCACCAGGGCAAGCTCGGCGCCGAATTCCTCGCGCACGTGCTCAGCCTTGGTCGGGCTGAGGTGACCATAGCGATTCGCCGATGGCGCCGCGATTCCGCCGCCGAACGCGCTCAGGAGTTGCTGGGCAGCCGGATGCGAGGGCACTCGGATCCCGATGCTATCCTGACCGCCCGTCACGACGGCGTTGACCTCGGCGGCCTTCGGCAGAATCAATGTCAGCGGTCCGGGCCAGAATCGGGCCGCGAGACGCTGGGCAACCTCGGGCATGTCCCGAACCCAGCGGTGCAAATAGCGCGGGTGGTCCAGATGCACGATCACCGGGTGATCCGCCGGGCGCCCTTTCAGCGCGAAAATTTTCGCGACCGCGACGGCATCGGCCGCGTTCGCGCCGAGGCCGTAGACCGTCTCCGTCGGAAACGCGACGAGACCGCCCGCGCGCAACACCGCGACGGCCGCTTCGAGTTCAGTCTGTGTCGCTCGAACCACGCCAAACCCCCAATCAATCGCCGGCATCGGCAATCGCGCGCAAGTCCCCCGGCGCGGCGCCGACGTCGAGCGGATCCAGATCGATACGCTTCCAGGAACCGTCCGGCCGGCGCTCGAGCTCGTAGGCCGGCCAGTAGTGCTTGTCGAGCTTCAGTGTGATCACGCTGACCTGACCGTTCCATGTCACCGTCTTCAGCCGCACCGACGCCCGATCCGGCTTGCCGTCGACCGCATGGATGAACGCATCCAGATTCGGCGTCGGTCGGCCATCGACTTCGGTGATCCGACGACCGGCGAACAGCCCATAGTGCGCCGCCGGCGAGCCGAAACAGAAGAACGACACGAACACCCCCGTGTGCGGTATGCCGCGTTGCATCGCCAGCGCGCGATACGGCGCCTGTAGTGTGGCGCCGGCCCAGATCAGCACACGGTCGATTCCCCGTCCGCGCAACGGCACCGTCGGCAGGCTCAAGGTCTTGGCCGCACCGTTGCGCCACATGGTGAGCGTGACCTCGGGGCGTTGCACGGCCAGTTCGACCTCGCGGAAGCGGTTCACCACCTTGCCGTCGACCGCGAGCAACAAGTCCCCCGGTTCGAGCAGCCGCGCCTCCGGAGAATCCGCCGCGAGCCGCTCGATGCTCAGCACCTGGCGGTGTCGCTCGGCATGCGCCTCGAATCGGCGCACCCAGGCGCGCGTCAGCCCGAGCTTGCGCGCATCGGCAAGCGACTCGACGCCAAACTCCGCCTCCAGCGAGTAGATCGGCCGCCCTTGGACGACGTCCCTGACCATTTCCGTGACGATTCCGGCCGGAATGCCGTGATTGGCCTGCGCGATACCCTGCGGCGTGTCATAGGCGAAACTCGACCACAAGGCCCGCACATCGCCCTTGCGGTCCGCGATCACACCGTCGTAATCCGCCGGCGGATTCACGAGGTCGACGACGTCGAGGTTGCTGTCCCGGAAGCGCAGTGTCCGCGACAGCGGCAGCGACAAGTCGGAGTGACCCGCAACCTCGGTGCTCTGCGACATCACCCGGGAATCGCCGTGCTGGCCGACGACCCAGACACGCTCACCGGCCCGCAGCGGGCGCTCGTCGAAGCGGGCCGCGCGAACCGGAGTGTCGCCGATCAGCTTCGGGTCGTAGGAAATCACCGCGAGGTTGTGCAACGGATGAATGAAGACGACCTTGCCGGGCACCTCGACCGTATCGGCGAAGGTGATGCGCACGTCACCGAGCGCGACCGGAACGGTGTTGCGGTCGGTGACGATCAGACCCCGCTTCGCGTCGACGATGACTCCGGTGCCGTGGTAGTACCGCTCGGCGACCCCGGATACGGAATAAGGCATGTCGAAGTTTACCGTCACGAGCGACGGCGCGAGCCGGTCGATCCGCGGATCGCCGGTGTGCGCGAAGCGGGTCGAGGCCGGCCGCAACGGCTTTGGCGCCGGCCCGGGCGGCAGCCGCTTGCAAGGCCAGGTGCCGAGGTGGTCGTCGCGAACGCAGTCACGCGCCGGGAACCAGCGCCGATCCATGCGAATCACCCGCAGTTCGGTCGCCCGCGGGTTCTGCAGCGTCACGTAGCGCACCGTTGCCCTCGCCCCATCGGCGAGGCGCGCGAGCGCCTTCTTGAAGTCTGAGAGATTGGCCACGGGTCGACCGTTGACCTGGCTGATCAAGGCCCCGCGCGGTATGCCCGCGCTGCCAAACACGTAGCCCGGATCGGCGACGAAGACGCCCTTGATCGGCAGATGATAGCTGCGCGCCTCCTCATACGAGAGCGTGTGCACGACCGCATCGCCAAATTCGACGTACTCATGCGCGGTGATCGAATCCAGATTCTCGACGCTAAGCGTGCCATGCAGTCGCTCGCCGCCGCGCTGCACCACGACACGCACCCGGCGGCCGACGTGATTATCGAGCAGCGTCTCGAGCGAGAAAAACTCCGGTATGGGCTTGCCGTCGATCGAGATCAAGATGTCGCCGGGCTGCAGAAAACGCGCCGCATCCGAGCCCGGTTGCACGTCGTTCACCACTAGCATGCCGGTCAGCCGGGGAAACTCCCGGCGCATGCGGGCCTCCGTCGCCCGCCCGAGCCCGAGACGGGTGAGTTCGTCGTACGGCGTGTAGGTAAACACGGTCTCGAGCGTGCCGCGGGGCACGGGTTTGCCCGCGTCGATGTAGCGCAGCGCTCGCACCACCTCGGGCAGCGGAAAATAGAAGCTCGATGCGGCGCCGGTGGCCCCGCCCGCGTTCAAGGCGACGACGCGGCCCTTGATATCGATGACCGGTGAGCCGGAAGAGCCGCCGGACGTGCCGGACGCAGCCTGATAGTAGAACGTGTTGAAGTCGTTGTACTTGCCGAAGCCGTAATCCGGTGCCGCGCGGTCGAGCCGCGCGAGCGTGCCGGCGAGTATCGACAATTGTTCGCCGTCATCGTTGCCGACCACGCGAATCTCCCGACCCACGACCGCACCGGCCGGATCGAGAGGCAGTTGCACCGGCTTGATGAAGCGCAGCTTTCTCGGGTCGTAGCGGAAGATTCCGAAGTCGTGTACCGGGTCCCGATAGACCGGATACAGCGGCACCTCCTCCCGGTTCTGAAAAATCGCCTGCGCGACCACCGGGCCCGGCGTGACGACATGGCGGTTGGTGAGGATCAATCCACGCTTCGCGTCGATCACGAAGCCGGTCGCCTGCGCCGTCTCGTTCCAACCGGTGTCGAAGGCGCGAGGCACGTCGATTTGAATCGAGACGACGCCCGAGGAGATTCGCGAAAGCGTCCGGGCCCACTCCTGCTCGGATCCCCTGCAAGCGGCGCCGCTGGCGCCGGCTCCGGCACTGATACCGGCACCCAAGATGATGCTGCAAAGGACGACGGCAAAACGCGGCATCTTCACTCCTACCCTCCGGACCGCTTCGCGGGCCATCCTAGTTTGATCAACTCGGCGACGATCGTGTCGCGATGCTCGCCCTGGATCTCGATGACCCCCGCGCGCACCGTGCCGCCGGAACCGCAGCGTTTCTTCAGGCTCGCGGCGAGCGAGGCGATCTGCTCGGGGGGCAGCGGCAAGCCACTGACCGTGGTGACGCCCTTGCCGGACCGCCCCTGCGTTTCGCGACCGACCCGCGGACGGATCGGGCCGACGGCACCGGGAGCACCCTTCGGGCAGACACACTCGCGCGCCGCCCGGCGGCAATTCGGGCACAGGAAGCCTGCGCCGGTTGAATAGACGAGCCTGGTGGGCATGCGCGCCATTATGCCGGTTAACACGGCGACGTGATATCGGCGCTCATCGCGCTAGAATGACGGCCGGGCAACCTCGCCCTGGCAAGCGTTCGAATCATGATTTCCCGAAGAACTGCGAAAGCCGTGAAAATAGACTCCGTGACCGTCGGCGGCGGCGCGCCGATCGTGGTGCAGTCGATGACCAACACCGACACCGCCGACATCGAGGCGACGGTCGAACAGGTCGCGAGCCTTGCACGAGCCGGCTCCGAGCTGGTGCGCATCACGGTCAACAATGAAGCGGCGGCAGCGGCGGTGGCGCCGATACGCGATCGCCTCGATGCGCGCGGTGTGCGCACTCCGCTGGTCGGCGATTTCCACTTCAACGGCCACAAACTCCTCAAAGCCTACCCCGAATGCGCGCGCGCGCTCGCGAAGTTGCGCATCAATCCGGGCAACGTCGGTCGCGGCTCCAAGCGCGATCCGCAGTTCGCGGAGATGATCGAGATCGCCTGTCGCCACGACAAGCCGGTGCGCATCGGCGTGAACTGGGGCAGCCTCGATCAGGACTTGTTGACCCGGATGATGGATGAGAACTCCAAGCTGGCCGAGCCGCTCACCGCGCTCGACGTCATGCGCGAGGCGATCGTCGTCTCGGCGCTGCAGAGCGCGCAGCGTGCCGAGGCGTTGGGCCTGGGCGCCGACCGGATCGTGATCAGCGCCAAGGTGAGCGGCGTGCAGGATCTGATTGCCGTGTACCGCAACCTTGCCAAGCGTTGCGACTACCCGCTGCATCTCGGCCTGACCGAGGCCGGAATGGGCAGTAAGGGGATCGTCGCCTCGACCGCCGGGATCGGCGTCTTGCTGCAGGACGGTATCGGCGACACGATCCGCGTCTCCCTGACGCCGGAACCCGGCGGTGATCGCACCCAGGAGGTCATCGTCGCCCAGGAAATCCTGCAGACGATGGGCCTGCGCTCATTCACGCCGATGGTCGTCGCCTGCCCCGGATGCGGCCGCACGACCAGCACCTATTTTCAGGAACTTGCGCAGAAGATCCAGACGCACATCCGGCACCGAATGCCGCAATGGCGCAAGGAACGCGTCGGCGTCGAGGAGATGACGGTCGCCGTGATGGGCTGCGTCGTCAACGGCCCCGGCGAGAGCAAGCATGCGAACATCGGCATCAGCCTGCCGGGCACCGGCGAGGTGCCGGTCGCCCCGGTCTACGAGGACGGCGAGAAGACGGTGACATTAAAGGGCCAGAAGATCGCCGAGGAGTTCCAGGATCTGGTCGAGCGTTACATCGACCGCAGCTACGCGCGCAGGGACGCATGAACGATCTGGCGCAAGGCAAATGCAAGCCCTGCGAGGGTGGGGTCGAGCCGCTCGGCGAGGTCGAGGCGCAGGAATTGCTCAAACAGCTGCACACGGACTGGCGCCTGTCGCCGGATGCGAAGAGCCTGACGCGAGCCTGCAAGTTCCGGGATTTCTGGCGCACCATGAGTTTCGTCAACGCGCTTGCGCACATCGCGAACCTCGAGGACCATCATCCGGATCTGGCCATCGGCTACGGCTATTGCCGCATCACCTACCGCACCCACTCGATCGGCGGACTCTCCGTCAACGATTTCATCTGCGCGGCGAAGATCGACCGGCTCTAGGGTTCAGCGGGCCCGGTGATGAACGGCGCGACATCGCCCCGACACCCCAAGGCGCGCTGCGCCAGCCACCGTTTGGCGAACGGCAGGCGTGACACGGCTTGCAGACCGACGCCCCGCAGCGCCCGGAGCACCGGGTCGTCGTTCGAGAACAATCGATCGAGCGCGTCGAATCCGACCGCCGCCGGCTGGTTCTCGCTCTTGCGCCAGCGCTCGTAGCGACGCAGAACGCGCAGATCCCCGAAGGCGGCGGCCTGGCCGGCCTGTTCGAGCACGTCGACCAGCGCGGCGCAGTCGAGGAAGCCGAGATTCAGTCCCTGGCCGGCCAAGGGATGCACGACATGTGCCGCATCGCCGAGCAGCGCGACGCGTTCGCGCGCATACACGTTCGCGCTCTGCAACTGCAGCGCAAAGCTCGCGAGCGGCGTGTCCGCTCGGGTAGCGCCGAGAACTCCGTCGCTCGCCTCATCGAGCGCCGACGAGAACGCCGCCGCATCGAGCGCGCGCAAGCGCTCGGCCTTCTCCCGGTGGACGCTCCAAACGATCGAGGAGCGCCCGTCCGGCAGCGGCAGCAGCGCAAGCGGTCCGCTCGGTAGAAATCGCTGCCATGCCGTGTTTCGATGCGGCCGCTCGGTGTGCACGTGCATGACCAGCGCATCCGCGCCGTAAGCGTGCCCGCGGGTGCCGATGCCGAGCAGCTGGCGGCTCGGCGATCGGGCCCCATCGGCGGCCGCGAGCAGACGCGCGGCGATTTCACGCCCATCGGCGAGTCTCATGCGCACGGCACCCTCATCGACGGCGACATCGCGCAGACCCGCCTCGATGCAGACGGCTCCGGCCTGCCGCGCCGCCTGCAGGCAATGCCATTTGAGCGCGCGGCCGTCGACGATGCTGCCCAGATTCGGCTCGCCGATGTCGGCGCAGTCGAAGCTGAGCGATCCGCGCCCGCCCGGCGTGCCGCCGGCGTCCCAGACGCACATGCGCTCATAGCCGAGCCGGTGTGTGACCGGCAGACGGCCCCAGACACCGCAGGCCGCGAGCAGGCGCTCGCTCGCGCGGCTCAGAGCGAAGACCCGCAGATCCCAGTCGGCGCCCTCGGCCGACGCCGGAAACGAGGCGTCGATCACCGCCACGCGCGCGGGCGCGCAGACGCGGCGCGCGATCAGCAGGGCGGCGAGCGCCGTACCCACAGGTCCCGCACCGACGATTGCGACGTCGAATTCCTGTCTCATCGCAACGGCACGCCGCGGGCGAGTTTCGGCACCCGGCCGAACGCGCCCGTGCTCAGCGCCGACAAGGCGCGCTTCGCCGGCGGCAGCCGATCGAAGGCGAGCAGGCCTAGGTTGCGTGCGCAGCGCACGATGGGCAATGGATTGGCGAACAACCGCACCAGGCCGTCCGTGAACCGCACGATCGCGCGCCGGTCCGCCCGCCGCCACGCTTCGTAGGTGACGAGCATCTCGGGCGCGCCCTGCGAAGAATCGCCCACGGCACACCGTTCGGCGAGCAGCTCGGCGAGGCTCGCCACGTCGCGCAATCCGAGGTTGAATCCCATGCCGGCCACCGGATGCAGACTTTGCGCGGCATTGCCGATGATCACGCAGCGCGCGCCGCTCAGGCCGCGCGCCTGCGTCAGTGCGAGCGGATAGGCGAACCGGCGGCCGACCTTGAGAAAGCGACCCAGCCGATAGCCGAATCGATCCTGCACCTCGGCGAGAAAGTCCGCGTCCGACATCGCCATGATCGACTCGACCTCGGCCGTGCTCACCGTCAGCACCAGCGTGCAACGCCCGTCGGCGAGCGGCAGCAAGGCGAGCGGCCCGGACTCTGCGAACCGCTCGAACGCGACCTGATCGTGGAAGCGCTGCGGCAACACGGTTGTGATGATGGCGCTCTGACCGTAATCGCGGGTTTCGATGGCGACGCCGACGGCCTCGCGCACAACCGAGTGCACACCGTCCGCCGCGACCACCAGCCCCGCCTCGATCCGTCTCTCTCCACCGCTGTCCGCGATCCGCAGGGCGACGCTCCCGGCCGAGGGCACGACACCGAGCACGGTCGCCGGGCAATACACACGCAAGGTCGGGTCGCGACCCATGCCGGCCCAGAGCGCGGCGCCGAATGCACGGTTCGACAATACATAACCCAACCCCGGCAGGCCGAGTTCCGCAGCGTCCACGCGCGCAAAGCCGCAGCGTCCGCGGTCCGAGACGTGGATCCTTCGGATCGTGGTCGCTGCGGGGGCCACCTCCGGCCATACCCCGATGGTTTCGAGGATTCGCCGGCTGCCGTTCGACAACGCGGTCGTGCGTTCGTCGAAGCTCGGTTGAGCCTGCGAGTCGTGCGGCACGGCCTCGATCAGCGCAATCCGCAGTCGCAACGGCCGCAACGCCGCCACCAGGCTCGCGCCCACCATGCCGCCGCCGACGATCGCGATGTCGACCTGTTCACTCATGAGGCCTGCACCAGACGCTCGATCGCGTCCGCTTCCTTCTCCAGGGCCGCGGTCAAGACCTCCGGGCCGTCCCGGCCGATCAACAAGTCGTCCTCGATACGCACGCCGATATTCCAAAATTCCTTCGGCACCTTGGTCGACGGCCGGATGTAGATGCCCGGTTCGACCGTCAGACTCATTCCCGGTTCCAATACGCGCCACTCGCCGCCGACCTTGTAATCGCCGACGTCATGCACATCCAGGCCGAGCCAGTGTCCCGTGCGGTGACCGAAGAATTCCCGATACGCGCCGGTCTTGATCAAGCTCGCGGGACGGCCCTTGAGCAGTCCGATCTCCACCAGTCCATGCGTCACGACCCGCACCGCCGCCTCGTGCGGATCGTTCCAGTGGTTGCCGGCGCGCGCCTTGTCGCTCGCGGCGAGCTGCGCGCGCAGCACGCGTTCGTAGACCGCGCGCTGCGCCGGGCTGACCCGGCCGCCGACGGGAAACGTGCGGGTGACGTCCGCGGCATAACAATCCAGCTCGCAGCCGGCATCGAGCAGCAAGAGATCGCCCTCGCCGAGCACGGCGTCGTTGGCGCTGTAATGCATGGTGCAGGCGTTGGCGCCGCCGGCGACGATCGGGTGATAGGCCGGGTCCGCGTTATGTCGTTTGAACTCGTGGACCACCTCGGCCAAGACCTCATATTCCATGGCGCCGGGGCGCGCGAAGCGCATCGCACGTCGCAGCGCGCCGACGGTGACCTGCGCGGCCTTGCGAAGCGCCGCCTGTTCGGCGCGGCTCTTGTAGAGCCGCAGATCGTCGATCACGTGGGCGAGCGCGGCGATCTCCTGCGGCGCACTGACCCCATGACGGGCCTGCACCCGCAGCGCATTCACCCAGCCGAGCACCCGCGGATCGAACTCCTCATGCGCACCCATCGAGTAACAGATGCGCGAGCGCCCCTCCATCAGACCCGGCAGGATCTCGTCGATGTCGACGATCGGAAAGGCATCATCTGCGCCGAACAGCCCTACCGCGCCGTCCGGACCCGAGCGCGGTCCGTCCCAATCCTCCTTCAGCCGATCGCGCTCGCGCACGAACAGCAGATACTCTCCCTGCGGCCGCCCCGGCAGGAGCACGGCGACCGCTTCGGGTTCGGGGAATCCGGTCAAATAGTGGAAGTAGCTGTCCTGGCGGTAGGCGTACGGAATGTCGCCGTTGCGGCGGCGAACCGGAGCTGCGGGCACTATCGCGATCGAATCACGTCCGAGCAAGCGCATCAGCTGTGCGCGCCGACGCCCGAACTCCTTGCGTTCCACCTCGCGACTCGCGCCGTTCAGTGCAAGTGCCGTGCCTGCGAAACCACCTGGGTCCGCAACGGCAGCAGCTCCTCGAACACCACCTGCGCGGCGACCCGTATGAACTCGACGAGTTCGGCGTAGGCCTGCTCGTTGGACTCGTCGGCGTCGGCATCGTCGCCGGTCGCCCGCGAAATCTCCGTGAAGTCGCGCACGATCTCACCAACCTCGCCGCCAAGGGCTTCGAGATCCGAGATATGTCCCGCCCCCAGGCCATACAGGAACCCGGTGCACCATAGTGCCAGCGCATTCGCGCGCCCGGTCAGAGGCTGTTCATCATCCGGCAGCAAGGGTTCAAAGGCCATGCCCTGTTCCACGAAGGACATCGTGGTCGCGGTGAAAACCCTCTCGAGGATCGCCGCCGATTCCTCGGACAATGCGGCATGGTCGGGCAGGATCTCGTTGACCCAGTCTTGAATCCGGTACGGCGCGGTCGAACACAGCGCACCGCACAAGGAACCGTGCGCTTCGGCGGCATCGGCGTGGCTGCCAAGCGAGGCCAGCAGGTCTTCGAAATCCCTGAATCGGGTGTCGGAAATCATCATCGGGGCATGATACCGCAGCTCCGGCCGGCGACGCCCTTTGCAATGCGGTTTACCGCGCTCTATATTGATGCGCCATGGCCGACCCCGCAGCGAAATCCGCCGTTGAACTCGAACTGAAGCGTCTCGAGAAGCGCTTGGACGATTTGATCGTGACCGTCGGACAGATAAAGGAGGAGAACCGGGCGCTACGGCAACGTCAGGAAGCCCTGACCAGCGAACGCGCCAGCCTGCTGCAGAAGAACGAACAGGTGCGTGCACGGGTCGAAGCGATGATTGGGCGGTTGAAATCGATGGAACAGCAATGACCGACACACCCGCCCGCGTCAGCGTGCGCATCTTGGAAAAGGAATATCAGATCAGCTGCCCGACCGAGGAGCGCTCGGCCTTGCTGGATTCGGCCGAGTTTCTCAACGCCCGGATGCGGGAGATCCGCGACGGCGGCAAAGTCGTCGGTTTGGACCGCATCGCGGTGATTGCCGCGTTGAACATGGCCAACGAACTGCTGCGCATCCGCAAGAACGACAATAATCTCGAGACCGAGGTGGGCGGACGCTTGCGAATCTTGCGCGAGCGCGTAGAGTCAGCCTTGGAGAAGGGACAGCAGCTCGAGCTTTGAGAGTCCACTCCGGCAGTTTAAAGTTTGGCGCCACCTGCGGTGTTCGATGCGGATCGGGTTACCTCTCGACCCTAATTTGTAAACCCCAGGGGCCTTTGCTTGCTGGCAACATTGTGCAAGTCCGCCTCGAGCGGAAAGCCTTAAGTGCCGCAGTGAGCCCCACCTGTTGCTCAGGTCGGGAGCAACGGTCCAAGACGGCACATGCGGGTGGCGCCATCGATTCGCCGATTGGTATTCCATGAAGACCGCCAAGGCGGCACTGCGCGAACTGCTGCGCGCAAGGCGGCGTGCGCTCAGCCGCGGCGAACACGCAAATCTCTCCCGCAAGGCCCAACTCGCGATCGCTCGTCTGCACCGCTTGCGTTGCGGCGCGCGCATCGCGGTCTACATGCCGATGGACCGGGAAACCGACACCGCACTGCTGATCGCCCTGGCCCGGCGACGCGGCCTGAGGATTTACGTCCCCGTCGTCATCGATCGGCGCCGTCGCGTACTGCAATTCAAGCCGCTCGCCGGCCCCATGCGCCGTGGCGCATACGGCATTCCCGTACCGAAGGCACAGGCGCGATCGCTCGGCGCACGCTGGCTGGACTGGGTCGTCGTACCCTTGGTCGGCGTCGATCAGGCTGGCCGGCGGCTCGGCATGGGCGGCGGCTACTACGACCGCGCGTTCGCCTATCGGCAACGGCGGGGCGTATGGCGTGGAGCCCGGCTCATCGGCCTCGGCTTCGACTGTCAGCGGGTCGATTCGATCGGCGCCGAGCCCTGGGATCTTCGCCTCGACGCACTCGCCACGGAGAGCGGACTTGATCGCCACCTCTAGGGAACCCGTGATGAATTACTGGCTGATGAAATCCGAACCGGATGCATTCGGCATCGACGATCTCGCCGCATGCCCGGCGCGGAGCACGCCATGGGATGGCGTGCGCAACTTCCAAGCGCGCAACATGCTGCGGGACGAATTTCGCAAGGGCGATCACGCCTTCTTCTATCACTCCGGCTGCCAGACACCGGGGATAGCGGGCATCGTCGAGATCGTGCGCGAGGCCTATGCGGACGCGACCGCTTTGGATCCGCGGCACGCCCACTACGACCCGGTCGGCACCGCGCACAGTCCCCGCTGGTTCGTCGTCGACGTCCGCTTCGTCCGTAAATTAAAGCGTTTCATCACGCTTACCGAGTTGCGCGCGCATGCGGACACGGCATTGCGCGACCTCGTTATCCTGAGGCGCGGCAATCGTCTTTCTGTGACGCCAGTGTCGAAGAAGGATTGGAACTTCGTGCTCTCGCTCGAGTGAACTCGCTCACACGGCTAGCACATCGGCGGGCAACAAGCATGACGTATTGCTTGTAATTTGGTTATTCGTGTATATACTCGGTCCCCGGACTAACCCGACAACGGAGTTTTCATCATGGCAGCGAAAGCAAAGAAGGCGAAGAAGAAAGTGGCCAAGAAGAAGGCCGCTAAGAAGAAGTAAGCCTTCGAAAGTAATCGACTGTGCCCGCGCAAGCGGGCACAGTCGTTTCTGGGGGTCGGAAAATCATGCAGGCACAGGCAAAAAAACGGCTAGCGGCGCAGGCCGCTCTCGACTACCTGGAAGATGACATGACCATCGGCGTCGGCACCGGCTCGACCGTCGGCGAGTTCATCGGCGCGCTGCGTGAGCGGCGGATAAGCCTGCGCGGCGCGGTCTCCAGCTCCAAGGCCACATCCGCTCTATTACGTGCGGCCGGCATACCCGAAGTGGAATTAAACGACGTCGGCGACCTGCCGCTCTATGTCGACGGCGCCGACGAGGCCACCATCCACGGTTCGCTGATCAAGGGCGGCGGCGCGGCGTTGACGCGCGAGAAGATTGTCGCCGCGGCGTCCGCGCGCTTCGTCTGCATCATCGACGACAGCAAACTGGTCGACGTCCTCGGCCGCTTCGCGCTGCCCGTCGAGGTCATCCCGATGGCACGCTCCTACGTCGCCCGTCGGCTCGTCGGAATGGGCGGTCAACCGGTGTGGCGCGAGGGCGCCGTGACCGACAACGGCAACGAGATCCTGGACGTGCACAATCTGCGCATACTCGACCCGGCCGAACTGGAGACGAGGATCGACCAGATTGCCGGTGTCGTCACTGTCGGGCTGTTCGCGAGGCGAGGCGCCGACGAACTCATCGTCGCCGGCGATGACGGGGTGCGGCGCATCAGCCCCTAGCACCGCTCGGATCGTTCAGATCTCGACGCGCGTGCCGATTTCGACCACCCGGCCGGGCGGCAGCCCATAGAAATCGGCGATGACTTGCGCATTGCGTGCCATTTGGATGAAGGCGCTTCTACGCAACGGCGGCAGGTCCGAACGACGGCCCGGAATAAGTTCCTCGCGACTGAGGAAGTAGGTGGTCCTCTCCGGCTCGTAAGGCACACCCTGATTGTCGGCCAGGCGGAGGATCTCGACGACGTCCGGTTTTTCCATGAAGCCGAATTGCGCCACGATCCTGACGATTCCCGCACCGACCTCGCTCACGCTCAGGCGCTTCGAATCCGGTATCCGCGGCTCCTCGCGGGTCACGATCGTGAGCAGCACGACCCGCTCGTGCATGACGCGGTTGAACTTGATGTTGTTGAGCAGCGCACGCGGAATGCCCGAAGCCTTGGCATCGAGAAAGATCGCCGTCCCGGCCACCCGCACCGGCGGATCGCGCCGCAGGTCGTCGAGGAAATCCCGCACGGGCTTCTGGTCGCGAAGCAACCGCGTATGCAGGCTGGCGCGACCCTTCTGCCAAGTTTGCATCAGCCAGTAGATCGTCAGACCGGTCGACAACGGCAGCCAGCCGCCCTGTTCCAGCTTGGTCATGTTGGCGAGCAGGAATGCGATATCGACCACGAACAGCAATGACAGGCCCGCGCGCAACGGCAGGCTTTCGTGTCCCTGGCGCGACTTGATGAGGCTCAAG
>VFSW01002697.1_pt1 | contig 26762 bp, 24 predicted proteins | sample 5358111 | NCBI WGS metagenome assembly VFSW01 (sample SAMN11554181, study PRJNA540505) | mine drainage metagenome | isolation source: sediment from site ElyBrook_90M | place: USA: Ely Copper Mine, Vershire, VT | collected 2017 | reverse complement strand
TGTCCCCCCAGCCGGCCCAGAATTCGGGATATCGTATACGATGCGATCCGCGCGCGCGAGGTTCGTGCGGTGTTTCCTGATGGCACGGTCGAGATCATGCCGACTCTGGCGGCGGTGCGCCGCGCCCAGGAACTGGGGCTTGATCTCATCCTGATCGCTCCCACCGCGGAGCCGCCCGTCGCCAAGGCCATGGATTATGGCCAATGGCAGTACGAGAACAAAAAGAAGCAGCACGAGGCGAAGAAGAAGCAGCATGTGATCCAGGTGAAAGAGCTGAAATTCCGCCCGAATACCGACGATCACGACTACGAATTCAAGAAAAATCACGCCATGCGCTTTCTCAAGGAAGGCAATCGCGTGAAGGCGGTGGTGCAGTTTCGCGGCCGCGAAATCGCGCACGTCGATCTGGGCAAGAAACTGCTGTTGCGCTTCGCTGCGGACCTGGCTCAGATCGGTTCGGTCGAAGGCCAGCCCCGGCTGGAGGGCCGCAACGCCCACGTCATCATCAGCCCCATCAAGGCCATCAAGGAACCAACCAAAACCAAGGATTCGCCGACTCAGGCACCGCCGGCGTCCTGAAGCGTTCGCATCGACGGGCCCGCAGACCGAAAGAGCCCCGTGCTCGCGCCGGTTTTCGCCGCACGCGCCGTCATTAAGCGCACTGGCGGGGCGGGCTTTCGCGCTGCGGGCTGGCAAACGCCGGGTGCGCCCTTTTTTCGGCCGGGCAGCAGGCCCGCCGGCACTTCAGTAAAACAGATACTTCTGCCAGCGGTCGTCACCCTTGGCCAACAGCCGCATCAGGTGTCGGCTGGTGTGGAGGCTGAAGGGGCGAGGAAGACGCGCCAGCTTCATATTGGCTTCGTCCGGCGTCCGGCTGCCTTTTCGGTTGTTGCACGGATGGCAGCAGGTGACCAGGTTTTCCCAGGTCGTCTCGCCGGCGCGGGAACGGGGGATCACGTGGTCGAGGGTCAGTTCCGAGGACGGAAGCGTGCGGTGGCAGTACTGGCAGGAATAACGATCGCGCATCAAAATGTTTTTGCGCGACAGGGCCCGCGTCTGGTGAGGGATGCGGCGGTACTCGAGAAGGCGGATCACGCTCGGCACCGGGAGGCTGTTGCGCGCCGAATGAATGTGGCTCTGCGACAACTCCTCGGCGGAGGCGACTCCCTTGAGCACCAGCACCACCGCGCGGCGCGCCGCGCAGATATTGATTGGCTCGAAGCTGGCGTTCAGTACGAGAACCGGTTTATGCAGTCGATCCAGGCTGGGCATCTTGAAAGCTCCGGGTTAAGTGCATTTTGGAATGAATCTCGCGCCCGGCGAGGGCTTGCGAATTAGAAGAAAGCTTCTCGGCGAGCGCATGCAGGGCGCCGGAATCGCCGCCGGCAGACTCGAAAGTACCGGCGCTTGCCCAGCGTCCGGCCCGCGCCAGCACGACGATGGACACTTTGGCGGCGCCGGCTCTTTTTAGCGCGCGCGCGCAGGCGGCGGCGGTGGCGCCGGTGGTCATGACGTCGTCTATCAGCAGCAGGCGCTTGCCGCGTACGGCCTGGGGACGGCGGACGGAGAAAGCGCCGGTCACGTTGCGCCGGCGCGCCGTTCGCCCCAGGCCGGCCTGGACGGCGGTGGGCCGCACGCGCCGCGCCGCCTTCAGCATCGGAACGCCGGTATGGCGCGAAATTTCTCTCGCAAGAAGTGCGGCCTGGTTGAATCCCCGCCACCAGCGCCGTTTCCAGTGCAGCGGCATCGGCACGACAAAATCGTAACGCTCCTCACGCGGCACCGCCCGCCGCAGCAGACGCGCCAGCGGCGCCGCCAGCGCCTGTACGCGCCCGTATTTGAACAAGAGAATCAGCTCGCGCAGCGCGCCTTCATAGGCGCCGTAGGCATAGGTGGAGTCGAACTCGGAATGTCCGGCGCGGCACAACGCGCACAGTCCGCGCTCGTCGAGCGGATACCGGTTGGCAAAAGGCATCAGGCACCGCGCGCAGCAGTACTCCGCCTGGAGCGGCTCTGCCGCGAGCAGGCAACTGCCGCAGACCGGCACGCGGGAAATTTGGCGAAGGGGTTCGCCGCAGATGCGGCACTCATCCGGAAATAACAGGGAAAAAACCGGGGAAAGACAGGTGTTCGCCAAGGAAGCCAGGGCGCGGGGCGCCGGCCGTGTGAGCCATCTACTGCTGAAGGCACACCCCCATTTACCCCCAAGTGTACCGCAACGGCCCCCGGGCCGCGCAAGCCGCGGCTCCGCGCACGCCCCGGAATTCCTCTCAGACAGGCGTGGGAACGGGTGTGCCGAACACCCTCTCCAGCCACGGCCTTACCACTGTGCCCGCCCGCGATGGGAAGCGATGCCCGCCAGGCAGGATATGGAACTCGACGTCGGGCGCCCGCAGCCGCAAACGGCGGGGAAACTCAGCCACGGCGGCCGGCGGATAAAACTCGTCTTCCTCGCGCGCGATGTGCAGAATCGCCGCATCGACACCGTTGTAGTAGTGGCCCTCTTCCCAATCGCGTGGCACCCCGCCACAGAGCGCCAGGACGCCGCCCACCTGGTGCGGGTACGTAGCGCAGAAGCGGTAATTCAATCCGACGGGCTGCGAAAATCCGGCCAGCAGGCACCGTGACGCATCGGCTCCGAAACGCTCGCGCAATTGTGCGAGCGCAGCCAGCACCATCTCATGATGCAGCCGCGCCGCCTCTTCCCAGTGGTCCCTGGTGCCCCAGTTGTAAACCGCTTTCCCTTCGCCGGGATTCGATGCATAATGTTGATTTGGAGCCTGCAGGGAGGCGACGATCCAATCGGGTCCGAGTAGCTCGGAAGTCAGGCGGAGCATCGGTTCGGGCCGCATGCCGTAGCCGTGGAGTGTAACGGCCAGCGATGTTTTCGAAAAGGCGATCTCGGGGATGCGAACGAAGAAGCGGCATTGCAGACGGGCAAAGTAAGTGGCGGTTTCTTCGATTGCCGGCATGTCATGATCCTACACTGGACCGCCGCGGCCGGGGTGGAATTCCAGCCTCGATGCATCGGTGGAACGAGGCGCGGTTGTATTCATGAGAGAGTGATAAAGGAGCTGCCGGAAGGTACGGCGGACAAACACCATGGCGGGAGACAACGATCGAACTGCTTCGAACAAGAATTCCTCCGCGGCGTCTTCGGGAGAATCACCCGGCTGGGCGCCGCCTGCTGAACTGGACGTGGAAATCGCGCTGGCGCGCGTGGGCGGCCAGATGGATCTGCTCAAGGAAATCGCGGTGCTGTTTCTGGACGACCTCCCGCGATCGCTGGGCGAAATTCACGCTGCCTTCGGCCGCGGGGACGCCAAGCAGGTCGAGCATGCGGCGCACAGCCTGAAGGGCTCGGTTTGCAACTTTGGCGCCGCGGGGGTGGTTGCGGCGGCGGCGGAACTCGAAAGGCGCGGCCGCGCCGGCGACATCTCCAACGCGGGCGAGTTGATCGAGACCATCGAGCGGCGGCTCGGCGCTCTCGGCCGCGAGCTTCGCGCTCTCTGAACCCCGCTTCGGCCGGCAAGACGGAGCCTGGTTCGCGGGGCCGTTTGATATCATAAAAAGAACTCCCCTCATTATGGTTCCTTCCTCCGTAACAGAGATCGTCTGCGCCCATAGCCCGGACTCCGACGACGCCTATATGTTTTACGGCCTGGCCACCAAAAAGGTGCGTTCGCGGCTGGTCAATTTTCATCACGTTCTCGAAGACATTCAGACCCTCAACCACAAGGCGATGGAGGGGGTTTACGAGCTGACCGCGATTTCCTATCACGCCTATCCTTACGTGTCGGACAAGTATGTTCTCATGGCCAGCGGTTCCAGCGTCGGCGACGGCTACGGGCCCATCGTTGTCGCGCTCCGTCCGTTCGCGGCCGAGGAGTTGAAGGGTAAGCGCATCGCCGTGCCCGGCAGCCAGACCACGGCGTACCTCACGCTGCGTTTGATCGAACCGGATTTCGAAGCCGTTCAGACGCCGTTTGACAGAATTCTGGAGGCGGTTCAGGAAGGCTCGGTCGACGCCGGCCTGATCATTCACGAAGCCCAGCTCACCTACAGCAAGGGCGGCTTCCACAATATCGTCGACCTCGGCAAGTGGTGGAAGAAGAACCATGGTCTGCCGCTGCCGCTCGGCGCCAACGCGCTGCTGCGTTCGCTACCGGCAGAAACTCAGAGCGAGTGCTGCCGCATGATGAGGGAGAGCATCCAGTACGCCCTCGATCACCGCGAGGAATCGCTCAATTACGCAATGCAGTTCGCCCGCGACATGGAGCAGCCGCTGGCGGAAAAGTTTGTCGGCATGTACGTCAACCATCACACGGTGGACTGCGGCGAAGACGTGCCGGCTGCGGCGCAGAAGCTGCTCGACATGGGTTATGAAGCCGGGATCATTCCGAAGAGAGTCCAGGTTGAGTTCGTCCGCTAGGCGGCTGTGGGCCGCGGGCGGCGTACTGCTGGCCCTCGCCGTGGTCTGCCCGGCGCAGGACGCCCAGCAGGCTGCGCCGATCAGCGACTCCAAGCAGCGCGCCAAGGCGGTCCGCGATTACGCCAAGCAGGGCGGCTCGGACACCATCGCCACGCTGCGCAAGTTCCTCACCGATCCGGACATCGGAGTTCGTCAGGAGGCCGTCAAGGGGATCGTGCAGATCGGCACCCAGTACAGCCTCGATCCGCTGGTGCAGGCGCTCCACGACGACGACCCCGACATCCAGATCCGCGCCACCAACGGGCTGGTGAATTTCTACCTGCCGGGCTACGTGCAGACCGGAATCACCGCGACGCTGAAGCGCGCCGGAGGCTCGATTGTCAGCCGCTTTGCCGGCTCAGGGGACGATGCGATCATCCCGGCATATGTCGAGGTGCGCCCTGACGTGATCCGCGGCCTGGGCGAGTTGGTGGCAGGCGGCGCCAGCATGGACTCGCGCTCCAACGCCGCGCGCGCCGTGGGCATCCTCCGCGGCAGGGCCGAGGTGCCGCAACTGGTCCAGGCGCTGCACTCTCACGACGAGGACGTGATCTACGAATCGCTCATCGCGCTGGACAAGATCAACGATCCCTCGGCCGGCCCCGGCGCCGCATTTCTGGTGGGCGATTTTAATAAGCGCATTCAGATCGCCGCTCTCGACCTGCAGGGTGTGCTTCGCAACCGCGGCGCTCTGCCCCGATTGCGCGATGTTTACAGCCGGTCCCGCGACAAGAAAGTCCGCCAGTCCGCGCTCGAAGCTATCGCCTCGATGCCCGAGGCTCAGGACCAACATTTATTCGAATCGCTGAGCAAGGACAAGGACCCCGACATCCGCGCCGGCGCCCTCGAGGGCCTTGGCCGCCTGGGCAGCCCCGCCGCGCAGCCCGGGGTTCACTCCCAGTTTGAAGACGAGACAAAGCCCGCCCCGCGCATGGCCGCGGCTTTTTCGGATGTCCTGCTCGGGAATCTGGACATGAGCGAGTTCGCCCCGCTGCGCTACCTCGTCAATCAACTCAACTCGGCCGCCTGGCGAGGCGTGACGCTGGCCTACCTGGTGGAGCTGGCGAGGCAGGAAAAGGTGCGGGAGGCGCTTTATCCGGCGTTGACCGGAACCAGCCCCACGCGCGACGAAAAGACCGGCATGGCGCAGGTTCTGGCGGCCAGCGGCGGGAAGGACTCGATACCCTACGCGGACAAGCTTTCGCGGGATCGGGATTCCGAAGTCGCCACCGCCGGGCTCGACGCGCTGCGGACGCTGAAGGGCCGGTTTCCCGGGGCGTAAGAAGGTTGTTGGGAAACGACGAGGAGGGGACGCCGGTTTGGAACCGCGCCCGAAAACAGCAGCGCCCGCCCCGAGGGGCGGGCGCAATCGGGAAAGAAACTCGACTTATTTCGCTTTCTTCTGCTTCTGCTGGCCGACGCGAACCTTAAAGTGGAGCTGCTTTGCCTCCTGATATGCTTTATGATCGTGCCGCGCCACGGCGTCCTGAAGGTAGGCATCGACACTGGCCTCTTTCGGGAGCACCGCCATCAGCGTGAAGTTTTCGTTGCAGACCGGGCAGAAAGGCCGGAACCGCTTCACGTTCGGAATTGCCATAGCCTTTTTAGAATAGCATAGTCGAAACAGACATGGCCGCCACCATCAAGCAGGTCGCCCACCGGGCCGGCGTTTCCGTCGGCACGGTGAGCAATGTGCTCGGTGGAATGGCCTGCGTCAGCGACGGGCTCCGCGAGCGCGTCCTGGCCGCGGTGCGCGAGTTGGACTACCATCCCAATCACGCCGCACGCAGCCTCAAAATCCGTCAGACGCACATGCTGGGCCTGGTGATTTCCGACATCACCAATCCGTTTTTTCCCCAGTTGATGCGGGGCGCCGAGGATGCCGCCTGGCGCTCCGGCTACGTTCTCACCACCTTCAATTCGGACGAACAACTCGATCGGGAAAAGCAGATCCTGTCCGTGCTCCGCCACCGCAACGTCGACGGAATTCTGATGGTGCTGTCGGCCGACAACGGCGATCTGTCCCACGTCACCCAGGCGGCGCTCAGCGCCCCGGTGGTTTGCCTGGACCGCGTGGCTCGCAATTCGGCCTGGGATTCGGTTTCCTGCGACAACGCCGGCGGGGCGCGCCAATGCGTCGCTCACCTGGCCTCGCTCGGGCACCGGCGCATTGCGATTCTCGCCGGTTCGGCGAGCCTTTGGACCGGCCGGGAGCGCCTCCGCGGCTATCGCGAAGCTCTCAAGGCCGCCGGTATCCGGCCCGACCCGGCGCTCATCCGCAATACCGGCTTCCGCCAGAACGCCAGCGTCTGTGAGACGCAGGCTCTCATGCGCCTTGCCGATCCGCCCACCGCCATCTTTTCGAGTAATCTCACCATTGCGCTCGGCCTGCTCGACGGTCTGGCGAGTATGGGCATCCGCTCGCCTGAGGATGTCGCGGTCGCCACTTTTGACGACCTTCCTATCCTCAACGCTATCCGGCCGCGTCTCACCGCCGTCGCGCAACCGGCCTATGACATCGGCTTCCGGGGCGCCGACCTGCTGATCCAGCGCATCCAGGGCAAACTCGGCGCCGAACGGGAACGGGTGGTGCTGCCAGCGCGGTTAATGATCCGCGAATCGACCTCTGCCCCACCAGCCCGGCACTAACGCTTGCCCGCTGCGCGCCCGAAACGCCCCGTTGCTATCATGAAAAATACCGCAGGCTCCGCGCTTTCGCCGCGCCTGCCCGGCGATCTCCCAAGCGCCGGTAAGCCAAAACTGTGACGCCCTTCGATCCAACGCAACTCCCCAAGCATTTTGATTCCCGCCAAGTGGAGGAAAAGTGGTCCTCCGCCTGGGAAGCCTCCGGCATCCACCGCTACGACCCGTCGCGGCCGCGCGAGGAGACTTTTGCTGTCGATACGCCGCCGCCCACCGTATCCGGCTCCCTTCACATCGGCCACGTCTTCAGCTACACCCACACCGACGTTCTGGCCCGTTACCAGCGCATGCTCGGCCGCAATGTCTGTTACCCGCTCGGCTGGGACGACAACGGGCTGCCCACCGAACGCCGCGTCCAGAATTATTTCAACGTCCGCTGCGACCCGCATCAACCCTACGTCGCCGGGCTCAATGTCACTCCGTCCGGCGGCAAAGACGACGGCAAGCCGCTGCAGGTCTCGCGACCCAATTTCATTGAACTCTGCCTCCGGCTCACCGCCGAGGACGAGCGCGCCTTTCAGACGCTGTGGAAGCGCGTCGGCCTCACGGTCGACTGGAGCCAGGAATATTCCACCATCGACGACCGCTGCCGCCGCGCTGCCCACCTGAGTTTTCTCGACCTCTACCGCAAGGGCCACGTCTATTCGCTCGAAGCGCCCACCATGTGGGATGTCGATTTTCAAACCGCTGTTGCCCAGGCCGAGGTTGAGGACCGGAAAGTCGCCGGCCATTACCACCGTCTCCGCTTCGCCGTACAGGGTTCGGATGAGTCGTTCCTCATCGCGACGACCCGTCCGGAACTATTGGCGGCCTGCGTCGGCATCGCCGCCCACCCGGATGATGAGCGCTACCGCCATCTGTTCGGCCGCAACGCCGTCACGCCGATTTTCCATGTTCCCGTGCCCATCTTCCCGAGCGAACTCGCCGATCGCGAAAAGGGCACCGGCATCCTGATGGTCTGCACCTTCGGCGACGCCACCGACGTGTTCTGGTGGCGGGAGCAGAAGCTGGCCCTGCGCCAGGTGCTCGGCCGCGACGGCCGCTTCGTGCCGGTCACCTTCGGCGCCCCCGGCTGGCCCAGCCTGCAGCCGGAAGCCGCCAATGGCGCCTATTCCACTCTGGCCGGACGCGGCATCAAGCAGGCCCGAAGGCTGGTGGTGGAGATGCTCCGCGATCCCGCTTCCGCCGCCGCTCCCGGCGGGCCTCCGCTGGCCGCCGAACCCGAGCCGATCGAGCACTCCGTGAAGTTCTACGAAAAGGGCGAACAGCCGCTCGAGTTCGTCACCAGCCGCCAATGGTTCGTGCGCCTGCTCGATAAAAAGGAAGCGCTGCTCGAAATGGGCGACCGCATCGCCTGGCACCCGGACTTCATGCGCGCCCGGTATCGCAACTGGACCGAGAATCTGAACATGGACTGGTGCATCAGCCGCCAGCGCTATTTCGGCGTTCCCTTCCCGCTGTGGTATCCGGTGCTCGCCGGCGGCGAACCCGATTTCGCCCATCCCATCCTGGCCTCCGAATCGGGGCTGCCGGTCGATCCCATGTCCACGCCCGCACCGGGCTTTGAGGAATCGCAGCGCGGCGTCCCCGGCGGCTTCATCGCCGAATCCGACGTCTTCGACACCTGGTTCACCAGCTCGCTCACGCCCCAGATCGTCGCCGGCTGGCCTTCGGACCAAACGCGGTTCACGCGTCTGTTCCCCATGGATGTCCGTCCCCAAAGCCACGAGATCATCCGCACCTGGGCGTTTTACACCATCGTCAAGGCTATGCTCCATAGCGATGACATTCCCTGGAAGAATGTAGCGATTTCCGGCTGGGTGCTCGATCCGGATCGCAAGAAAATGTCCAAGAGCAAGGGCAATGTGGTCACGCCCATGCACCTGCTGGACGAGTACGGCTCCGACGCCGTTCGCTACTGGAGCGCCAGCGCCCGCCTGGGCGCCGACACGGCGTTCGATCAGAACGTGTTGAAAGTGGGCAAGCGTCTGGTCACAAAGCTGTTCAATGCCGGCAAGTTCGTTCTCTCGCAAACGGCGCCCTTTGAGCGCCGGCCTTCGCATGCTCTCGATCTCGCCTTCCTGGCCGAGTTGAGCCGCGCCGTCGAGCGCGCCACCGCCGCCATGGAACGCTGGGACCACTCCGGAGCGCTTGCCGAGGCGGAACAGTTTTTCTGGCGCGGGTTCACCGACAACTACCTCGAGCTGGTCAAGTCCCGCGCGCGGGGCGATCACGACGGCGAGGGCCGCGCCTCGGCCGTCGCCACGCTGCGCCTCGCCCTGGACACCTTTCTCCGGCTGTTCGCGCCGTTCCTTCCGTTTATCACCGAGGAGATCTGGTCCTGGTCGTTCGCCGAGGAGACCGGCCTGCCCAGCATTCACCGCGCGCCGTGGCCAACGCTGGACGCTCCGGAAGCGGAGCCCGGCGTGTTCGAAGCCGCCGTCGCCTGTTTTGCCGCCGTCAACCGCGCCAAAAGCGAGGGCAATGTCTCCATCGCACGCCCGGTGGACGAGCTGCGGCTCGCCGCTAACCTCACCTCGGCCGGCCGCCTGGCGCTCGTTCTGCCCGATGTGCTGGCCGCGGTCCGCGCCACCGGCTATCGTCTCGACGTCCGGGACGACATGGAAGACGGAGCGTTCCAGGTGGCCTCGGCCGTGTTCGCCGCCGCCGAATAGCCCTGCGGGTCCGCTGTCCCATGCCCTACGTCTCCAGCGCCGGAACCCGAATCTATTGGGAGCAGCACGGCGATGGAGACCCGATCCTGATGATCATGGGGCTCAGCTTTACGCTCGACATGTGGCATCGCACCGCTCCGCTTCTGGAGCGCCGGTACCGCACGATCCTGTTCGACAACCGGGGTGTCGGCCGCTCCGACGTGCCGCGCGGACCTTACCGGATCGCGGTGATGGCCCGCGATGCGCTCGCGGTGCTGGACGCCGCCGGCGCCCGCCGCGCCCACGTCATTGGGGCTTCGATGGGCGGCATGATCGCGCAGGAACTGGCGCTGCGCTGGCCCGATCGCGTGCGCTCGCTGGTGCTCGCCTGCACATCCTGCGGCGGGTTTCATGGCCACTGGCCGAGTTCAGCCGATCTGCTCCGCGTCGTGCGCGCTACGGGCCGCTCGCCCGAAAGCCGCGTCCGCGCCTTCGCCCCGCTGCTCTACGCCCCCGGCACGGCCCCGGAGCTCATTGAAGAGGACACTGCGGTGCGCCTTCCCGGCATACCGTCCGTCCGCGGCTATCTTCACCAGCTTACAGGCCTGCTTCTCTGGTCCAGCTACCGCCGCCTGCCGCGGATCCAGGCGCCGACGCTGATCGTGCATGGCGAGCGCGACCTCATCCTACCCGCCGCCAACGCCGACACCCTTGCCCGCCGCATCCCGCATGCGCGGCAGATCATGGTGCCGGGAGCCGGCCACCTGTTCACCACCGACTCGCCGGGCGCGGCGCACTCGGCTCTGTTCGATTTTTTGGACGCCGTTGAAGCGCGCGCCGCGGCGGCGCCGGCGTCCGAACTGCGCCATGGCTATTGACCGTAGCCATACGAGCGTCCTGAGGCGCCGTCCGCCGGTGCGCTCAGACCATCAATCAACGCCCGCATTGCCTCACCGGCAAATTGCCGCAACTGCCGGCGCGACCACCCAGGGAACTGCCCGCTGGTAGCGAGGCTGGCCACGCCGTGAACCATCGACCACGCCACCCGCGCCGCCGCCACCGGGTCGCCGCGCGGAATGTCTCCCGCTCCCTGGCAGGCATCGATGGTTTTCACCAGCGCCGCGAGCGCGCGTGAAGCTTCCTCGGCTTCCAGCGGATACAGCGACGGGTTCAACGGCTCGCCGAACATCACTCGAAAATGCGCTGTCTGTTCCACGGCAAATTCGATATAGGCCCGTCCCATGGCCCGCAACTTTTCCCGAGCGCCCCGCGCCCTCCCCGCCGCCGCTTCCATGCGCCGCCTGAGTTCCGCGAATCCCTCCCCGGCGACCGCCGCCATCAGATCCGCCTTGTCCCGAAAGTGCCGGTAGGGCGCGGTATGCGACACTCCCGCGCGCCGCGCCGCCTCGCGCAGCGTCAGCGCGCCCGAGCCGGATTCCGCAATCAACTCGACGGAGGCATCCACCAGCGCCCGCCTCAGATCGCCGTGATGGTAATTTTTCGCCACTTGACTTCTCCAGACTGGCAGCCGGTGTTGACAATGTCAACATCAGGGTCCATAATGTTACCAGTGTAAACATGGAGGCCGCATGGCTCGCGCCCTTATCGGCCGCACCAGCGTCGATCTGTCCGCTTATCCGGACCTGGTAATTGTCTACCTCGGCATGCGCGTGAACACGCCGCGCGGGCTCGTCACGCTTCTCAAGATCGGCAGGCAGATTCAGCAGTCGGTGGAGTCCCGGCCGGAGGGCCTGCTGCTCCACGAGCCGTTGTTTTACTCGCTGCTGCCGCCGCACGTGGGCATGCGGCAATACTGGCGCGATTTTTCCTCGCTCGAGTCCTGGACGCGGGCGATGCCCCACCGCCAGTGGTGGATCGATTTTCTCACCAAGCCCAGCGGCACCGGCTTCTGGCACGAAGCATATTCGTCCCAGGGCGGCATCGAAGCCATTTACGACGGTCTGCCGAGCCTTCCCGGCCTCGGCGCATTTGCTCCAAGCCACCCGGCTCGCGGCTCGATGTTGTCGGCTCGCAAGCGGCTCGGCCTGGCCGGCGAAGCTCCCGCGCCGCCGATGGCACCCGAGCCGTAACGCGGGGAGGCGCCCGTTTGGACGGGCCGGCGCCGGCGGCGATAGAGTAGAAAGTTCGCCTATGAATCGCCTTCTCGCTCTCGGCCTCGCCGCTCCGTTGCTGCTGGCCCAAACCGGTTCCATTTCCGCCGGCCGCATCCGCGCCCACGTGCGCTTTCTGGCCGACGACCTGCTCGAGGGACGGGGTGTCGGAAGCCGCGGCGGCGAGCTTGCCACGGCCTATATCGCCACACAGTTCGAGCTCGCCGGTCTGCAGCCGGCCGGCGACAACCACACGTTCTTTCAGAAAGTCCCGCTGCTCGGAGCCACTACCGATCCGTCCTCGACGCTGAGCGCTTCACGGGAGGGTCTGGAGACGTCGTTCGAGTGGCTGGACGATTTCGTCGGCGTCAGCCAGCGCCAGCAGGCGGAAAATGCCGTCGATGGCGAGGCGCTCTTCGTCGGGCACGGCATCAGCGCCCCCGAATTCCGATGGGACGACTATAAAGGCGTCGACGTCAAGGGCAAGGTTCTGGTGCTGTTCACCAACGAGCCACCGTCGGAGGATCCGAAATTCTTCGGCGGCCGCGCCCTCACCTACTACGGCCGGTGGACTTACAAATACGAAGAAGCGACGCGGCGCGGCGCGCTGGCAGTTCTGATTCTGCATACCACGCCGACGGCCGGCTATGGATGGGACGTGGTTCGAAGCTCGTGGGGCAAAGAGGACCCGCAGCTCAAACTCGCCCCGGGCGCCAACGCGCTTGCCTTTGCGGGATGGCTGAGCCAGGGCGCCTCGGAAAAGCTGGCTGTCATGGCCGGAACCACGCTCGATACATTGTTGCGCGCCGCCGACTCGCCGAACTTTCGGCCGATGCCTCTCGGCGTGCGCATTCGGGGAAACTTCCTCACCAAGGTCCGGCCCATCGAGTCGCGCAACGTCGCCGCGCTGGTGCCGGGCAGCGACGCAAAGCTCAAAGACCAGGCGGTGGTCTTCTCGGCTCACTGGGACCATCTCGGCGTCGGCAACCCGGTGAACGGCGACACCATTTACAACGGCGCTGTCGACAACGCCACCGGCTGCGGCGTCGTGCTGGAGATCGCCCGCGCCTGGGCCGCGCTGCCGGACAAGCCCAGGCGTTCGGCCTTGTTCCTTTCGGTGACGGCCGAGGAGGCCGGCCTGCGCGGATCGGAATACTTCGGCGCGCATCCGCTGATTCCTCCATCGCGTCTCGCGCTCGACCTCAACTACGACGCGCTCTATCCGTTCGGCCGCACCGCCGACGTCTCGGTGTCGGGCGCCGAGCGGACCACCGTGTGGCCCACGGTGGAAGCGGTGGCGCGCAGGATGAAGCTGCGCATCAGCACCGACGCTCACCCCGAGCAGGGTCATTACTACCGCTCCGATCATTTCTCTTTTGCCCGATTCGGCGTGCCTGCCTTTTCGCTCAGCATGGGCAGCATGTTTCTGGACAAGCCCAAGGACTTTGCCGAAAAGGTCTTCGCCTCCTACGTGGAGCGGAACTATCACCAGCCGTCGGATGAATACCGCGAGGACTGGGACTTTTCAGGTATTGAAGAAATGGCGCGATTCGGCATGGAGATCGGGCTTCAGGTGGCCAACCAGGACACGATGCCGACCTGGCGGAAGGGCGACGAGTTCCGGCGGGCCCGGGAAACCAGCGGCGTCAAGTGAGGCGTCGGAGAAAGCGGGCCAGCGCTTCGTAGTGGTCGCTGGCGATGTAATCGACGCCGGCGCGCCGGGCCGCGGCCCAGCGGATTTCGGCGGCGGCGCGGGAGCCGAAGTTGTACTCGTTGAACCAACCGTTGGCCTTCATGGAAGCCGGCGTGTCGCCGTCCAGCGTGTAGAAACGGATCCACAGCCCGCGATCGTGGGCGTGCCGCACCAGGGCGTTGAGCCGCGCCTGTTCGACATCGGTCCAGAAGCCCGCCTTGGCTTGCCCGCCCTGTTCCACCACTTTCCAGGGATTGTTCCACCAGCGCCGGTAGTTGGTGGCCGCGCCGGGCACCATCACTTCCGGCGGCGTGGTGGACTCGCGGCGGCCCTTCACCGACACGGCGCCGAACAGCCGGAGCCGCCCACCCACGGGAACGATGTCGTGAAAATCGTGCTCCTGCGAGTCCGCCTCGCCCGTCAGGACGAGCAGCGGCCCGGCGGTCATGGGCGCCACGCGGGCAGGGCCGGCGAGCCGCTCGGCCGTGCAAAGCCAATGCTCGTATTCGCCGAGAAGATCCCAGACGGCGGCGTGATGAGCGGCCTCATCGGATTTGAAGTCCAGGTTCAGGGTTATCAGCGGCCAGTTGCCGCGATTGCCGTCACGCAAGGCGGTCTCCATCAATGGGCGAATGCGTTCGAAGAAATAATCGCGCATGGAGGGTTCGTCGCCGCGCGCGGGTTTGCCGTGAGTCACGAGGGAGCGCGACTGCCCGGTGGACGGGTCCGTGTACCAGAACAGGTCCTGCTCGATCGCCAGCGGCGGGCCCGCGCTCAGCGCACGGTCGATGCGGTCGGCCCAACGCCCGTCGTAGGGGTAGCAGTTGTGGGCGTCCATTTGCGTGCGCGCGCCCGGGCCGGCCGGCGGCGGCGCGCCGAGAAGCGGAGCGGCGGCGAGAGCGAGAAATTCCCTGCGGGACGGACGGAGCGGCATGGGGCTATCGAAGGTCCTTCGGCCGGAATAAGCGCCCGGCGGCGCGGGTGACCAGTCGCCGTGACGCCATGCGCTGCAGGACGATGCCGGCGCGGTTGGCTGTGCCGTGTACCACCGAGGGCCGGCCCTCGGCGAGCGCCCGCAGTCCGAGACTCGCCACCGAGGCGGCCGAGGCGACCCGCGCGCGGGGCGGCTCCGGCGTGCCCGCCACCTCGACAAACTCCGATTCGGTCGGCCCCGGGCACAACGCGCAGACGTGCACGCCGTAGCGCTTTACTTCCTCGGCCACCGCCTCGGCGAACATCAGGTCGAAGCTCTTGGTCGCCGCATAGGTGGCGATGTAGGGAACGGCTTGAAAGGCGGCCGTCGAGGACACAATCAGCACGCCGCCTGAGCGCCGTTCGACCATCGCCGGAAGAAACAGCCGGGTCAGATGCACGACGGCGACGCAGTTCACCCGCACCATACCGAGCTCGCGCACCGGGTCGTTGCGGTGAAATTCGCCGTAGAGTCCGAAGCCGGCGTTGTTGATCAGCAACTCGACGGCGATGCCGCGATCCTGGGTGAAGGAAAAAATCCAGTCGGGCGCGGCCGGATCGTTGAGGTCGGCGGTGACGATCTCCACCTGGACGCCATGGCGGGCCCGCAGATCGGCCGCGGCGGTCTCCAGGCGGTCCCGCCGGCGCGCCGTGATCACCAGGTTCGTTCCCATCGCGGCAAGCTGCGCCGCCAGTTCCAGCCCGATGCCCGCGCTGGCCCCGGTCACAACGGCCCATTTGCCTTTCCAGTCCGGCTTCACGGTGCGCACCCCGATCTCCTTCGCTAAAAAAAGTTTCTGAGATAGCTGCCGCTCTGCCGCAGCGATTTCTTCCGTAGCTCGAGCGTCTTCTCGTACGACCGGTCCTCGACTTCGATGCACACCGGACCATCGTAGCCGGTGTCCATCAGCACCGAGCAGAAACGTCCCCAGTCGATCTCGCCGAGCCCGGGCAGCTTCGGGGTGTGAAATTCCAGCGGGTGCGCGAGGATGCCCACCTGGTTGAGCCGGTGGCGGTCCAGGCGGACGTCCTTGGCGTGAACGTGAAACAGTTTGCCGGCGAAATCGCGCATCGGCTGGAGGTAGTCCATCTGCTGCCACACCATGTGAGAGGGATCATAGTTGAGGCCGAAGTTCTTACTCGGGATGGCGTCGAACATGCGGCGCCAGATGGCCGGCGTGGTGGCCAGATTCTTGCCGCCGGGCCATTCGTCGGCGGTGAACAGCATGGGACAGTTCTCGATGCCCACGCGCACGCCCTGGTCCTCGGCGTAGGCGATGATCGGCTTCCACGTTGTCTCGAAGCGCTTCCAGTTGGCATCCACCGACTTGGTCCAGTCGCGGCCGATGAAGGTGTTCATGCGGTTGACGCCGAGCAGGCGGGCGGCGCGAATCACTTTCCGGATGTGAGCGGCGTAGACTTTGGCTTCGGCCAGGTCGGGCGCCAGCGGGTTCGGGTAGTAGCCGAGGCCGCTGATGGCCACGCCGGTTTCGGCCGACAGGTCGAGAATGCGCTTCACGCCGCCGGCGTTGAGCTCGGTGACGTCGACGTGGGTGACCCCGGCGTAACGGCGCTCGGCCTTGCCTTTAGGCCAGCACATCAGCTCGACGCAGTCGAATTTCTCCGCGGCGGCGAAGCGGAACACCTCTTCCAGGGTGAGATCGGGAAGGATGGCGCTAACGAATCCAAGTTGCATGCAGTCAATGGTCTCCTGAAGTCGAATTGCCGGTCAACGCGCCGGCGGCGGGAGGGGCGAACGCGGCGGCGGAGCTCACGCGCGGCGCTCCTCGAGAATCATTTTCATGCCGTAGCGCGGCCTCAGAGTGATGAGCGGCTGCGGTTCGACGCGATGGCCCGGGGCGAGGCGCGGGCGCCATTTCTGGGCGATCGAGGCCAGCACGAGCGCTCCTTCCATCCAGGCGAAGCGCTCGCCGATGCAGAGGCGGGCGCCGCCGCCGAAGGGATAGTAGGAAAATTTGGGGCGCGAATCGCGGGCCTCCGGCGTCCAGCGCTCGGGATCGAAGCGTTCCGGATCGGGCCAGAAGCGCGGGTCGCGGTGCGTCACCCAGGTGCTCATCAGGAGCACCGAGCCGGCGGGAATGTGCCAGTCGCCAAGTTCGTAATCCTGGAGCGCAAGCCGGCCCACACCCCAGGCCGGCGGGTAAAGGCGCATGGACTCGGCGAACACCATTTCGGTGTAAGGCAGGCGGGGCAGGTCGTCGAAGCCCGGCGGGCGCCCCTCCAGCACCGAGTCGATCTCGTCGTGGAAGCGGCGCTCGCAGTCCGGATTCTGCGAAAGCAGGTACCAGGTCCAGGTGAGCGCGTTGGCGGTGGTTTCGTGGCCGGCGAGAAACAACGTCATCGACTCGTCGCGCACCTGGCGGTCGTCCATCTGGCCGGAGCCGTCCTCCTCGCGCGCCAGCAGCAGCATGCTGAGCAGATCGCCCGCGTCCTCGCCCGAGCGGCGGCGCTCGGCGATGAGCTGGTAGATCACGCTGTCCAGCTTCTTCAGAGCGGCGCGGAAGTCCCGGCCCTTGCGCGTCGGCAGCCAGCGGAGGGCGCGTGCGCCGGGCAGGATCAGGATGTTGAACATGTGCAGGATGACTGTCAGGGCTTCGCCGATCGAGGCGGCCTCCAGTTCGACATCGGCACTGAATAATGTTTTGGCGACGATGGCCAGCGTCAGGCGCATCATCTCGTTCGACATGTCGATTTCGGCGCCGTCCCGCCATCGGCCGCGTGTCTGGAGCGCGAATTCGGTCATCGTGCGGGCGTACGCGGCCAGGCGCTGGCGCTGGAAGGCTGGTTGCGCGAGGCGGCGCTGGCGCAAATGAACATCGCCTTCGCTGGTCAGAAAGCCTTCGCCGAGCAGGATCTTCACGCGCTGCAGCGCCCGGCTCTTGACGAAATTGTTCTGGTGTGTGACCAGGATGTCGCGGATGTAGGCGGGGTTGTTGACCAGGTAGGTGGACTGCGGGCCGAGGCGGAAATAGCAGACGTCGCCGTAGGTCCGGGCGAGGCCTTCCAGAAACAGCACCGGGTTGGCGCGAAATGCCTTCAGGTGGCCGGTGATGAGCGGATTTTTGGGGCCGGGAGGGCGTGGAATGCGTGCCGCGGTGGCCATGGTCAGTCGCGAGTCCGGAGGGCGACGATGGCTTGCGCCTCGGCCGAGCGGCCTTCGCCGACCGGACCCACCTGCTCGGCCGTCTTGAACTTCACCGAAACGCGTTCGAGCGGCAGGCCGAGCGTCTCGGCGAGTTTCTGGCGGATCGGGAGGCGGAAATCCTTCAGCTTGGGCCGCTCGAGAATTACGGTCGAGTCGACATTCACCAGTGTGAAGCCCTGATCGCGCACCAGGCCGAGCGCATGGGTGAGCAGTTGCAAGCTGTCGGCGCCCTTCCAGCGCGCGTCGGTATCGGGAAAATGCATCCCGATGTCGCCCAGCGCCGCGGCGCCGAGCAGCGCGTCGGTAACGGCGTGGGCCAGCACGTCGGCGTCGGAGTGTCCCTCGAAACCGAACGGGCCGGGAATGGCCACGCCGCCGATCATCATGGGGCGTCCGGCGGCAATACGGTGAACATCCCAGCCCAGTCCCATGCGGACTTCGCTCATGCGGGCCGCCCGGCGGTCTCCTCGGCCAGGAAGAGGCGCGCCAGGTCCATGTCGGAGGGCCGGGTGATCTTGATGTTGCGGTCGCTGCCCGCCACGACGCTCACTTCGGCGCTCTCCAGGCGTTCCACCAGGCTCGACTCGTCGGTACCGGTGAAGCTGTCCTCCCGGGCCTTGCGGAAGGCTTCCTGCAGGAGGCCGTAACGGAACACCTGCGGCGTTTGCGCCATCACTAGGCGTTCGCGCGGGATCGTGGCGCGGACTTTGTTTAAATGCACCTGCTTGACGGTGTCGACGGGTACGATGCCGACAATGGCGGCGCCGGTCTCGGCGGCCAGAGCGACCACCTTCTCGATGGTCTCGATGTCGATGAACGGGCGGACCGCGTCGTGGACGGCCACCAGGGTTGTTTCGGGCGAGAGAGCGGCCAGTGCGTTTTCCACCGACTGCTGCCGCGTCTCGCCGCCTTCGACAACTCGGACGGGTTTGGCGAAGGCCTCCTGCCGGATGAGGGCCGAGACCCACTCGATGTCGTCGGCGCGGAGCGCAATGACGATTTCCGCCACCGAAGGCGCCGAGACAAACTTGCGGATCGTGTGAACGAAAATGGGCGCGCCGTCCAACAGCATGAACTGCTTGCGGCTGGTGCCGGTGCGCTCGGCCTGGGAGCGGCTCATCCGGGTGCCGAGGCCGGCGGCCGGAAGGATGACGGATACCTGAGTCATGAATCTTGCTCCACTATACGGCAGACTGGGGCCGCAGTTGTGGAAGAAGGACGCGCCGGACCGGGATGGCGGGTACGGCGAAGGGCCGTGGGCGATGGGAGCGGCGCCTCCGCCTCAGGTGGCCGCGCTTTCGCGGGCCGGACGCTCGGTCCGTTCGGGCGCCCGCTCGGCGCGCTCGATTGGCGTTTTGTCGTGGACGGCGTGCGTACGTTCGTCGAAGCGCCCGAAGATCATTTTGCCCGCCGTGGTCTGCAGGACGCTGGTGACGGTGATGTCGATGGTGCGGCTGATGAGCTTGCGGGCGTTGTCCACGACAACCATGGTGCCGTCGTCCAGGTAAGCGACGCCCTGGTTGTACTCTTTGCCCTCTTTGAGGATGAAGACGCGCATCGTCTCGCCGGGCAGAACGATGGGCTTGAGGGCGTTGGCGAGCTCGTTAATGTTGAGCACCTCCACGCCGTGAAGCTGGGCCACTTTATTGAGGTTGAAATCGTTGGTGACGATGGTGCAATGGAAGGCCTTGGCTAGCTCGATGAGCTTGAGGTCCACCTCGCGAACGTTGGGGAAATCCTGCTCGACGATTTCCACGTGGAGCTGGGGCATCTTCTGGATGCGCTGGAGCACGTCGAGCCCGCGGCGGCCCCGATTGCGCTTCATCGAATCGGAGGAATCGGCGACAAGCTGCAGCTCACGCAGGACGAACTGCGGGATGGCGAGCGTTCCTTCGAGAAAGCCGGCGCCGGCGATATCGGCAATGCGGCCGTCGATGATGACGCTGGTGTCCAGAAGTTTCAGCGAGTGGCGCTGCGTTTCCTCGACGCCGAAAAGGCCGCCCAGTGCCGACAGGTTGAGCGTTTCGCCCTTGCTGGCGCCGACCACCAGGCCGACATAGGACATCAGCAGCAACAGCGCGATCTGGAGAAAGGGAACCGCGGCGGTGTTGCCCGGCGCCGCATGGCTCAGGACGAGGGAGAAAATATAGGCCCCGAGGATACCGAGCAGGGATCCGGCAGCCGCCCCGATCAGGCGCTGAAGAGAGATTTTCCGGACTTCCAGCTCAAACCAGACCACGCCGGCGCCAAAGGCGGCGGAGGCGAGCCCGTCCAGCCAGGGAGCCAGATGAAACGGCCGGAGCCAGACGCCCGTGGCCGCCATAATACCGATAAAAATAAAACGGAGCGATAATGTACTCCGCATCGCCCGACCTCCCCGTCAGGTTAAGTCGTGGTCCCTGCAATACGCCAGGGTCCCCTTTCCAGTGCCCTGAGTATATCATCGAACATCCAATCGGGAATTGCCCGATCGGATGCTGAAACCGATGGTCCAAACCGCTCGACGCGGCGCGCGGCAGAGCCCGGCGGAGAGACAAAAAGCGGGATCGAGGGCGGGCCCGGACTCGCCAACTGCGGACGCGGCGGCACGGAGGAGCCGGCCCGCGATCCGTTGATGCCGGGAAGGCGCAAACGTCTATACCAATGGACGGAGCTAAGGCAAACGGGTTCAGTTGCTTATGACTACCAGATCCTCTCCCGCCGGCGGATTGAGGCCGCTGCTGTTCGGGGCTGCGCTGAGGTAAAATTCTGGGGAGTGCCGGGGACTGCCAAATCCGCAGAAGAACTGCTCGTATTGTGCCTGGAGCGCGGGAAAGCCGAGGACTGGACGGCGTTCGTCGCTTCGACTCAGCCAATGCTGGCGTTATTCGTATTGAGGTCGGTTCGTGGCTTTGGCGACCGATCGCTCGAAACCGTCGACGACCTGGTGCAGGAGATCTATCTCAAAATCTGCGCCGGCAATTGTAAAGCGCTTCGGGCGATTGAGTTTCGCCATCCGCAGTCGCTGTCGGGCTTTTTCAAGGCAACGGCGATCAATGCCGTTCAAGACCACTTCAAAAAGCAGCGAAGCCGGAAGCGATGGGGGCACTTGCGGCGGGAGGATTTCAGCGGCGGGGATACGGAAATCGACGGCCGGACGGGGATCGAGGCTTCGGAGCGGAAAATTCTGCTCCGGGAAGTCGACCGGCACCTGCAGGAAAGTCTGACCAAAGCGGAGCGGGAACGTAACCGGCGAATTTTCTGGCTTTACTACCGGCATGGGCTCACCGCGAGGGCGATCGCCGCGCTTCCTTCGGTGCGGCTGTCGGTAAAGGGCGTCGAGACGGTGGTTTCCAGGATGACAAAATTGGTTCGGAAGCGCATGGCGGGCAGCCGCGCGGGAGGCGGGTGAAGGGAAAACGGCGCGGAAGTCGTTAAGTAAGAGGAGCGCAAATTGAGGCCGGAGCACGAACACCTGACTGAGGCCGAAATCGAGCGACTGCTGGAAGGCGGGCCGGACGAGGCCGGCGCAAGGCGGCATGCGGCCTCATGCGGACTGTGCCGGGCGTTGCTCGAACTGCACGAACAGGCAGCCAGGCAACTGGAAGGACTGCGGCCGGAGATCGTTCCGGAGACGGGCGCGGAGTGCCCGCCGCAGCGGGAGTGGCCGATGGTGGCGTCCGGGATGATCGGGGAGGAAACGGCGCAAAACCGGCTGGAGCACGCCATGGAATGCGATGCGTGCGGGAGTCTGCTCAAGGATGCCGCCGAGTTCGGGGCCGGCGAGCCGACGGCGGAGGAGGAGTTGGCCCTGGCCCGTTTGGTGACATCGACCGAACGATGGCGGCGGAGCTTCGGGGGCAGCCTGCAGCGGGTGTCGTCGCGGCGCCTGAGGTGGGAGGCAGCGGCGATGGCAGCCGGGGTAGTGCTGGCGGCTGCCGGCTGGTGGTGGATGGGGCAAAGGCTGGTGGGCGGCGAGGAAGGCGCGGTCAACCGGCTGTTGGCGCAGGCCTATCAGCAGGACCGGCGCGTGGAAATGCGGCTGCGCGGCGCCGGATACGGCCCGATGCGCGTGGTTCGGGGGAGCGGCGAAACCGAGTCCGCGATGGACCGGCCGCCGGCGCTGCTGGAAGCCGAGGCGCGAATCGGGAAGGCGCTGCGCTCCTCGCGCGACGAGGCGCGATGGCTGGAAGTCCAGGCGCGCGCGGACCTGATCGAGGGGAGACGCTACCAGGCCGCGATCACGGAGCTGGAGCGGGCGCAGGCGGAGCGGCCGGGCGACCAGGCGGTGCGCACCGACCTGGCGACGGCTTATTTCGAGCGGGGCGATGCGCTGAACCGGCCGCTCGACTACGCCAAGGCGGTAGAACTGCTGGGTGCGGTGATTCACGATCAGCCGCAAGACAAAGTCGCCTTGTTCAATCGTGCCATCGCCCTCGAGCGGGCGGAGCTGTATCACCAGGCGGAGGCCGATTGGAAGCGGTATCTCGAACTGGACGGGACGACGGACTGGGCCGCGGAAGCACGCCGCCGCCTGACGGCGCTCCAGGAAAAAATCGGCCGCGAGAAGCGCCGCGTGGGCCAGGCGCTGGAAAGCCCTGGAGCCTTCGCCGCGGCAGTCGGACGCGGGCGGCCCGAGGAGTTGGGAGCGCTCGATGCGCGGGTGGAGGACTATATCGAGGAAGCCCGCGGCGGCTGGATTCGGAGCGCGTTTGGCGTCCGGGGCGCGTCGGAGGCGAGGCGTGGGCTGGAGGCGTTGGCGTGGATGATGGCGGCGCGGCACGGCGACGTCTGGTTGAAGGATTTTCTCAAAGCCGGCCAACGCGAGCCGGGCTTCGCCGCGGCGGCGCTCACGCTGGGGCAGGGCGCGGCGGCGGCGCGGGCCGGCGACTACGACGCGGCGCGCAGGATGGCGCATGAAGCAGGACAGCGCTTGCGGGCGCTCGGCAATCGAGCCGGGGTGATCGAGGCGGGCTGGCAGGAGCTCTACGCCACGCGGCTGGCTGCCCGGACCAGGGAGTGCGACGCCATGGCGAGAGCGGAGACGGCAGCGCTGCGGCGGACCGGCTACCTGTGGCTGCGGGGGCGGGCGCTGCTGGACGCAGGCTTCTGCGCCAAGATGGTCAACGACAAACGCGCCGCCGAACAGGACGGCCAGGAATCGGCGCAAACAGCCGAGAACAGCGGGTACCGCGCACTGCAGTTGGCGGCGGTGAAATTCTCGGCGGACCTGGCGCTGGCCGATGGCGAGAGCGCGGCCGTGTTCCGGCGCGCCGGCCGCGTACTGGCTGAATTCTGGGATCCGGGAGCGCAGGAGTTGCTGGGCTACAACGCGTGCACCACGCTGGTGGGCGCGGGGGAATACGAAGGCATGTGGCGCTTCTCGGTGGCTGCGGCGCGTGAGGCGCTCGCTCTGTTTCCCCGGGGGCGCGATCCGTTTTGGCGGACGGCGGTGGAGGAGGAACTGGCGCGGGACCTGATGCTGGCCGGAGATCTGAGCGAGGCGCGGGAGCGGTTGCTGGCGGCGCGGCGCATGGTGGCCGCGGCTCCGGCAAACGAGACGGCGCGGCTGCGATCGGCGGAGGTCGAGGAATGGCTCGGGCAGGCGGAACTGACGTCTGGCCGGCCGGTCGAGGCCATGAAGTGGCTGGACGAGGTGGGCGAGAGTTTGAAGCAATCCCCGAGGTCGCAGTTGTCAGTAGACTACTACGCAACGCTGGGGCGAGCTCGAATGGAAACCGGGGATCGTGTTGGTGCCCGGGAGGCGCTCGACGAGGCGCTGGGCCTGGTGGAGCAGGGGCTGAGAACCGCGGCCAGCGAGCCGGAGCGGCTGGCCTGGAGCCGCCGCAGCGAGCAGGTGTACCGCGCCCGCGTGCGATGGGAGCTCAGCGAAGACACGACTCGGGCCTGGGAATGGTGGGACTGGTTTCCCGGGGCCTCACTGCGGCAGAGGGTCGCGGGCGGACGCAGGGGAAGCGGCGAGATCCGGCGCCATGCGGTGGAGGGAAGCGGGGCTCTGTTGTCCTACGCGGTGTTTCCTGACGGCGTGGCGGCCTGGGTGGCCGACGCGCGGGGTGTGAATTACCGCTGGCTGCGGGTGCGGCAGGCGGATCTGGAGCGGCAGGCGAACCGGTTCGCCGCGCGATGCTCGGATCCGGGCTCGGCCGAGGAGGTGGCGCGTCAGGAAGGGCGTGAGATGGAGCAACTGCTGATTGAGCCGCTGGCGCCCCTGCTCGACGGCCACGCCGCGCTGACCATTGAGCCCGATCGCGCCATCGACAAGGTGCCGTTTGAAGCGCTGCTGGACAGCGGCGGGCGGTATCTGGGAGACCGGTATCAGATGAGTTATTCCCCCGGTGCCTATTACGTTGCCGCGGCCGGTCAGGAGGAGCGCTTCGGACCGGCGAGCCGGTTGCTGGTGGCCGCCGACTCGGGCGCTCACCCGGAGGCGGGGCTCGGAGGGCTGGCGGAGGCAGAGACGGAAGCCCGGCAAGTGGCGGGATTGTTCCAAAACGCGGTGCTGTTGCTCGGGGCGGAAGCAAATCGGCCGGCCATCGAGGCGGGACTCAGGCGAGCCGACCTCGTTCATTTCGCCGGGCACGCGGTGAACCGGGAGGATTCGTCCGTGCTGCTGCTGGCCGGCGAGCGCATGGACGCAGCGACCCTCAGGCAGCTTCATTTCCAGCGCGCTCGAATGGTGGTGCTGGCGGCCTGCGGAAGCGCGCAGGATGACTCGGCGTCGTTCAGCGGCCAGCAAGGCCTGGCGCGGGCGCTTCTGTCGGAGGGCGTACCTCAGGTGGCGGCGAGCCGCTGGGCGGTGAATTCGGAGGCGACGAGGGAACTGATCGGGACGTTTTACGGCTCCCTCCGGAACGGCGCCGACGCGGCGGCGGCCATGCGCACCGCAAGGGAAAAATTGCGCGCGGACACCCGCTGGCGCCACCCGTTCTACTGGGCGGCGCTGGCGATCTTCGGGCGAGCCTGAGCGGGCAAGGAGAGCAATGAATCTCGAAGTCACTTTCAAAGGGCCATTTGTCTTCCGTTTTCGAATGGAGGCCAAGCGGCGGCGCGTCTCGATCTATGCGCCGCGGCGGGCCGATCATTATGCTCACGCCATCACCGACCGCGAGTTGCGGATGATCGCCGGATGCCACGAGCCGGCGGCCACGGTGGCGGCGGCGAATTACGAGTTGAGCGTGGGCTATGAAAGCGGCGGAGGCCGGCCGGCGGTTTGCTACCGCTCGTCGGAACTGTTGAACGTAAAGGCCGGAGACGTTGCGGATCCGGACGGACCGCCGGAAGGTAGTTATTTGATGAAAATCGAGGCGCCGCAGCCGGATGGTATTCTCGGCCTGCAGGCGGATCCGACGACGTTCGAAGGGCTGGTACACCGCCCGGCGCTGCCCAAGCCGGGCCGGTACGCAAGAGGCCTCCGGTTTTACTACGAGAACTTCGACCTGAAGGCCGGCTTTCAGCTTACCGGCGCGGCCGGCGGAGTTGTCATCGACACCCGCCAGTACCCGGCCCCACCGGCGCCGCAGAATCACGTTCCGGTATTGATCCGCTACGCCGATCGCTCCCCTCAGGTGGGCGGAGGAGACGAGAACGCCGCGGCCTGTTTTTTAGAGATGGGGAAGCTGTTTCCTCCGCTGGAACGCTGGCGGATGAGGGACGGAGCGGCCGGGAGCGGCGCGGCGATGCCGTTTGATTTTGTGTCTGACTGCGGCGCGCCGGTGTTGGTGATTGCGGACCCGGGAGCGGTGGGATGGAACGGACTGGGAGACGGGGCGGCCGCGGGATAGGGATCGAGGGAACGAAACGGAGCGGGGTTGGAAGAAAGGGGAGCCCCGCGGGACCGGGCCAAGACCCGGGTCCGCGGAAGTTATAGGGCCTTTGCGAGTTCTTCGGCGAAGGCGCTCTGCGGGCCCTGCTGGGCGTTGCCGGCGCGGCGATGCTTACGCCCGCCGCGTTCGCGGCGGACAATGGCGCCGTTGACGGGGGCGGCAGAGGCGGGGCGGAGGCCCGGTCCGCCGGGGCCGGGTTTGGACTTCGGGGGCTGAGCGGGGTTGGCGCGAAGGAGGCGATCCTCAAGAGGAGCGCGGTCGAAGCGGCGGATGATGGAGTTCATCTCTTCCGAGTTCGGAGAGTCGATGAAGGCGAAGCCCTTGGATTCCTGGGTTTCGGGGTTGCGGATCACTTTGATCGAGTCGGCCACGAGGTTTTCTGCGGTGAGCCAGGACTTGATGTCGTCGGCGGTCACCCAGACGGGGAGATTTCCGAGAAATACGGTGAAACTCATTCTATGGTGTTTTTAGCTCCGTTGCGGATTTGCGGGACTAGCTTCTTGGAAGGGGTCCATGAAAGCTGCTATGAGAATATCATACCGCCCTTTTGCGGGCAAATGAATTTAGGCCCTAAGTTGAAGGAAGCGGAGGAGAAAAATTTTTGTGACCGGCATTTTGCCAGGGCCCGCGCCAAGTGGCGCAGTGGGTGCGAAACCGGCCCGTCCAGGCGTTGAGAGGCGCGGCTCCGGACGGCTCGCAGCGTCAAAAATTGAACCGCGCGGTGAGCTGGATCGCACGCGGCCCGGCTCCTTCGGCGTTTTGTAGGCTGGTAATTGCGCCAAAGCCCCCGGCGCCGAGGTCGAGGTTCCCCGGCGTGGCATAGTTCGGGTGATTGAAAGCGTTGGCGGCGGAGATGCCGAGCTGCAGATTCGAGCTTTCCGTCACGGTGATGCTCTTGAATAGAGACAGTGAAACGGCCTGAGTGCCCGGCCCGGTGACGCTCCCGACCGCCGCATCGCCAAAACGCCCGATGTTGTTCTGCGGCACCGCGAACGCCGCGGGGTTGATCCACTGCGAGATGGACTGGCCGGCGTAGGGATTGACGCCGCTGACCGTGTCGGCGCGGGAGTCGCCCACAAGCTGGTTGAAGCCCGTGCCCGAGGGGTCGCCCGGGGCCAGCACCGTCATGAACGGCCCGCTCTGGCACAGGAGCACGCCGGCGATCTCCC
>VFSW01002696.1_pt1 | contig 26768 bp, 21 predicted proteins | sample 5358111 | NCBI WGS metagenome assembly VFSW01 (sample SAMN11554181, study PRJNA540505) | mine drainage metagenome | isolation source: sediment from site ElyBrook_90M | place: USA: Ely Copper Mine, Vershire, VT | collected 2017 | reverse complement strand
CTTCATTGACTGGCACGTTATTCCTTTAATGGTGCGGGCGGCGGGCGGCGGAGTGGTGGCCGTGGATGCACTGATCCGCCACCGTGAGAAATCCTGAAGTTCGAGGGGAGCACGCATGTCCGACGGAATTCTTCTGCACACCGATGGCCCGATTCTCGAGGTCACCCTCGATCGACCCAAGGCGAACGCCATCGATCTCGCCGCGAGCCGCCGCCTGAACGAGGTATTCAGCGCCTTTCGCGACGACCCGGCGCTGCGCATCGCCATCATCACCGGCGCGGGCGAGCGCTTCTTCTCGCCCGGCTGGGACCTGAAGGCCGCCGCCGCGGGCGAGGCGTCGGACTCGGACTGGGGCGTCGGCGGGTTCGGCGGACTCAATTATCCGCGCAATCTCGACAAGCCGATCATCGCCGCGGTCAACGGCATCGCCTGCGGCGGGGGCTTCGAGCTGGTGCTCGGCACCGACATCATCGTCATGGAGGAGCACGCGAAGTTCGCGCTGCCGGAGATCAACGTCGGGGTGCTGGCGGATGCGGGCACCATCAAGCTGCGGCGCCGGATCCCCTATCACGTCGCGGTCGAATTCCTGCTCACGGGCCGATGGATGGACGCGGCGGAGGCCAAGCATTGGGGCCTCGCCAACCACGTCGTGCCCGCGGGCCAGGCCATGACCAAGGCGCGCGAGATCGCCCGGCAGCTGACCGCCGGCCCGCCGCTGCTGTTCCCCGCCATCAAGCAGCTCCTGCGCCACTCGGAGATGGTGCCCGAGCACCAGGCCTTCGAGCTGCACGATGCGCTCGACGCAGTGCAAAGGGTGATCCGTTCGGAGGACCTCAAGGAAGGCGCGCGCGCCTTCGCGCAGAAGCGCACGCCGCGCTGGTCCGGGCGCTAGCCGCCGAGCGGGCGCAGCAGTGCGCGCGAGATGATGTGGCGCTGGATCTCGCTGGTGCCCTCCCAGATGCGCTCGATGCGCGCGTCGCGCCAGATGCGCTCGAGCGGCAGATCGCTCATCAGGCCGATGCCGCCGTGGATTTGAAGGGCCTCGTCCGCCACCATCGCCAGCGTTTCCGTGGCCTTGAGCTTCGCCATCGCCATGTCCGCGTCGGTGGCGATGCCCCGATCGTGCCGCCACGCGGCGTTCAGCGTGAGCAGCTCCGCCGCGCGCAGCTCGAGCGCCATGTCCGCGAGCTTGAAGCTCACGCCCTGGAACTTGCCGATCTGCTGCCCGAACTGCACGCGGTCGGTCGCCCAGCGCATCGCGAGATCCAGGGCCCGCTCCGCTCGCCCGAGGCAGGTGGCCGCCACCTGCAGGCGCGTGGCCCCCAGCCAGGCATTGGCCACCTCGAATCCGCGATGCTCCTCGCCGAGGATGGCCGAGCGCGGCACGCGGCAATCGGTGAACTCGAGAATGCTGTTGGTGTAGCCGCGATGTGACACGTTCTTGTAGCCGGGCCGGATCTCGAAGCCCGGATGGCCGCGGTCGATCAGGAAGGCCGTGATGCGCGCGCGCTTGCCGCGCGCCGACGCCTCCTCGCCGGTGACCGCGAACAGGATCACGTAATCGGCGTGGTCGGCGTGGCTGATGAAGTGCTTGGTGCCGTTGATCAGGTAATCCCCGTCCCGCGCGACCGCGGTGGTGCGCATGCCGCGCAGGTCCGACCCGGCGCCGGGCTCGGTCATCGCCAGGCACTCCACCCGCTCGCCGCGCACCGTCGGCAGCAGATAACGCTCGCGCTGTTCGCCCGTGCAGGCGAGCAGGATGTTCGATGGCCGGCCGACGCAGGAGAAGTGCAGCGCGTAGCTGGTGCGTCCCAGCTCCTTCTCGTAGAGCACCCACGCGACCGTGTCCAGCCCCGCACCGCCCACGTCGGCGGGCATGTTCGCGGCATACAGGCCCGCTTCGATGGCCTTGGCCTTCAGTTCGCGCTCGAGCTCCGGGCGCAGCAGGCCGGTTTCCTCGACTTCCTTCTCGTGCGGATACAGTTCGCGCTCCACGAAGTCGCGCGTGGTCTTGACGATGAGCTGCTGTTCCTCGGTCAGGGCGAAATCCATGGGCGACCTCTCAGGCGGCGCTCAGCCGGCCGCGCGAGCGCGATGCGGCGCCGCCGGCGCCGGCACGCGCCCGGGCACAGGCCCAGCGGCGCAGCAGTTCGAGCTGCAACTCGAGCTGTTCGAGCTGCAGCTGTGCGGGCCAGTCCCGCGGACTGGTCACCGCCCCGGCGGTCAAGCCGTTGATGCACGTGACCGTGGAGCGCCGCACCCGGTCGCGCACCGCCGCCGGCCATTCGGACCACTCCGGCCAGTGGGCCGCGAAGCAGCGCTCGTACAGGCGAAGGTATTCGCGATGGACCCAGGAATTCAGCCGCTTCACCGCCGGATTCGCCGGCACCTGGCCCCAGAAGGCCATCCAGAACGCGCTTTCCATGAAGCGCTGCGGGTCCACCGGCAGCATCTCCGCGAGCACGCCGAGCAGGCCGCCGTCGCCGGCCGGGCGCGGCTGCAGCAGCCGCTGCTCGATCCGCCGCAGCATCAGGCGCAACGCCGCGAGGATGATGTCCTGCTTCGAGTCGTAATAATGCGCCACCATGCCGGTCGTATAGCCGGCCGCGCGCGCGATCCGGGCGATGGTGGCCCGCTCGAAGCCGTGCCGGGCGACCACCCGGCAGGCGATGTGCGCGATTTGCTCGCGCCGCTGCTCGTGATCGACGATCTTGGGCATGACCGCTAGGCTCCGGCCCGGATGCCGATGCGCCGCCCGGCCCCGGCGGGCGGCGGCAGCGCCGCATGCGAGCGCAGCACGCCGTCGAGCCGCGCACGGATCTGCGGATCGACGCTCACCGCCTTGGCCGCGTCGCGGGCCACGTGCAGGTGCATGAACTCGCCGGTGGCGACTTCCCGGTCGTCGCTTGCCCGATACATGCGCTGGAACACGTGCAGGCGCTTGTCGTCCACGGCGAGCAGCTGCGTGGTCACGTACAGCGCCTCGCCGACCTTGGCCTCCGCGAGGTGCCGAACGTGGCTCTCGACGTCGTAATACATGCGGCCGGTCTTGCGGTACGCCTCGTCGATGCCCACGGAACGGTAGAAGGCGTCCATCGCGTCGCCGAAGACCTGCCCGTAGCGAAAATCCGTCATGTGATAGTTGTAATCCACCCACTCGGCGCGCACCCGGGCGTGATGGCGCGGCAAGGCCGACTCCCCGTCCGCGCCGATGGCCCCCGGCCCGGCGGCCGCCGCGCCATACAAACGCTCCTCGAGCGCCGCCAGCGTCGCACCGGCGCCGATGTTGAACTGGCGCAGCGCCTGCTGGACCGCGACCAGGTAGTCGTCGCGCAGCCGCTCGAGCTCGCGGATCGAGCGGCCGCCCGCCTGCTGCTGCGTGCCCTCGACCATGCGGTCGATCAGCGACTTGGTGAGCTCGGGCGCCTCGAGCTTGGTCCAGGGCCACTTGAGCGCGGGACCGAACTGCGCCAGCATGTGCCGCATGCCGGCCTCGCCGCCCGCGAGGTGATAGATCATGTTGGTGCCCATGGCCGCCCAGCGCAGCCCCGGCCCGTAGACGATCGAGTCGTCGAGCTCGCCCGTGGTGGCCACGCCGTCGTTCACCAGGTGCAGAATTTCGCGCCAGATCGCCTCCTGCAGACGGTCGGTGAGATGCCCCGGGACCTCGCGGCGCACCTCGAGCGGATGCATGCCGATGTAGCCGAAGAACCGCGCGGCTGCCTCGATGGTCGCGGCCGCGGTGCGCTCGCCCGCCACCAGCTCCACCAGCGGCAGCAGATAGACCGGATTGAACGGATGCGCCACGCAGAAGCGCTCCGGCGCACGCAGGTCGCGCTGCAGATCCGTCGGCATCAGCCCCGAGGTGCTCGAGGCGATGATCACGTCCGGTGCGGCGTGGCGGCTCAGCTCGGCCAGCACCCGCTGCTTCAGGTCGAGCCGCTCGGGGATGTTCTCCTGCACGAAATCCGCCTGCTCGGCGACCTCGCGCAGGCTGGTGGTGAAGCTCAGCCGGCCCTTCGGCGGCAGCGGGGCCGAGATCAGGCGAGCGAGCGCGGGTTCGGCGTTGGCGACCGCCCCGCGGATCCAGGCCTCCATCGCCGGGTCGGTGTCCATGGCGATGACGTCGATGCCGAAGTGCAGCGCCCGCGCCGCCCATCCGCCGCCGATGACACCGGTGCCGAGAAGCCCGAGCGTGCGCACTTTTCTCAAGGTCGACTCCAGATCGTGTCCGCGCGTTGTAATGTCACGATGATAATATAATCTGGGCCCGGAACACGAGATCTACCGGAGCTTCCGCGCAGCGCGACGCCTCAGGATTGCAGCACGACGCCGCAGCCGTCCGTCCAGCTCAAGAACACCTCGTCGCTCCAGTCGATGCTCCATTCGGCGGTGCGCCGCTCGTTCTGGGCGAAAACGGTCACGATCTTGCCGGTGTCGGTCTTGACGCGATAGGTCGACCGGTTGCCGAGATATCCCAGCTCCCACACCATCCCCTTGATCTGATTGACGCGCTCTCCGCCGACCGGCTGCTTGGTCAGGCGAATCTTCTCGGGACGCAGCGCCACCCAGACGCGCTGCCCTCGGGTGAGGCGCCCCGCCTCGTCGACCAGCAGGGCGCCCCCGCCCCCCGGGCTGCTCCCCACCACGCGGCCCGCCCCCCCCCCGCCAACGCCCCCTCCCAACCGTTTGGGCGTCCCCCCTAAGGCGCCAACGAAGCGATTCTGCGGGAACTCGTAGATCTCCGCGGGGGTCCCCACCTGAACCACCTGTCCATGGTTCATCACCGCGATGCGCGTCGACAGCGCCATGGCCTCGTCCTGGTCGTGCGTGACGAAGACGAAGGTGATGCCCACCTGGTACTGGATGTTCATCAATTCGAACTGCGTCTGCTCGCGCAGCTTCTTGTCGAGTGCGCTCAAGGGCTCGTCGAGCAGCAGCACCTTGGGGCGCCGGATCAGGGCGCGCGCGAGCGCCACCCGCTGGCGCTGTCCGCCGGACAGCTGATGGGGCTTGCGTTTGGCGAGGTTCTCGAGCTGCACCATCTCGAGCGCCTCGCGCACCCGCGAGGCCTTCGCGGCGCGCTCGAGCGGCATCCGTCTCAATCCGTAACCGACGTTCTCCTCGACGCTCATGTGGGGAAACAACGCGTACGATTGGAACATCATGTTGACCGGCCGCTCGTGCGGCGGCACGCCGATCATGTCCACGTCGTCGATGACGATCCGCCCGGCGCTCGGCGTCTCGAATCCGGCGAGCATCCGCAGCAGCGTGGTCTTGCCGCAGCCGGAGGCGCCGACCAGCGCGAACATTTCGCCGCGGAAGATCCTCAGGCTCACCCGCTCCACGGCGCTCACGGGGCCGAACGCCTTGGTCACCCCTTCGATGAGTATCTGCGGACGGGCATCGGGATCGAGCCACGGCCGATCGCCGCTGCCTGATTGCGCGGTGGCGAGCATCGGTCAGAAGTCCGCCGGCGGCGTCGCCCGGCGCCGCTCGGGGGCGAAGAATTGGCGGTCCACCACCCGCGCACGCACCATGCGCCGCTCCCACACGAGCTCCCGGTTCAGGTAGATCTCCGCCCATACGGTTGCGCCCGTTCGCAGATGCGGCGCCTGCAGCATGGCGAGCGCAATGTTGCGCTTGCAGGTCGGCGACCAGGCCGCCGAGGTGACGTTGCCTATTTCGCGGCGGCCCATGCGGTCCGCGTAGATCAACGCCGAGTGGGCCGGCTTGTTGCCCTCGACATCGAGCCCGACCAGCAGTCGGCGCGGGGCGGCACCCCGCTCGGCGAGCAGCGCCCGGCGCCCGGTGAAGTGCCCCTTGTCGAAGTCGACCAGCCAGCCGAGGCCCAATTCGAACGGGCTGCGGCCGCGGCCGGTGCGCACGGCATGCTCCGCGGGCAGGAAATCCACGTACGGGCTCAGGAACCCCGCCTCGAGGCGCGCGAGGTTGAGCGCCCGCGAGCCGATCGCCCGGATGCCGCGCGTGCGGCCGGCCGCGAACAGCGCATCCCACACCGCTTCGGCGTCTCCCGCGCCGGTCCACAGCTCGTAGCCCAGATCACCGGTGAAGCCGGTTCGCGACACGGTGACCGCGGCGCCGGCGAGCGACGAGTAGGCGATCTGAAAGGGCTTCAGGCGATCCAAGCCCGCCACGCCCGCCGCGCGCAGCACCGCGTAGGAGGTCGGTCCCTGCACCGCCAGCGCGGCTATGCCTTCGGTGACCTCCTCGATCTCGACGTCGAAGCCGATGGCCGATGCGCTCAGCCAATCGAGCTGCCGTTGCGCGGTGCACAGCCGGTACTCGGCCGCTCCCAGGCGAAACAGCGTGCCGTCATCCACCACGTGACCCGCTTCGTTGCACCACACGCAGTAGGCCACGCGCTCGGGCGCCAGCTTCGCCACGTCGCGAGTGACCAGCCGGTTCAGGAACGCGAGCGCATCCGGCCCGGCCACCCGATACTTCACCATCGGCGTCAGATCATAGAGCGTGGCCGCATTGCGAATCGCGAAATACTCCTGCTCGACGCTGCTGAACACGTCGACCGTCGTGTATCCGGCCCAGGGAATGAAGCTGTCGAGCTGACTCAGCGAGCGCGAGCGCCGGTGAAACGGCGTCTCGAGCAGGGGCTCGAGGAAATGAGGGGCGCGCTCCGTCCCGCTCATGCGCGCGGCTCCGCGAGCACGCGCCGCGCGGCGTTGCGCCCGCATGCGCCCATGACCCCGCCGCCGGGGTGGCAGCCCGCGCCGCACAGGTACAGGCCGGGCACCGGCGTGCCGTATTGCGCGGCCCCCGGAACCGGTCGCACCATGAGATATTGATCGAAAGCGAGCTCGGCGTGATGCCAATGGCCGCCGCGCATGCCGAATTCGCGCTCCAGGTCGGGCGGCGTGAGCAGCTCGATCCCGAGGACGCTGCCCCGCAATCCGGGCGCGACGCCTTCGAGCGCCTCCAGGCAGCGTTGCGTGAACCGCTCGCGCTGCCCGTCCCAGCCGCCCTCGAGTCCGTAGGGCGCATATTGCACGATGGCGGACAGCACGTGTCTTCCCGGCGGTGCGAGCGCTTGGTCGTTCATCGTCGGTATCGTGATCTCCATGGCGGGCGCCGTCGAGAACTCGCCGTACTTGACGTGATTGTACGCGTGCTCGAGGTACTCGAGCGATGGCGCGAGCAGCAGCCGGCCGCCCGAGAGGCCTGGGTCCAGGCCCGTGAAGCGCGGCGCCCGGTCGAGCGCAAGATGCAGTTTGGCCGCCAGACCGTGTGCGCGCACATGCGTCACGCGCCGCGCGAACTCGGCGTCCAGATGCCGCGTACCCAGCAGGTCGAGGAAGGTCGTCTTGGGGTCCGCGCTGCAGATCACCAGGTCCGCGGCAAGGTGCTCGCCCGAGGCGAGCACCCCGCCGCCGGCGCGATCGCCCTGCACCGCGATCTGGCGCACCGGGGCGCCCGTGCGAATGACCGCACCGGCCGCGCTCGCCGCCCGGGCGAGCGCCGAGCACAGCGCACCCACCCCGCCGCGCGGCTGCGCGATTCCGTGGGGCGCGTGCGACTGTGCCGCGAAACGATGCAGCAGCGCCAGCACCGTACCCGGGGAGCGCGGTCCGAGGTTGGTGCCCAGCAACGCATCCATGGCGAGCGCACCGCGCAGGCGCGGCGAATCGAACTGCTCCTCGAGCAGATCGTGCACGTTCATGCCGACGATCCGCAGGAATTCGCGCATGTCGCGCCGGCCCAGGCGGCGGATCCGCCAGGCAAGCCGCGCCAGACCCCACGCGTCGGACCGGTCGCCGCCCAGGCGCGGCGGCGCCTCGTCGAGCGACGGCGCCAGCGCGCCGGCGAAGCGCCGCATGCGTTGGGCATGCTCGGCATGGGCTTCGCGGTCGTCGGCGGACCAACCCTCGCCGCCCGCCAGCGCGAGCGGCGCTCCCTCGGCGTGCAGCGCCGTCGTCGGCAGATCCCGTCCGGCCCATTCGAGGCCGTGCCGTTCGAGATCCAGTTCCCGAAGGATCCGCGCCGACATCATGGACAGCAGATGAGCGCCCGCCGACACCCGGAATCCCGGATGGAATTCCCGGGTCACGGCCGCCCCACCGACGGCCGCGGACGCCTCCAGAACCAGCACGCGGCGCCCGGCCCGCGCCAGATACGCCGCGCAGGTCAAGCCATTGTGCCCGGCTCCGATGACGATGCAGTCGAACCGCGCGGCGCTCGGCGAATGGACCATGCTCAGCCCGCCCGCCGCAGGTCGCGCAGCACGGCGCGCGCGGCGTTCGCACCGGGCGCGCCCATGACGCCGCCGCCGGGATGGGTGCTCGATCCGCACATGTACAGGCCGGCGACCGGCGAGCGATATTGCGCGTAGCCGGGGATCGGCCGATTGAACAGCAGCTGATCCATGGTCAATTCACCCTGGAAGATGTTGCCCTCGGTCAGTCCCACCTCGTTCTCGATGTCCCAGGGAGTGCGAATCTCCGCGTGCAGGATCAGATCCTTGAAGTCGGGACTGTGGCGCGCGATGGTGTCGATCACCGTGGCTCCGAACGCGGTCCGCCTGGCATCGTCCCAGGGGCCGTCCGCGAGCTCGTAAGGGCAGTACTGGACGAATACCGACATGTAGTGCTTGCCCACCGGCGCCATGGTCGGATCGATCTGCGAGGGAATCAGCATGTCGATGTAGGGCGCACGCGACCAGCGCCCGTCCTTCCAGTCGTCGTAGGCGCGCTCCATCATCTCGATGGTGTCGGTCACGTGCAGATCGCCGCGAATGCACGGCGAGCCCTGCGGAATCTCCGGGAAGCGCGGCAGACCGTCGAGGGCGATGTTGAGCTTGCCCGACGAGCCCCGGATCTTGAAATTCCGCACCTGGGAGAGAAACTCGTCGGGCAGATCGGACGGCTCCATGGTCTTCAGGAAGGTGCGCCGCACGTCCATGTTGGACAGCACCAGCGGCGCACGGATCTGCTCGCCGTCATCGAGCATCACGCCCGCGGCCCGCCCCCTGTGCACCATGATCCGGGCGGCGGCGGCCGCGCTGCGAATGACGCCGCCGCTCGCGCGGAACGAGTCCGCCAGCGCGCCGCTGATGGCGCCCATGCCGCCGCGCGCGAAGCCCCAGGCGCCGACCGTGTCGTCGATGTCACCCATGTAGTGGTGCAGCAGCACGTAGGCCGACCCGGGCGAGCGCGGGCCGAGCGCGGTTCCGATGATCGAGCTGCCGGCGAAGTGCGCCTTGACGATCTCGCTCTCGAAATACTCGTCCAGGAAGTCCGCCGCGCTCATGGTCCAGAAGCGCAGCGTGTCGTACATGCGCCTCTCGCCGAGTCCGTGGAACCGGCGCGCCAGGTACACGAGCTCCATGAGGTCGCGCGGCCTGAAGGAGGTCGGGTCCGGCGGCTCGCGCATCAGCAACGGCTTGATGAACTTGCACTGCCGGACCACGTCCCGCGAGTATCGTTCGTAGGCCTCGGCATCGCGCTTCGAATGCCGCGCGATCTCCCGGCGCAGGGCGTCGTGATTGTCGTACAGCGCGAGATGGCCGCCCCCGCGCATGAACGTGCAGCCGCCCTCGTACGGAATCACCTGCAGTCCGAAACGCGGCAGCTCCAGGGCCCTGATGATCTCCGGCCGCAACAGGCTGCACACGTAGGAGCAGTTCGAATAGGTGAACTCGCCGTACAGACGGCGGCTGACCGCGGCGCCGCCGAGGTAGGAGTTTCTCTCGAGAATGAGCACCCGCAGGCCCGCGCGCGCGAGATAGCATCCGGCGACCAGCCCGTTGTGGCCGGCGCCCACGACGATGGCGTCGAACCGCCCCGCGCCTTCGCTCGCCGCGCTCAAGCGTGCGCTTCGCGGGTCGGTCCGCTGTTCGACAGCGTCGCGTCGACCGCGACTTCGAAGGCGCGCAGGGTGTCCGCGAGGCAGCTCTCGTCGTGCGCCGCCGACACGAACCAGGGTTCGCGCGAATCCGGCTCGCAGAGCACGCCCTCGTCGTGCAGCACTCGCGCCATGGCGTCGTAGAAGGAATAGTCGCTGCCCTTCCAGTCCCGGTAGTTGCGCGGCGGCTCGTGGGCGAAGTACAGACCGCTCATGGACGGATGTCCCACGAAGCTGTGGGCGACCCCCCGCGCCTGCAGGATCGCGTGCATCCCCTCGCGCAGCCGGGTGCCGTACGCGGATATGCGCTCGAGCGCGTCGGTTTCGTCGAGAATCTCCAGTGTCTTGGCCGCCGCCGCCAACGATACGGCGTGCGCCGTATAGGTTCCGCCGTGGGCCACCCCCCGCCCGATCTTGCGCATGATGTGCTCTCGGCCCGCGAGCACCGAGATCGGGTATCCGTTGGCCACGGCCTTCGCGAAGGTGCACAGGTCCGCATGCACGCCGTACAGCTCCTGCACGCCGCCGCGCGCCACCCGAAAGCCGGTTTTGACCTCGTCGATCAACAGGACCACGCCATATCGGTCGCACAGTCGGCGCGCCGCGCGCAGGTATTCCGGTTCGGCGGCGATGCCGAGACAGTTGCCCATGATCGGTTCGATCAGCAGGCAGGCGATGCGCGCGCCGTGCCGTTTGAAGACGTCCTCGAGCTGCTCGATGTCGTTGGCCTGCACGAAGTGGGCGAAGCTGCGGGTGCTGATCGGCACGCCCTCACTGTAGGGCCGCACCTCCGGGTCGCCCACCTGCGACCACTTGTCCATGGGCGTGAACCACATCGCCGCGTCGAACAATCCGTGGTAGCCGCCCTCGAGAATGACGTAGTCGTCCCGGCCCGTGTAGGCGCGGGCCAGCCGCAGCCCCGCCATGACCGCCTCGGTGCCGGAGTTGGAAAAGCGCACCAGCTCGGCCGCCGGAACCATCTTCGCAATGCGCTCCGCGACCTCCAGTTCGCGCTCGGTGGACAGCGCGAACACGCCGCCGACCTCCATGCCCAGGCGCGCCGCCGCATCGACGCGCGGCTCGGCGAAGCCCAGTATCGCCGGACCGTAGCCGAGCCGGTAGTCGACGTAGACGTTGTCGTCGAGATCGACGATGCGCGCGCCGCGTCCATGCTTCACGTAGATCGTGCGCCCCTCGCCCCAATAGCGGAAATTCGATGCGACTCCGAGCGGCAGGCGCCGCAGCGCGCGCTGAAAATGCGCATTACTGTTGGTGAGCTTTCTGGCCATTGCACTTCCCCTCGAGCCGGGCCGGCGCCGTCGTGACGCGACGCTAGCACCGCAAGGTATGACCGTCCAGCTTTTTATACATCCATATAATTCCTGTCGGGGCGCGCCGCGCCGCCGTGACCAGCGATCCATTCGGCCTTTTTTGAGCACCCGCACCCCTCAAAAGTGCGGCCGCCTCGCTCTTGCCAGACTCGCACCTCGGGAGTATTTTGTATGTTCATATAACATCCAGGGAGAGGCAGATGAACCGCCAGCCGCCGGCAACCTGCAATGACGCGCTCGAGGGCATGGCCGCGCACGCCCTGCCCGCCTGGGTCTACTCTCACCCGTCGCTCGAGCGCCTCGAGATCGAACGGATCCTCGCCGCCTCCTGGCAGATCGTCTGCCACGTCAACTCGCTGGCGCGCGCCGGCGATTACACGGTGTTCGATCTCGGCGGCGAAAGCGTGTTCGTGCTGCGCGACCGCGAGGGCGAGCTGCGCGCATTCCACAACGTGTGCCGCCACCGCGGCGCCCGCCTGCTCGACGGCGACGGACGCTGCCCCGGCCCGATCACCTGTCCGTATCACGGCTGGTCCTACCGGCAGGATGGCGGCCTCATCGGGGTGCCGATGCGCGACAGCTTCGCGGACCTCGACCTCGCGACCCACGGGCTGCGGCCGGTGCGCCTCGACGTCGCGTTCGGGTTCGTCTTCGTATGCCTCGCGGATGACCCGCCGCCGGTGGCCGCGACCTGGGGTCCTCTGGCCGCCGAGCTGATCCCCTACCGGTTCGAGGAGATGGTGCCGCTCGGCCCGATCACCTGCGAGCAGTGGCCGGTGGACTGGAAGCTCGCTATGGACAATTACCTCGAGTCCTATCACGTGCCCATCGGCCATCCGGGCTTGTATCGCATGTTCACCCCGGACTACGACGATCAGGCGTGGGTGCCCGGGATCGCCCGCGGGTTGAGCTGGCTCAAGGACGGAGAGTCGCCCCGCTGGTCCGAGCGGCTCTATCAGCGGCACGTGAGCCGCATCGCCACGCATCTTCCGGAGAATCTGCGGCGCTGCTGGCGGTTCTACAGCGTGCTGCCCAATCTGGGAATCGACGTCTTTCCCGAGCAGATGGATTTCTTCCAGGTGCTGCCGGCCGGCCCCGGCAAGTGCACGGTCCGCTCGGGCCTGTTCGGCCTGCCGGACGCCCGGCGGGAGATGCGCGTGTTGCGCTACCTGGGCGCGCGCATCAATTCGCAGGTCAACGCCGAGGATCGCCACCTCTGCGCGCGGGTGCAGCGCGGCCTCGCCTCCAGCAGCTACCAGCCGGGGCCCTTGTCGGCCACCGAACGCCATTTGTTCGAATTCCACGAGCTGCTGCGCGCCCGGATTCCCGAATTCCATCTGGCCAATGCACCCCGGCAATTCGCACGGACGGTGGACTAACATGCCAATCAAACACCTCGCACCGCACCGCCTCCCCGCCCCCGCACGCGCCCAACGGCTGCGCGCCGCCGGCGTGTTCGGCGCCATGAGTCTGCTCGCCGCGACCCTCGACGCGCCCGCAGCGGCGTCGGAGGCCGCCGCCGGATCCGGCACGGACGCCGTCGTGACCGGCCCCCCGAACGCGACGCTCCAGGAGATCCTGGTGACCGCCACGCGTCGCGAGGAGAACATCAGCAAGGTGCCGATCAGCATCACCGCGATGTCGCAGGACACGCTCGACCAGAAGGGCATCCGCGACTTCAGCGACATCGTGCGCTTCACGCCGGGCGTGTCGATCGACACGTCGGGCACGAACGCCATCTCGATCCGCGGCATCTCCTCCTCCGGCGGCGCGGGCACCACGGGCATCTACATCGACGACACCCCCATCCAGATGCGCGCGCTCGGCTTCAATCCGGACGACACGCTGCCCAAGACCTTCGACATGGAGCGCGTCGAGGTGCTGCGGGGCCCGCAGGGCACCCTGTTCGGCGCCGGATCCGAGGGCGGCACCGTGCGCTACATCATGGCCCAGCCGAGCGTGACCACCGACTCGACCTACGTGCGGGCCGAAAGCTCCTATACGCAGTACGGTTCGCCCAGCTACGAAGCCGGCATCGCGCACGGCGGCCCCATCGTCGACGACGTCCTGGGCTTCCGGGCGAGCGTCTGGTACCGGCACGACGGCGGCTGGATCAATCGGGTCGACCCGACCAGCGGCGACATCACCGAGCGCAACGCCAACTACGCGAACACCGCGGCGCTGCGTTTCGCGCTGCTCTATCAGCCGAACGACGCGGTGAAGATCACGCCGAGCGTGATGTACCAGAACAAGCAGCAGAACGACCTCAGCACCTATTGGCCGGCGTATTCGAACCCGGGCGCCGGGCAGTTCAACAACGCGACGCCCGAGCGCATTCCCATTCCGGACGAGTACTACCTGCCGGCGCTGAAGATACAGATCCAGTTCGCGCATGCCGAGCTGATCTCGAACACGTCCTATTACCACCGCAACGAGCAGGACTCCTATCAGGGCACGGCCTATGATCTTTCCTACTTCCAGAGCCAGAGCTGGCTCGGCGTGAATGCGAGCGCGACACCCGCCTGCGGGCCCGCATCCAGCTCGGCGGTGCCGCCCTGCTCCTGGTATCCGCTCATCGATGGGAACGGGATTCACCTGCCGGCCGGGTTCTCGAACTACTCGACGCCCAATACCATGACGAATCAGCAGCGCACCTGGACCCAGGAGGTGCGCCTGCAGTCGACCGACGATTCCTCGCTTAAATGGACGGTGGGCGCCTTTTGGTCGCTTGCGCGCGAAACCAGCGTCGAGCAGCTGTACGATTCGAGGATCGTGCCGTTCTGGAGCGCCCTGTTCGGCAGCAGCCCGTTCGATTATCCGGTCTTCCAGGATGCCAACGGCAATGCCAACTACTACTGCAACGGCGTCGGCACGCCGGGCACCGGCGTGCCCAACTGCGACATCTACTACAACAACAACGTCAGCCATGACCGGCAGCTCGCGGGCTTCGGCGAGCTCACCTACGACCTGACGGATCGGTGGAAGTTGACGGCCGGGGGCCGGTTCGCCGACATGCGCTTCGATCTGGCGAACTACGCCAACGGCCTGGAGAACAGCGGCGCCAGCAACTTCAGCGGCAGCTATCACCAGAACGCGTTCACGCCCAAGCTCGGGGCCGCCTTCCAGGCCGATCCGAACGACATGTACTACTTCACCTACGCGAAGGGCTTCCGTCCCGGCGGCGTGAATGCGCCGCTGCCGGCCGGACCTTGCGGCGCCACGCCCGCCGACTACAACTCAGATTCGACCCAGAGCTTCGAGATCGGCGCAAAGAACAACATCGCCGACCGCCTGAAGCTGGCGACCAGCGTCTACTACATCAAGTGGAACAACATTCAGCAAAGCGTCTACGATCCCGGCCCGACGGGCGGCTGCGGCTATCAGTACACCGACAACCTCGGCACCGCCGTGGCCAAGGGATTCGACCTGCAGGCCGATGCGGTGCTGTTCGAGGGGCTGACCTTCGAGGCCTCGGTGGGCTATACCGATGCGCGCTACACGCGCAGCTCGCCCGCGGCGAGCGCCGGCGACGCGATCTCCGGGGAAGCGGCCATCAACTACAGCCCGGGCACCAACGCGCCCTGGAACATCGCGCTCGGTCCGCAATACAGCTTTCCGATTGCCGGACGCGATGCCTTCGTGCGCCTCGACTGGGAGTACACCAGCCGCAATCCGTGGATGGCGTCCGTTCAGGATCCGAACAACGTCAACCAATACAATCCGTACTCCTTCACCCTGCCGGCCACCAGCTTCACGTCGCTGCGCGCCGGCATCAAGCTGGGAGCCTGGCAGGTGGCGGGATTCGTCGACAATCTGTTCGATTCCCACACCATCCTGAATTACGCCTTGATCCAGAACGACTACAACAATCCATCGGGACTGATACCGCCGCAGCAGAACAACTTCACGTTCAGGCCACGCACCTTCGGAATGACGGTGACCATGCGCGAGTGAGCCGCAGCGCGCCGCTAGCCGAGATGGATCCAGGCCGACTTGGTCTGCGTGTAGGACAGCAGGCTCTCGAGGCACTTGTCGCGGCCCTGCCCCGATTGCTTGTAGCCGCCGAACGGCTGCGTCATGTCGCCGTGATCGAAGCAATTCACCCAGATCACCCCCGCCTCAAGGTCCCGCACGGTCTTCAGGGCGACGTTCAGATCGCGGGTCCAGACCGAGGCCGCCAGCCCGTATATCGAGTCGTTCGCCACCTTGAGCGCCTCGGCGATGCCGTCCACCTCGACGGCGGCCGCCACCGGGCCGAAGATCTCCTCCTGCGCGATGGTCATGCGATTGTCCACCCCGGAGAACAGCGCCGGCTCGACGTAGGCCCCCGGCCCGGCGGGCTCGGTGCCGCCGAATTCCAGCCGCGCCCCTTCGGCCTTGCCCCGCTCGATGTAGCTCATGACGCGCGCGCGATGCCCGGCGGTGACCAGCGGCCCGAGATTGGTCTTCGGATCGAGCGGATCGCCCGGACGATAGGCGGATTTGCCCTTTTCGATGAAGCGCGCGATGAATTCGGCGGCAATGGGCCGGTCGATCAGCAGTCGCGAACCGGCGTTGCACACTTCGCCCATGTTGCCGTAGATGCCGTTGATCGCGTAGGTCACCGCGGTGTCCATGTCGGGCAGATCCGCCAGGAAGATCTGCGGGGTCTTGCCGCCGCATTCGAGGCTCACCCGCTTCATGTTCGATTGACCCGCGTAGATCAGCATTTGCTTGCCGATCTCCGTGGAGCCCGTGAAGGCGATCTTCGCCACGTCGAGGTGCAGCGCCAGCGCCGCACCCGCCGTCTCGCCGAGGCCGTTGACCACGTTGAACACCCCGGGCGGCCCGCCAGCCTCGACGAACAGTTCGGCCATCAGCAGTCCCGACAAGGGCGATTGCTCGGCGGGCTTGAGGAGCACCGAATTGCCGGCCGCCAGCGCCGGCGCCACCTTCCAGGCCGCCATCAGCAGCGGATAGTTCCAGGGCACGATGCAGCCGACCACGCCGAGCGGTTCCCGCAGGATGTAGTGGAAGGCATCCGCCGCGGTGGCGGTCACGACGCCCTCGATCTTGTCGATCGCCTCCGCGAAATAGGCGAAATTGCGCGCCGCCGAGGGTATGTCGATGGTCAGCATGTCGGTGATCGGCTTGCCCATGCACAGCGTGTCGAGCAGCGCGAAACGCTCGGCGTTGGCCTCGATCCGCCGGCCGAAGTCCGCCAGGATCGCCATGCGATCGCGCGGCGCCATGCGGCTCCAGACACGGCTGGCAAAGGCTCGACGGGCCGACGCCACGGCGGCGTCGATGTCGGCCGCGCCACCGGCGCTGACCTCGCAAAGCGGCCCGCCGGTGGCGGGATTCACCACGGTGAAACGCCCGCCGCCGATCGAATCGACGTACCTGCCATCGATGAAATGGCGTGTCTCGAAACGCAGCGCGGCCGCGCGCGCGCGCCAGTCGGCCGTCCCAAGGGATGCAAGCTTCATGTCCGTATTCTCCCGGTCGCCGCGTGCGCGGCAGGTTGCTCATCGAGCCGGCGGCGGAGCCTGCGCAGGCAGGCGCCACGGCTCCGTCGCCTGCCGTGCAGTGTAACCAAAACGCCCGGTGCGCCGCTTCAGTGCTCGCCCGCGGCCGGCGGCAGCCGCTCGCGCAGCCAGTCATGAAACCAGCCAACCGCCGCAGCGTGGCCTGCATCGATGGGATAGGCAAAGCGCTCGACCCCTTGCTGGGCCGAGGCCGCAAGCTCGCGGCTTGCGCGCCGGCCGAGGCCGCCGCTGCGTTGGGCGAGGTAATCCGCCAGGCGGGCGATGCGCTCGTCGGCGCACGCCGTGAGGTGCCACTGCCGCAGCACGCTGCGGCCGGGCGCCTCGGGCACCACCTGCAGAATCGTGAGCCCGTCCGCGCGCGTCTCCAACCAATGATTCGGCGCCACGAACCGCCGGTGCATCGACTGCGGCTCCCGCGACCCGAGGACGCGCCGCATGGCCCGTCCGCTCCAGCCGCCCGCGTCGGGCGCGGGATCGGCCCGCCAATCGATGCCGGCGCCCATGCCGCCGGTCGCGGCGATGATCGAGAAACTCGCCGCCGCCGGAGCGCTCGACAGCCATTCGGTGACGACCACCTGCCAATCGGCGGCGAGGCGCGCTTCGGCCGGCGGGCCGAGCGGTCGCAGCGCGCCGGCGGCCGCGGGATACTCCCACCCGGACAGATCGGCGGCGCCGCTCGACGAGCGGGATCTGCACAGGATCAGGCCGTGCACCGTGAGGCAGTGCAGGCGCTGCAGGTCGGAGGACTGCGCCGCGCCGAGCCGGCTGCCGTCCAGTGCGAAGCGCAATCCGTGCGCCTCGCAGACCCAGCCGCCGGACCGCCCGGCGGGTGCCTCGACCAGCGCATGCGGCAGTCGCGGGCAGCAATTGCGCAGGGCGCGCACCGACCCATCGGCGCACCGCACCGCGATGACGTGCTCGCCGCCGATCCGGGCCGTGAGGAAGTCCCCGGTCTGGGCCAGCGCCGACGCCGGGCCGAGCAGCTGCCACTCGCCGCGAAACAGGTCGAGCTGCGCGAGAAACGGCGGCGCGTGCGGGTGCGCCCGATCGGTGGGGCGCCTGCCGTCCGGCTCCGGCGCGGCGAACCGCCCCGGAAACACCGAACGCAGGTAGGCCCGGCAGCGCCGCTTGGCGGCCTGGCGATCGATGGCGCTCTCGTCCTGAAAGGCGAATTCCTGCCACAGCATCTCGAGCGAACCGATCAGTCCGAGCGCCACCGCGTCGGGATCGGGCGCGGGCTGCGGCGACTGGGCGACCAGCCGCGCGATCAGATCGCGCACCAGGGAGGCGAAATTCTGGTCCTTCTGGCCGCAGATCTCGTAGTACTCCTGGCGCGAACTGGCCTCGCCCCAAAACGAGTACCACACCGACACCTTGCGCGGGCTGGCGATATCGGGGTCGAGATACAGGTCGACCAGCAGATCGAGCGCGGCCACCGGGTCGGACTTGAGCCGGTCCACGGGCACCAGCACCCGCTCCTCGAACTCGCCGGCGAGGAACTGGAGCGATGCGACCAGCATGGCCGCCTTGGAGTCGAAATAAAAGCGCACGATCCCCGGCGACATCTTGGCGATGGCGACCACCTTCTCCACGGTGGTGCGCGACGGACCGTACCGATGCAGCGCCGAGATGCAGGCCTCGATCAAGCGCTGGCGCTGCCGGCCGCGGCCCGGGCGCGCGGCCGGCTTCGGTCCCCTGGAGGGCTTCCCTTTGCGCGCAGCCACGCTAGGATGGCCTTCTCATGACCAGCAGCGGATGCCAGAACGGTGCGCCGCGCCGCGCCGCGGACTCCCGGATCCGTGGCGCATGGCTCGCACGCCACGGCAAGTGGTTCGTCATCCTGCCGCCCATGTTGTTTCTCTTGACCTTCTTCCTCGTGCCGTTCGCGTTCTCGCTGATGATCAGCCTGTCGGAGGCGGCGACACGCATCCCCCCGTTCACCGACATTCTATCCGTCACGCCCGATTGGAACATCCACCTGCGGCTGAATCCGGGCAATTTCCGCTACCTGTTCACCGACCCGCTGTACGGATATGCGTATCTGTACTCTCTCAAGACGGCGTTCAATTCCACCCTCATCTGCCTGCTCATGGGCTACCCGATGGCCTATGCCATCGCACGCACGCGGCCGAGCACGCAGAGCGTGCTGCTGCTCATCGTCATTCTGCCGTTCTGGACCTCGTTCCTGCTGCGGGTCTATGCGCTCGAGGGCATCATCCGGGAGAACGGCATTCTGAACTCCGTGCTGCTCCATTTGCACCTGATCGACCATCCGCTGCAGATCATGCACACGGCCACCGCCGTCTACATCGGCATCATCTACTCCTACCTGCCGTTCATGGTGCTGCCCCTGTATACGACGCTCGAGAAGCTCGACAGGTCGCTGGTCGAAGCGGCGGCGGATCTGGGCAGTCCGCCGTGGCGGGTGTTCCTCGAGATCACCCTGCCCCTGTCCATCCCCGGGGTGATCGCCGGATCGATGCTGGTGTTCATCCCGGCGGTCGGCGAATTCGTGATTCCCACGCTGCTCGGCGGCGCCGATACCCTCATGATCGGCCGGGTCCTGTGGGACGAGTTCTTCGGCAACCGCGACTGGCCCGTGGCCTCCGCCGTGGCGGTGGCGTTTCTGGTGCTGCTCGTGGGCCCGATCGCCCTGTACCAACACTACAGCACACGCCTGCCGGAGCGCGCCGCGTGACCGGCCGTCAATCGCCGCTGCTGCTCGGCGCGCTCTGGCTGGGAATCGCCGTCCTGTACGTGCCGATCCTGGTGCTGGTCGGCTACTCGTTCAACGGCTCGGCGATGGTGAACGTCTGGGGCGGCTTTTCCACCGAGTGGTATTTCAAGCTGCTGCACGACGAGCAGATCCTGGACGCCGCCCGCCTCTCGGTCGAGATCGGGCTGCTGGTGGCCACCGGCTCGGTGCTGCTCGGCACGCTCGCGGCCGTCGCGCTGGTGCGCTTCGCGGCCTTCCGCGGGCGGCTGCTGCTCACCGGCATGGTCAATGCGCCGCTCGTAATGCCCGAAATCATCACGGGAATCACCCAGCTGCTGCTGTTCGTCTCCATGTTGCACACATTCGGCTGGCCCCATCGGGGCTTCACGACCATCGTGATCTCGCACATCGCGTTCTGCACGGCCTACGTCACGGTCACCGTGCAATCCCGCCTGCAGGGATTCGACCCGTCGCTGGAAGAGGCGGCCATGGACCTCGGGTCCGGCCCGGTGCGCGCGTTCCTCGACACCACGTTGCCCGCGATGCTGCCCGCGCTCGCCTCCAGCTGGCTGCTCTGCATGACGCTGTCGCTCGACGATCTCGTGATCTCCAGCTTCGTCGCAGGCCCCGGCGCGAGCACGCTGCCCATGGTCATCTTCTCGAAGGTGAAGCTCGGGCTGAGCCCCGACGTCAACGCGCTCGCGAGCGTGATCATCTGCGCGGTCGGCGCCTGCATACTGGTCGCCGGCTACTTGATGCGCCGGACGGAGCGCACGCGCACCCTGGAGACGCGCCTGGCCGAGCGTCACCCCGCGGCGTGACGGCCGAAAGCCGCTCGCCGGGTCATTTGGCGGTCTTGATCCGGGTCCAGATGCGCGTGCGCAGTCGCTCGGTCGCGGCGCTCGGCTCCGCCGACACGTACAAGCGCGCCTCGATTGCCGGCGTCGGGTACAAGGTCGGATCCGCGAGGATCCGCGGGTCGATCAGCGTCCGCGATGCGAGATTGTCGTTGCCATAGTAGGTGCTGTTGGTGACGTCGGCGATCACCCGGGGCGTCAGCATGAAGTTGATGAACCGATACGCGGCGTCGGGATGCGGTGTGCCCGCCGGAATCAGCAGCGAGAAGAAATTCAGGTTCGCGCCCTCCCTGGGCACGGTGTAGGCCAGCTTGACGTCGAGCCCCGCGGCGTGCGCACGCGCCATGGCGACGGCGTAATCGCTGGACCACGACATCACCACGCAGACCTCGCCGTTCGCCAGGCCGTTCATGTATTCGACCGAATCGAAGGCGCGCACATAGGGGCGCACCGCGAGCAGCAGGCGCTCGGCGGCCTGGTAGTCGCGGGCACTCGTCGTGTTCGGGTCCAGGCCGAGGTAGCGCAATGCCAGTTGCAGCACGTCCTCGGCCGAATCGAGAAAGGTCACGCCGCAATCGGCGAATCGCGCCACCACCTCCGGCTTGAACAGCATGTCGAGGCTGTCCACGGGCGCCGCGGGCATGCGCGCCCTGACCTTGTCGACGTTGTAGGCGAAGCCGTTGATGGAATGCAGGTAGGGGACCGCATGGGCGTTGCCCGGATCGTAGGCCGCCTGGATCGCCAGAATCCGCGGATCGAGGTTCTTCCAGTTCGGCAGCCTGGATTTGTCGAGCGTCTCGTACGCACCCGCCTTGATCTCGCGCCCGAAGAACTCGCTCGAGGCGCCCACCACGTCGTAGTCGGATCCGCCGGCGAGCAGCCGCGCCTCCATGGTCTCCTCGGCGTCGTAGACGTCGTAGACGACCTTGATGCCGGTCTGATGCTCGAATTCCTCGATGGTGCGCGGCCCGATGAAATCGGACCAGTTGTAGATGAACAGCAGCCGGTCACCGCCCGCCGCCGGCTGGAATGCGACGACCGCCAGGGCGGCCGCACCGAGTGCAATGCCGCTCGCCCACGCGATCATCGTCCGCCATCGCCTGCTCGCCATGCGTGAAGAGTCTAGCACCCCATCCCGTTTTGATTCGATCTGGAAAAGCCATTACGATGCGGCCGATGCAGTCCGTCAACGTCGGCGCCGTGACCTGATGCCGACCGGCAAAGCCCCGCAGCTGCTCGGCTTCTGGATGTGCGTCGCCCTGGTGGTGGGCAACACCATCGGGTCGGGCATCTTCATGCTGCCGGCCTCGCTCGCGCCCTACGGGCTCAACAGCCTGCTCGGCTGGGGATTCACCACCTGCGGCGCCCTGCTGCTCGCCGTGGTGTTCGCCCGCCTGAGCCGCGCCATTCCCGAAGCCGGCGGACCCTATGCCTACGTGCGGCTCGCCTTCGGACCGTTCCCGGCGTTCATCGTGGCCTGGGGCTACTGGATTTCGGTCTGGGTGGGCAACGTGTCGATTGCGACCGGCACGGTCAGCTACATGAGCTCCCTCATGCCTTGGATCGCGCACGTGCCCGGCGCATCGGCCGGGGTCACGCTGCTGCTGCTCTGGACCCTCACCATCGTCAACTGGTACGGGGTGAAGGCGGCCGGATGGGTGCAGAGCGTGACCACCCTGCTCAAGATCCTGCCGCTGCTGGCGGTGATCGTCCTGGGCCTGATGGTGCTGCGCCCGGCGGCCGTGGTCGCATCGAGCCTGCCGATCACGCTCGATGCCACCACCGCGTCGGCCACGCTGACGCTATGGGCGCTGCTCGGCCTCGAATCGGCGACCGTGCCGGCGAGCAAGGTCCACGACCCCGCCCGCACCATTCCGCGCGCCACGCTGGTCGGCACGCTGGCCACGGCGCTGATCTGCGTATTCGCCTGCACCACCGTGCTCCTGCTGGTGCCGCGGGGCACGCTCGCCGCCTCGGACGCCCCGTTCGTCGATCTGGTGGCGCACTACTGGGGCGGCGCGGCCGGCAAGACGGTGGCGGCGCTGGCGGCGATCAGCGGCTTCGGCGCGCTCAACGGCTGGATCCTGCTGCAGGGGGAGATGCCCAACGTGATGGCCAAGAACGGGGTGTTCCCGGCCGTGTTCGCCCGCGATTCGCCTCGCGGCACGCCTTCCTTCGCCCTGTTGTTCAGCAGCGCCCTGGTCACGGTGCTGGTGCTCATGAACTATCAGAAGTCGATGGTGAGCGTGTTCACCTTCATGATCCTGCTGTCCACCACCGCCTGCCTGGTGGCCTACCTGCTGTGTTCGCTGGCGCTGCTGCGCCTGCAGTACCTCGGGCGCTTCGGCACGAGGTACCGCCCCGCCGTGCTCGCGGCGATCGGCACGCTCGGGGCCCTGTACTCGTTGTGGGCCATCGCGGGCGCGGGCGCGAACGCCGTGGCCTGGGGATTCGTGCTGCTCGCGCTGGGCGCGCCGCTGTACGTGGCGATGCGCCGTCGGCGGTGGCGGTCAGCCCACGCGTCGTAGGCCCGTCAGCTGGCGCTCGAGGCGGGTGCGGGACACCAGGGCGCGCACCACGCAGCCGGCGTGATCGGCGGCGGACTCGATCACCAGCAGGTGCGTCCGGCCGGTCGTTTCGAACACGCGCAGCAGTTCGCCCGCGGTCGCCGCCTGCAACGCCTGCCATCCGACCGCAACCAGCTGATCCCAGGGCGTCATGACGTCGATGACCCGGATGTCCTCGTGCCGGCTGTAGTTGGAGGACTGCAGGAACTGCATGGGCCGTTCGCCCTGGATGTCGTACGAGGTGACCAGGCCGACGATGCGATGATCGCGCATCACCAGGAGCGCGCGTACGCCGGCGCGGACCATATCCGCGAGCGCGTCGTCGATCTGCCGATCCTCGTCGACGGTGGCCGGATGCTCGCGGGTGAAATCCGTGATCACGTGGATGGCGGGATCCTCGGGACCGAGCAGCTGCCCGTCGGCCACCTGGCGTCGAGGCAGCACGCCCTGTCCCGGAATGTGAATGCTGGCAAGTGTTGTAATGGTCACAAGTCCAAAGACTCGCCGATCACGCCGAGGTTCCGGCGCGGCGCAGGAGTTGCCACGGACGCCGGCACGTCGTACCCTATTCGTTAGATATCTAACCATTAGCGGGCTTTCGATGACCGAACCCGGCGAGCGCTTCGCCAGCGCCCTGCACAACACGGCGCGCGCCTGGCGACAGGCCGTGGACCGCCGCCTCAGGCACCTCGGACTCAGTCAGGCCGGCTGGATGACCATCGCCGTGGCGGCCAAGGCGCGTTCGCCCCTGTCCCAATCGGAGCTCGCCGATCGGCTCGGCGTGGAAGGCGCCACCATGGTCGCCATGATCGATCGGCTGGTGCGCGCCGGCCTCGTGAACCGCGCGCCGTCGAGCACCGACCGGCGCGTCAAGCACATCGTGCTCACCGAGGCGGGTCGCCGGCTCTACGAGACCGTGCAGGCCGCCGCCGCCGCCGTGCGCAGGGAATTGCTCGCCGACTTGGACCCGAAGGAACTCGAGACCGCGACGCGGGTGCTCGAAACGCTGCAGAGCATGATCGACGCGATCCCATGATCGGTGCGCTCGAACGGCGCATGATCACCCTGTCGATCATGCTCGCGACCATCATGCAGACGCTCGACAGCACCATCGCGAACGTGGCTCTGCCCCACATGCAGGGGAGCCTCTCGGCCTCGCAGGACCAGATCGCCTGGGTGCTCACCGCGTACATCGTGGCGGCCGCCATCGCCACCCCGTTGACCGGGTGGCTGGTCGACCGCTACGGACAGAAGAACATCTTCCTCGCATCGGTCGGCGGCTTCACCGTGGCATCGGCGTTGTGCGGCATCTCCTCGACGCTCGGGCAGATCGTCGCCGCCCGGCTGCTGCAGGGCGTGTTCGGCGCCGCGCTGGTGCCGCTCGCGCAGGTGGTGCTGATGGAGATCAACCCGCGCGAGAAGCAGGGCTCGGCCATGGCCATCTGGGGCATGGGCGTCATGGTGGGCCCCATCCTCGGACCGGCCCTCGGCGGCTGGCTGACGGACCGTTACGACTGGCGCTGGGTGTTCTTCATCAACATTCCGATCGGGGCGCTCGCCCTGTACGGCATCTGGCGCTATATCCGGCCCGTGGCCGGGTCGCGGCGCATGCGCTTCGATCTGTTCGGCTTCGCCACGCTGAGTCTCGCGATCGGCGCGCTGCAGATGCTGCTCGACCGCGGCGAGCAGAACGACTGGTTCGCCTCGGCGGAGACCTGGACCGAGGCCATCGTGCTCGTGGTGTCGTTCACCTACTTCGTGGCGCACACGGCGCTGACGCCGGTCGAGCGCTCGTTCTTCGACCACCGGCTGCTCGGCAACGGGAACTACGTGACGGGGCTGCTGTTCATCTTCATCGTCGGCCTCGTGCTGTACGCCACCCGCGCGCTGACCCCGACCATGCTCGAGTCGCTCCTCGGCTATCCCGTGGCGACCACCGGCCTGGTCACTGCGCCCGCCGGCTTCGGCACCATGTTCGCCATGCTGATCGCCGGCCGGATCATCGGCAAGGTCGACCTGCGCCTCACGCTGTTCGTGGGCTTCGCCGTCACCGCGCTCGCGCTGTGGTGGATGTGCGACTACTCGCTCGACCTGTCGGTCGGCGACATCGTCTGGCCCGGGGTGATCCAGGGCATCGGCACGGGCCTCGTGTTCGTGCCCCTGAGCGCGGCCACGTTCGCGACGCTCGCGCCGCAGATGCGCGCGCAGGGCACGGCGATCTTCAGCCTGGTGCGCAACATCGGCAGCAGCATCGGCATATCCCTCGTGCAGACCGTGCTCGCGCGCAATTCCATCTCGACCCACGCGAAGCTGGTCGAGCACGTCACCCGCTCCAATCCCGCGTGGAACGACCCGGCGGTCGCCGCCGCGTACGACGTCGCCCGGCCCGCGGGCGCGGCGGCCCTCGACGCCATGATCGGCCAGCAGGCCGCGATGATCGCCTACGTGAACGACTTCCGGCTGATGCTCTATTTGACGCTGCTGGTCATGCCGCTGCTGCTGCTGATCCGCACGCCGCGCCAGGGGACCCGCGCCGACGAGGCGCACGCGGTGATGGACTAGCGGCGCGGCGCCGCGAAGACCTGCGTCCAGTACACGCTCGAATCGCTGTCGAAATTGACCGCGTAGGCGATGCCGATCTGGCTGAACCGCCCGTCCATGATGTTCTCGCAATGCTCCGGGCTCGCGAGCCAGCCGCGCGCCACTTCCAGCGCCGTCATGGCGCCCGCCGCGATGTTCTCCCCGACCAGCCGGTACGGCCCGTAGCCCGCGCGCCGCACGCGCACCGCGGGCGTGCTGCCGTCGTGGCCGCGATGTTCGAATTCACGGTGTCTCGCCATGTCGCGCGAGTGCTCGAGCGCGGCCGCGGTCAGCGACGAATTCAGGGCGAGCGGCGCGGCCGGCGGAAAGTACCGCGCCCCGCACCGCCGTCCGGATTCGCGCGCCTCGTTGACCACCGCGACGATGAGCCGATCGATGGCCGGCGCGTCGGCCGGCGCCGGCACGGGGAGCGGCGCCGCCACCACGAACCACACCTCCCGGCCGCGGCGCAGGGCGCCGAATTCGCGCAGCGACGCATCCGCCACCGTCCCGCAGTAGCCGCCGGCCAGCGTGCGCGTCACCTGCGCGTCGGCCACCCCGCCCGTCAGGTGCACCGCCGCGGACCGGCGCGCCGGATACCCCGCCTCGGCCAGCGCGGCACGCAGCGGCTCGCCCGCCGCAATCCGGCCCGCGGCGCGGTCGAGGGCGGCGCTTTCGCGCAGCGGCGCCTGCGCCCGCCCGGCGGCGCAGCCGTGCAGCCGCGCCCAATTCAAATCGTCCGCGAGCGCGGCTCGGGCCGCATGCGGCAGCATGGCGCAGAACAGAACGGCGACGAGGCAACGGCCCATGCCCGGATAACGCGGCGGGTGCCTCGGGCGTTTACTCGGCGATGCGATCGATCACCAGTTCGCGAATGCCGTCGCGGCCCACCGCGTAGCTGACCTCGCCGTACAGATCGCCGCGCACGGGCAGCGGTTGCCCGCTGAAGGACACCCGGGCGGTGATCGCGACGGTCTTGCCGCCGACCAGCGCGAGCCCCGGGACCATCGAGTCCGCGGCGCTCAGATGGACCTCGGTGCCGATCGCCGCAGCGGTCAGGCGCTTCGCCGCGAGCGGCGGCCCCTGGGCACCGGGCGCCCGGGCGAACACGAACAGCGGGGCATTCGGCTTCAGCCGCTCGCGCAGCGCCGGCGCGATGCTGATCCTGATGGTCGCTTCGGCCGGCGGCGCGCCCGCCGCCGCCGGTTGCGCCGCGGCGCCCCCGCCCCGGCCCCGCCCCGCGGCCCCCCCCCCCCCCCGCGCCGGGGGGGGGGGGGCGCGCGGGGGCCGGCGGGCGGGGGCGGGGGCGGGGG
>VFSW01002694.1_pt1 | contig 26789 bp, 22 predicted proteins | sample 5358111 | NCBI WGS metagenome assembly VFSW01 (sample SAMN11554181, study PRJNA540505) | mine drainage metagenome | isolation source: sediment from site ElyBrook_90M | place: USA: Ely Copper Mine, Vershire, VT | collected 2017 | reverse complement strand
CATCTGCGCAAGCTGCCTGGTCACCATGCGTCCGAACATGGGATGGACGGAAGGAGCGGTGTAATAATCGCCCCCCTTGCCCACAGTTATCCCTTCCGATTGATAATACCCGTAATCCGGGTGGTAGAGACACCACTCCATAAACCGGGAGAAGGGTATCGGCCCGTCCTGCCTGATCCGGGCAAGGATGAAATCCCGCAGGCCGCCACCTGACCGGCCCTGTTTTTCCCCGGACTGGCGCCGCATCATGGGGGCTCGCCCCCTCCGCGCACTCAAACCGGAATCCCTTTTCCCTGAACCGTCTCACGCAGGCGTCGACGACCTGGGGGTCGTAGAGGACCGCACGTTTTTCCGAGATTTCCCCGAGGGCCGTATCGATGCTTTTTGCGGGCCGGTAAGGGCGGTGCGAGACGATCGCCTCCATCACGTCGGCGACGGCCAGGACCCGCGCTTCGCGGCAGATCTCCGCACCCTTCAATTCGGCCGGGTAGCCGGAACCGTCGAGCCGTTCGTGGTGCTGATAAATGATCCGGGCCACCGGCCCCTGAAACTCGATCTCCTTGAGGATGTCATAGCCGGCCTGCGGGTGGATCTTGATCAGGCCGAATTCGATCTCCGTCAGTTTCGTCGGTTTGGAGAGGATCTCGGCGGGCACGGAGATCTTGCCGAGATCGTGGATGAGTCCCGCCACATGGATCCCCTCGACCGAATCGCTTTCCATCCCCATCTCCGCAGCGATGGCACGGGCCAGAGCCGCCACCCGGCGCTGATGCCCGGAAGTACAGGGATCCCTTACTTCGACGGTCAAAGCCATAGCCTGGATGGTCGCCTGCAATGCAACCCGCAGCTTGCGATAGCTATCGCCGCGCTCCTTTTCCGCCCGTTTGCGGACGATGATCCCCGCCAGCGTATCGGCGATCGAAACCAGCGCATCTTCATCCTGTTGATCCCGCTGCTGTCCCTTCGGCAGCCGCACGTTGGTCACCCCGAGAGCCCGCCCGGCATACAGAATCGGAACGCAGTAATGACCGTGGCCGGCGCTCTCCGGCACCGAAGTTTTGTGCCGTTCGTCGAATCGCTCCGCAAACTGCACCTCCCGAGTCCCGGCAGCCGTGCCGCACAGGCATGTGCCGAACGGCAACCGCGCGCACACTTCGCGTACGGACGCCTCCATTCCCTTCTGGGCCTTCATGACCAGGACGTCGGATTCGCCCTCGACGAGATGAATGCACCCCGCCGATTCCAAAGCCAGCCACGGCAGGGTCAGGATCAGGTCGATCGCCTTTTCGAGGATGCCCTGGAGGGGGAGTTCGTCCTGCGAGATATGGAAAAGCGAATTGATGATTCACTGGGTGACATAGTTTTTGTTGATCCTCGCTTCATTCTCCTGCAATGCCCGATTGAGTTCCTGGAGCTCGAGCATCTTTTTTTCCAGTTTGCTCACCAGACGCTCGTTGTACTCTTTCAGATAGACCTGTTCCTCTTCCACCGGTCTCTGCGGATTCGCCCTTCCGCCCGGTTTGGCGCCGATGGCATCCCCGATGATCGCCAAAAACTCCTTCGACTCCATGGGTTTGATAATGAATCGGTCCGCGCCCAAGCTCATGGCGAATTCCTTGTCCTTCGGTTCGGTATACGTGGACGTGTAATATACGAACGGGATCTCCCGAAGGGCAGGATCATTCCTGCACTCGCGGCACAATTGAAAACCGTCCATCCGCGGCATCATGATGTCGGAGATGATCATGTCGAACGCCCCCTCCCGGAGACGTTCGAGCGCCTCCAGCCCGTCTCCGGCGGAAACCACCTCGTAGTTGCTCCCCTTGAGCACCATCTCAAGAATGTAAAGATTTACCGCCGCATCGTCCACGATCAGTATCTTCATTGCTCCCGTCTCCTATGAGGCGTTCTTTATGTACTCCTGTGCCCATGCGATGTCGAGTTCGGCGAGTTTCTCGTGCGTGGGAATTCCCGCTTCGTTCCAGCCCAGCATCCGGAAGTACTCCCGCTGCGCCTGCTCCAGTTTCGCGGGGTCGACCGTCACATCGCTCAGCGGGCCCTCCGCCGGCGAAGTGGAGAATCGGCGGGGAAGCGTGTCGTCACTCCGGGAAAATCCCTCCCGTAGGTTGAATATCCGTGCAAGGGTCATCCCCCGTTCCACGACCTTCGTCAGGTCCCAGTAACTCATCGGCCATCCGGTAACGGCTTGAACGGCCTCGCTTATCTGCTGGTGGCTCCAGGGTACGAAGATGCACATCCCCAGGTAATTCGCCATGTGACGCCACAGACCGGCATCGTAAAGCAGGTGGTCTTTCCTCGGGCTCAGCTCCGTGCTGGTCAGCGTCCCGTCGGCGTTGATCCCCTCCCCTTTGGCCAGGGCCTTGATCGCCAGATCGTCGTGGATGCCGGAGCAGTGATCCGCCCCCGTGGCATGGACGCTGTAGTGCAGGCCCATCCCCTGCTTGCTGCGCGGCTCGTGCATGGGAAGCTCGAGCCCCTTGACATGAATTGCATACTCGGCCGATCCCCGACCGATCCGTTCGGCGGCCCGCTTGACCCCCTCGGCGAGGATGTCCCCGAGCCCCGAACGCCTGGCGATCCGTTCGACCATCTCGACCATCGCCGGGGCGTTGCCGAATCTCAGCTCCAAGCCGCCGGTGTCCGCCGTGGTGAGGATCCCTCGTTCGTAACACTCCATGGCAAAGGAGACCGCGACACCCGCCGAGATCGTGTCGATGCCGTAGCGCGCGCAGATTTCATTAGCCTTCATCAGGGCCTCGACGTTATCGATGCCGCAGTTGGAACCGAAGGCGGCCAGTGTCTCGTACTCCGGACCGCCGTACCGGATGTCCACCGGCAGCGGGCCTTCGAGTTGCACCGCCCGCTTGCACCGGATGGGGCAGGCAAAGCAGGTCTCGCGCTTCTTGACGTACCCTTTCTCGAACATATACTGGGGGCTGATCCGCGCGACTTCGGGAAATCTCCCGCCCCGGAAGTTCCGGATCGGCAGAGTGCCCATGCTTTCGTAGTTGTCCATCGCATTTCCCGTCCCTATGCGATGGTGGCCGGCCGCCTTCTCCATGAAGTTCTTTCCCATCCACCGCGCCAGTTCCATCACTTTTGCCTTGTCGGCAACTTCGGGCGGAGTCGCGCCCCGGACTGCGATCCCCTTCAATTTCTTGGAACCCATGACGGCGCCGAGCCCCGTCCGGCCGGCAAAGTGGCTGACGTCGTTCGCGATGCAGGCATAACGGATCAGGTTCTCGCCGCCGGGGCCGATCAACGCGGTTTTGATCTTATCGCTGCCCAGTTCCTCTTTGATCGCGGCATCGGCATCGGCCACTTCCCTGCCCCACACCTGTCCGGCGTCGCGTATCTCACAGATGCCGTTGTCGATCCAGATATAAACGGGAATGGCGGACACCCCCTCGACGATGACCGCGTCAAACCCGGACCGCTTGAGCTCCGCGCCCCAGAATCCCCCGGCCTCCGCCTCTCCAAAGGCGCCCGTGAGCGGCGATTTCGCGCCGACGCTGTTCCTGCCGCTTCCCGGCAGGGCGGTTCCCGTCAGGGTGCCGAGGGCGAAAATGATCTTGTTGTCCGGTCCCAATGGGTCGCTGCCGGGGGGGATTTCGGTAAACATGGTGTGGATGATGATTCCCCGCCCGCCCCCATACCGCCGGTAATACTCTATCGGTGGGTTGTCGATCGAATGACCCCGGGTGCTCAGATTTACGCGAAGTATTTTTCCATTGAAGCCGTACATGACATGCTCCTCGTTCATCCGGTCCAAACCGATTCTCACCAATCGTCTTTCGTTGTATTTATCATATTTTCCCTCACTGCGCACAAAAACCGTAGGGAAGCTGACAATTGCCAGCCTGTTTTTTCTTGACATAGGACTAACGTTTTAATATATGTGCATTGCCTTCCGGATCTCGGGAGGGCGCGTTTACGTCAGTTCACTTAGATCGTATTTTTCCATCCATCTTTGACCAAAACACAGATGATGTTCTCGCAAAAACGTCGGCCGAACAGCAAATCCGGGGCAGCTTTGCAGAAAAGCTCCTGCCGATCCGTATGGGAGAGACATCGAAGGTATGGGAGTCCGGGAGGTCCCGGTAATTCACGGTTAAATCAAAAAATGGAGGAAGATCGATGAGAAACAAATGCCTATGGGTTGTTGCTGTACTCTTTTTATTCAGCAGTGTGCCGCTTTTCGCCGCTTCGGACCCGAAGTTCCTGACCATCGGCACCGCCGGCTCCGGAGGGGCGTATTATCCCATCGGAATCGCCATGGCCGACATCATCACCAACAAACTGGGGATCCAAACCACCGCGCAGATCACCGGCGGGGCCATCGAGAATAACTCCCTGATCCAGAACAAGGGGGTCGATCTGGCTATCTCCCAGGGGGTTATGTCCTACAACGCCTTCAACGGCCTTCCCCCGTACAAGCAGAAACTGACCGACGTCGCCGGTCTGTTCAACGGCCTGTCCAAGGGGGTCTTCCAGTTGGTCGTCAACAAGAACTCGCCCATCAAATCGATCCGAGATTTGAAAGGCAAGAAAGTCGCCCTGGGGCCCGCCGGCGGCGGCGCCATCACCACCTTCCTGGAAGTCTTCACCTCCTACGGCTTCACCGACAAGGATTTCAAACCCGTTTATATCTCCTATGAACAGGCCGGCGACGCGCTGGTGGACGGCAACGTCGACGCCATCCTGGTTCAGGCGGCGATTCCGTCCCCCGCCATCACCCAGCAGACGGCCTCCAACAAGCCCCTTCGCTTCATCTCCATCGAAGAGGACATGATGCAAAAACTGCTGGCGAAATACGCCTATTACGCCAGGATCGTCATTCCCAAGGAGATGTACAAAACGGAGGCGCCGGTCAACACGTTTTACATTTCCAACATGGTCATCGTAAGCAAGACACTCAGCACCGACCTGGTCTACCGGATCACCAAGGCGCTCTTTGAGAATATCGATACAATCCGCAACTCGCATCCCTCGGTGAAGGGTCTGACGATCCAGTCCGCGGTCGAAGGGCTGCCGATACCGCTCCATCCGGGCGCCGAGAAGTATTTTAAAGAGAAGGGACTATTGAAATAGAGGCCATTTGAGATGATCAGCGCGGCCAAAATCCAGCAAACCGTCATTTCCGGGTTGTTGATCCTCTGCTCGGGGATCTTTCTGTACACCGCGGGTTTCGGCACCTTTTCCGCCATGACCCAGAGGGCACTGCTGATGGCCCTCCTCTCTCCGGTGGCCTTTTTCAGCCTGAAGAAACGCGACGAACCCCCGTGGCGAAACATCTTCAACATTATCCTGGCCCTCGCGATCATGGCGGCCAATATCTACGTCATGTTTGTCTGGCAGGATCGGGTGATGAAGGTGGGCGAAACGCCGGTGGCCGACATCGTGATCGGCAGCATGCTGGTCCTTTTGGTTTTGGAAGCGGCCCGCCGGACCAACGGACTCTTCCTGACGCTCACCGCGGTTTTTTTCATCGTTTACGCGTTATTCGGGTCTTACTTTCCGACATTCATGGCCCACCGCGGCGAGACCTGGACCCGTTTGATCAATTTCCTCTTCCTGAGCACCGACGGCATCTACGGGATCCCGATGGATGTGGCGGCAACGTTCATCATCGTGTTCATCCTCTTCGGCGCCCTGCTCGAGGCCTTGGGCGGAGGACAGTGGTTCATCGACATCGCCTACTCGATCGCCGGCCGTTTTCGGGGCGGACCGGCAAAGGCCGCCATCATCGGAAGCTCACTGATGGGGATGATCTCCGGGTCTCCGGCCGCCAACGTGGCGACGGTCGGCACCTTCACGATCCCGTTGATGAAGAAGGTCGGTTACAAGGACCATGTGGCCGGCGCCATCGAGGCCGTGGCCTCGACCGGGGGGATGTTCACCCCGCCGATCATGGGCGCCGGTGCCTTCATCATGGCCCAGTACCTGGAAACATCCTACGCAACCGTTTGCATCGCGGCGATTATCCCGGCGTTTCTGTACTACCTGGCACTGATGTTCGTGGTCGACGCGCGCGCGGTCAAGGAGGGCCTGAGAGGCCTGCCCGGCGATCAACTGCCTCACATCGTCAAGGTCATGAAGGAACGGGGGCATCTCGGGATACCGATCGTCTTCCTGATCGTGGTCATCACCACGGGCTGGACACCGATGCGGTCCGCCTTCTGGGCCTCTCTCTTGACGATCGCCGTGAGCTTTCTAAGCAGGGTGACTCGACCGGGCATCGTGCAACTGCTGAAGGCATTCGAGAACGGTTCCCAGCAGTCGGTCCAGATCGTGATCACCTGCGCGGCGGCGGGGATCATCGTCGGGACCTTTCTGATCACCGGCCTGGGGGCGAAGCTCTCCTACACGCTGATCGCCTACTCCTACGGGAACCTCTACATCGCGGCCTTCTGGTCGATGATCATCGCGCTCCTTTTGGGATGCGCCATGCCGCCGACGGCCGTCTACATCATCCTGGTGACCATTTTGGTGCCGGTACTGACGAAGCTGGGCGCGGCTCCCATCGCGGCGCACATGTTCCTGTTCATCTTCTCCTGCGTCGCCGCGATCACGCCGCCGGTTGCCATCGCGGCGTACTGTGCCGCCGCCCTGGCCAAATCCGATCCTAATCGAACCGGTTGGCTCGCCTTCCGCTTCGGATTGCCGGCTTACATCATCCCCTTTATGTTCATCGCCGTGCCGGCGGTGATCCTCCAGGGCAGGCCTTCCGATATCGCAATCGCCGTAGGTGCGGAGATCATCGGGATCCTCTGCTTCGTAGCGGCCATAGAAGGCTTCCTGCTGGTCCGCTGGAACCTCCCCACCCGCGTTCTCCTGGGGATCGCGGCCGGATTTCTGCTTTATCCGGAAATCGTCACCGATATCATCGGCCTGGCTTTGGTCGGCCTATCGTTTCTCGTCAACAAATTCTTTCCGCCCGCTTCCTACACCCGACAGGACCGACCCGGCGGAATGGGTACGGAGGGAGTGCCATGAAGGACCTGCGAAGCTTTATCGACCAGATCGCCCGGACGCCCGGGCAACTGCTCACGACGGATGTCCCGGTGGATCCCAAGCTGGAGCTCACGAGGATCATCTACAAGCTGGAAAAGCAGAACCGGCATCCGGCGGTTCTGTTCAAGAACGTCCGGGGCAGTGCAATGCCGGTCGTGACGAACCTCTTCGGCCAGCGCGAACGGCTGGCGCTCGCGCTGGACACCACCGGGGAGAAATTGAACCAGGTCTACCGGGAGCGCGAGAAACGGCTGATCCCGCCGGTGCTCGTCGCCTCGGGGCCGATCCAGGAACGGGTGCTGACCGGCGACGAGGTCGATCTGACGGCGCTGCCGATTGTGCACCACAACAGCGGCGACGCGGGATCCTACATCACGGCGGGCGTCACGACCGTCAGGGACCCCGAGACGGGCATCCGGAACGCCGGGATGTACCGCTTCATGCTGAAGGACAAAAACCGGATGCTGGTCCACCTGGCCGAGGCGAGCCACGTCTTCTACATCCACCGGAAGTACTGCGAGAGAAAGCAAAACATGCCGATCGCCGTCACGATCGGCGCCCATCCCCTCGTCCACCTGGGGAGCCTGAGTTTCTGCGGCATCGACACCGACGAGTACGAGATCATGGGGGGGCTCTTCGGCGGCGCCATGGAGATCGTGAAATGCACATCGGTCGATCTCGAGGTCCCGGCCCACGGGGAGATCTGCCTGGAGGGGTACATCGACTGTGAGAAGCGGGAGATGGAGGGTCCTTTCGGCGAATGGCACACCCGCTACGGCGACCCGATGAACCACCCGGTCGTGACGATCACGGCGATGACGCGGCGCCGCGATCCGATCTACCACGACCTCTGCTCCGGCGACGCGGATCACCAGCGCGGCGGCGGGATCTCCCGGCTCGGGCAGATCTACAACCAGGTGAAGGTTGCCTGTCCCGGAATCCGGGACGTCTATATGCCGCCTTCCGGCTGCTGCCGGGCGGCCTGCTACGTCTCGATCAAAAAGTTCGTCGAGGGGGAGCCGGCCAACGGGGCCGCGGCGGTCTTCTCGGCGGATCCCTTCGTCCGGCACGCCGTCTTTGTCGACGACGACGTCAACATTTTCGATGACGCCGAGGTGTTGCGGGCCGTCAATCTGAACATGGACATCTCCAAATGTTTCATCATCCCGAACGCCAAGGGGAGCCCGATCGACCCCACGAACCGGGGCGGCGTGGTCACCAAGATCGGGATCGACGCCACCCGGCCGCTCAAGGGCAGGTTCCCGCAGATTAATTTCAGCGAGGGGCTCGACGCGATCGATCTGTCCAAGATATTGAAGCTCCCCGCAGCAGGCTGCGGGGAATCTTCGATCCTTTAGAGGAACGACTCCCGTCGTCTCGGCTCGCTTAACCCGCGGCGCGCCGCGGGGATGAGCTCGCCAGCGGATTCAAGGAGATTTGATGCCGTGTCCTTCCGGGTGCGGCATCCGGCGGAAAAACCACACCAGCCCAACTGCCTGCAAGACCGTCGTCACCCCAAAAGCAAGCATGTACCCTTCCGGTGCGTAGCTTCCGCCGCCCGCGGGGTAGGGGTTGATGATGATCCCGATTCCCCACTGCACCAGAAAGGACGCGACAAATATCAGCAGGTTGAGCGCCGTGCTGGCCCGGCCCACCATCGACACCGGGAATGCCTGGGAAAGGATGGCAAAGTTCACGGTCCCGGCAGTGCCCAGGAAACCGAACAGAAGCCAAACGACGGGTTGCATTCCCGCGTAGCCGACGACCAGCGAGGTGTGGACCAGGATCGCGGCGCCGACCCCGATCCCCACGACGTAACTCGGCGCGATGCCGGCGCGCCGCAGACGCGAGGCAAGGTTGCCCATGGTCAGGTGGCCCGCCACCATCCCGACAGCCGCAAGCAGCAGATGAGAGGCGATTTCGCCGCGCGCCTGCCCCGCCACATCTTTCATCCAGCCCGCCACCCAGAGCCCCTGCAGCGACATGAATGCCGACTGGGAAAGCATGGAGAGCGGGGCGATGCGCCAGAATTCACGGTTCCTTCCGATCTGCCATAACCCCTTGAACTGCTCCCCGAGCGACACCGGGGCCGCAGTTTCGTGCCGTTCCGGTACCAGGGCGAAGATCAGCGCGCTCGTCGCGGCAAAGGCAAGGGCAAACAGGGTAAACAGCACCCGCCAGTCGATCCATTGCAATGTCCATTCAACCGGCGGGGTGGAAAAGACGGCGCCGACCCCGCCTGCCGCAAGGACCCAGCCGTTGAGCCCGGCAAGCCGATGGCGGGAAAACCAGAGCGCGTTCGCCTGGAACCCCGCCATCAGGCAGGCGCTGACCCCCAGGCCGATGAGCGCTCGTCCGACGATCAAAAGAAACGCGCCGTTGCTCCAGGCAAACAGCAGCGATCCCGCGGCCGCGACCAAGAGCAGCGAGCCTTCGACACGACGCGGCCCGAAGCGGTCGAGCAGCACCCCGAGCAGGGGTTGAAACAGCGCGAAGGTGAGAAAATAGACGCTGGTGAGGAGGCCGAGATCGGAAGCGTCGAGATGGAATATCCTCACCAGATCGGGCGAGATGACGGCGTTGACGTTGCGAAGGAGATAGGAGAGGAAATAGCCGCAGGCGAAGGGTCCGATAACCGCAAGGAGCGGGCCGCGCCCTTCCGGCGGAACGGGCGCCGGGTGTGTGCCGATACCGGTCATAGGGGATGGGGCTTTCGACAAACCGCGGGGATTGCACTCGCGTGCGGATTCAACAGCGACTCTATGTACACGGTCTCCCCCGAGAACCTGAATGCCGCCATATGCTCCCTGTCTCCGTCGACCATCCTGAACGACTGCGCCTCACTCGGTGCGCGAGTATACGGAGATGGTGGCCAAGCGTCAAGCGAATTCACCCGGTCTCCCGTGTCTTGCCGGGTTGTGGTCTTTAGCCTTCCTCTTTCGGTTTCCACCCGCCGATTTTCTCGTCTTTTTCATACTTCTTTTTCACTGCCGTCCAGGCAACCTTGTGGGCTGTCTCCTCGCGGGTGGCTCCGCCTCGCCGCTCCTGTGGCTCGCCATACTCGTCCCAGGCGCTGTTATAGGCCTCCAGGTAAATTTCCTGGGCGTGTTTGGGCAGATTCTTTTTCACGCTTTCGGGCAAATCACTAACCTTTTTGTACGGCATGCCAGTCTCCTTTCCCATGAAGTTAGTTGGTCTTGGTTGTCGCTTTTTTCGGAAGATTTTTCTAAAAACATGGCAGAAGAATCCATTGATGTCAATAAGTTTCAGGCCGGAGCAGTATTCCCCTCACCCGGAGGGATGCTCCTGCAGTTGATGCCCCTGACGTTTACCCGGCCACAAAAAATTACTAAACTTTTTGTCGGTATCTGTCGATTACAAAACCGACGATCATGAAAGGAACCTGACGCCATGTCATCCTATGTAACCGCGGTCCGCAGGCTTGTTGTCGCCATCGGTATCGTCATGTTGGCGGCATGCGGCAGCAGCAGCCAGCCCCAGCCGCTGTCCCTGACCATTGCCCACGTCAATGACACCCACTCCCACCTGGAACCGTCCGATAACGAATGGGAAACCTTCATCATTGATGGTGTGAATACCGGTGTGAAAGTCGGTGGCGTCACCCGCCTGAAAACGGCACTGGACGAACTGCGGGGCTCGCGGGAAAACGTGCTCTTTCTCCATGCCGGCGACGCGGTCCAGGGCGCCCTCTACTTCAATGTCTTCCAGGGAGATGCGGATTTCGACTTCCTCAACTTTCTCGGCGTCGATGCCATGACCTTCGGCAACCACGAGTTCGACAAAGGGGCCGCCTTTGCAGGACGATTCGTGGCAAAGGCGGCATTCCCCATCCTCTCGGCGAATATCGATGTGTCCCGCGAACCCTCCCTTGCCGGGAAAGTGGAGCCGTTCCTCGTCAAACAGTACGGCTCCGAGCGGGTGGGCATCATTGGCGTTACAACCGCGGATACCGCCAGCACCTCCTCCCCCGGCGATACGGTAAGCTTCAACGATGTAACGAAGAGTGTCGCCGGTTCGGTCGCCAGCCTCAAGACCCTCGGCATCAACAAGATCATCGTCCTTTCTCACATCGGCTACGACGAGGATGTGAAACTGGCCAATTCCGTGGCGGGAATCGACGTGGTCGTGGGGGGACATTCCCATACCCTCCTGGGGGATCCAGCGCAGTTTACCCCCCTGGGGATCACTCCCGTCGGCGAGACGCTGAAGGGAGCCTATCCAACGGTGGTGAAGGGGCCGGAAAACGAGATTGCCCTTGTCGTCCAGGGATGGCGCTGGACCGAGGCGCTCGCCGCCCTCGACGTCACCTTTGACGAGGCAGGCCGAATCGTCTCCTACCAGGGGCAGACGCGTCTGCTGCCGCAGAATATTTTTGTGCAGAACAAAATCCAGCTTGCCCCGGGGAGCGAAGCATACCTGAACGTTGTCCGGAAAATCAATGCCACCGCTATTGCGCACCTCTACGATGAAAACGCCGAGGCTGCCTCCCGCCTCCTTCCCTATTCACAGCAATTGGCCTCGTTCAGGAACACGGTTATCGCTACGGCAAAGGAAAGCCTGACCTTGGGCCAGAATTCCGGTCCGGGCCCACTCTTCGCCGATGCGATGCTCTGGAAGACCGGCGCCCGGATCGCCATCGAACAGCGGGGAGGGGTGAAGACCGATCTTGCCGCGGGCAACATCACCGTGGGCAACGTCATGGGCGTGCTTCCCTACGGCGGTACCATCGTCCTGATGAACCTGCCCGGACAGCAGATCAAGGACGCCCTCGAAGACGGGTGCGATTTTCAGATCAGCAAGGGATGGGACTGGTTTCCCCATGTGTCGGGAATGACCTATACCGTCATCAACAACCAGGCCGTGCCGAAGGGGCAACGGATCAGATCTCTCAGGATCAAGAATTCAGACGGGAGTTTTTCGGACCTCGACGTGGCCGGGACATACCGGGTCGCGACCAACAACTTCCTGGCAGGAGGCGGCGACGGTTTCAGCACCCTCAAGAATATTAAGGGAACCGATACCGGCCTGATCGATGCCGACGTCTTTGGCGACTACCTGGGCTTCCTGGGCGCGGTCGGCAATCCCACGGATCAACGGGTGACCGTCCTCACGGGAATCGCCGGCAATAAACAGCGTTTTGTGGTCGGACTGCCGAGCCTCCCTGAGGTGGGCCCCATCCCCCTCAGGAAGGCGGCCTGAACCTGCCCCTTTCTCAGGACATCAGCAATTTGATGCCCATGATGAGTGCAACCCCGACAAACAGCCGCTTTATCCAGACATTCCCGATCCGGTCGGAGTAATAGGCACCGGCAGTGGAGCCGATCACGGAACCCAAAAACATGGAGGCCGCGAGGGGATAATGAACTGCGCCGTGAGCGGCGAACGTAAGCGACGAGGTCAAGGTCATCAGAATCGAGGAGACCTTCAATGTCGCGGCACTTTCCAAAAAGGTTTGGCCGAACACGAGGATCAGGATGTAGGCAAGGAAGGTTGCAGCACCGGCGCCATAAAATCCGCCATAGATGCCGACGACCAAACTCAGCACGGTCCCCATCGCTAAAACCCGGATTGTCAGAGGGCGGGATTTCTTTTCAATCCCGATGTTCGGCCTTACCAACAGAAGTGCAAGCAGGGCAAATGTCATCACGGCAATGATCTTCTTCATCGCTGCAGGGCTGACCTGGAGCGCCAGGTTGGCCCCGATGAAGGAGCCAAACAGGCTGGGGATGCCCAGGATGAAGGCGATCCCGTAACGCATCAGCCCTTTTCTGTGAAATTGATAGAGGCCCGCTATACCGATCCCGGTGACCCCCGTGCGATCCGTCCCGATCGCCGAATGAGGGGGCAGACCGAGAAGGATCAACACCGGAATGGTGATGAGACTGCTTCCGCCCACCAGGGTCCCGAAGACGGCGCTGAAAAGACCTACCAGGAAGATGATCACAAGAGGGGCGATGTCCATAGGCTGCCCGTGTAAACCCCCGTTTAAGCTGTGTTTGGTGCCGTAATCGTCCGCTCACCGCTCACCAGGCCGGGGCGGCGCCTTCATACCACGATTGTTCGAAAGATACACCCCTATTTTTGCCACCGAAAAGATCGCATTCAGAACCATGCTGTCGGGAAACCCAACGACATTCAACAGCGCCCAAAATCACCTTGACAATCAAGAACGGCCTTCGTATGCTTCGCCGTCGGAAAAAGCGCCGGAAACAGGGCTATGGACGGATCGACCGCCGACGAGACTCAACCCGGCAAAACAGATGTACGACCCATGCGCGCCGGCTTTCCGCTCATCCGGTTCGGCGATCCCTATTCCATCATGCCGTTTCTGATGCTTCCTGCTACAGGACCTGTGAAGGAGGAGCAATGGAAAACGTACCGTTGGTCAGTACCGCCTGGTTGGCAGATCATCTCGATGACCCCGCAATCCGGATCATCGAAGTCGGTGATATGCGCAGTCCCGATATCTATTATGAAGGCCACATCCCCGGCGCCCTCCATTGGCCGTGGAAGGAGTCCTTGTGGGATGGAAGCCGGCGCGAATTTGTCCTGCCCGCCGACTTTGCACGGTTGATGGGCAAGAGCGGCGTCCGTCCCGAGACCACCGTCGTCTTCTACAGCAACTCGGTCCAGTTCGCCACGTACGCCTTCTGGACCAGCCGGATGAGGGGCCATGACAATTCCCGAATCATGAACGGGGCCAGATGCTTGTGGGAAAAGGAAGGGCGACCGCTCGTCCGCGACGTCCCCACGGTCGAACCAACGTCCTACCCGATCCGGTCCGTGGACGAGAGTTCCCGGATAGGGCGGGAGGGCGTCCTGGCGGGCCTCGGCAATCCGGACCGCGTCCTCATCGACTTGCGAAGTCCTGAGGAGTACCGCGGAGAGCGGGTCTCGCCGCCCATTTTCGCCATCGACCACGGCGCCGAACGAAAGGGACGCATCCCGGGGGCGAAGCACCTCTTTTACGGGGAATTGCTGGATGCCGATGAAAAGTTCAAACCCGTCGAGGAGCTCCGGGAGGCGTTCCGGAAAAGGGGCGCCCTGCCGGAGAAGGAAAATGTCTTTTATTGCCGCATGAGCCACCGCGGCTCCTTGGGGTGGTTTACCGCCCGCTACCTCCTCGGATATCCCCGGACGAAGGTGTACGACGGGTCCTGGACCGAGTGGGGCAGCATCGTCGGATTCCCTATCGAGAAATGATGTCCTTCAGAGCAACGGGTCACACCGTCATGCAGGACATGAGGGGATCACCCGGGTGCATCAATTCGGAGTGAGTCGGTCCTCTAAAGGCACGGTCTCGCTTTTAGCCGGCTGCCCAGGGGTGCCGTTGTCCAGTTTTTCCACGAGGCCACGGTAGCAGTGAATCATCAGTCCGCCGATGGCCGGATCTTCTTTTGCTTTCTTCAACAACTGGGAAACGGTATCCCAGAGTTTCTCTTTTGGCAAACTCCAAAAGCTGATCTCCGGATCGTGCTTCAGATGGATGGTTTCCAATGACAGGAAGACGACCTTGCCGATCCGCTCGGCATACCTCATCTCGTCTTCAACGATGCTCAAAACCTTCTTCGCGCTGCACCGATAGGACATGATGACGATGAAGTCCGTCAGATCCTGTACATGCTCGTTGAACCGCTTTCTTTCCCCCTCAAACTCCAAAGCAACGGAAGCGGAACGGCCAGTGTCAATACGAACCACGCGATGACCCCTATCCGCATACAGATTTCCAGGCGGTCGGCCGGATAATCGGCCGTCGCCACTGAGTCAATCGTCTGCTCCGCCATCGGTCCTTCATTGTAGGCCGGGATGATAACCGTGAGAAATGGGGCATCGGCAGGCCCCGCCGGTGAAACGGGTCGGTAGAAGAACCAGAGCGCCGTCCGGAATCCCAAGAGCACGATTCCCATCGATGCCCACAATATGCTGGGCCTGACGATCATCCGCGACCAGTGCAGATTTACTATGGAGTGCAACAACGGCTGGAAAACGTTTCCGGTGATGCTATAGTAGACGACAAAAATGAAACCCATAATGATCGCGACGCGGATCATCATCTCCCATGTTTTGGTTACCGAACCGACCTTGAACGGTGCGATGCTCGGGATAATGTAATCCTCGCTGGTGCTCGCTGCTTTATTCAATGGGATATTTATCATACGACAATCGCAGGAGATTCCCACCCATCGTCCCTTAGATAGATCCATCCTCAGCCTCCTGAAGTCCCGATTACTTGACAGCGGGTCATTGTATACATACCTTTTTTAGAAGGCCAATCTGAAAAAATGCGGGGGATTTTCCATGGCGGGAAGGGCGATCTGGAAGGGGAATATCCATTTGGGGGCTGTCGATGTGCCGGTGAAGCTGTATGCCGCGGTCAAGGAAGAGCGCATCCAGTTTCACCTCCTCCACCGGCGCGACCATGTCAAGCTGAAGCAGCAGATGATCTGCGCCTACGAAAAGGTGCCCGTCCCGGCGGAAGAGCAGGTCAGGGGGTTCGAATTGGAGGAGGGGCGCTATCTCCTCGTCGACCCGGAGGAGCTCGAACGATCCGAACCCGAAGCGAGCCGGATGATCGAAGTCCACGAGTTCGTGAAAACCGAACAGATCGATCCCCTCTACCGGGAGCGGGCCTACTATCTGGAGCCCGACCCTCACGGAAAAGGGTATGCCGCGGTGGCCGCGGCGTTAGGGGAGCTGGGTGTGGAGGGCATCTGCACCTGGACCATGAGAAAGCGGTCCTACCTCGGGGCACTGCAAACGACCGGAAAGATGCTCCGGCTCACGAGCCTGCGGTACGCCGATGAAGTGATTTCGGCGCACGCCCTCGACCTGCCGACGATCCCGCTCACCGAAAAGGAATTGAAGATCGGCGGTGATTTGATCGAACAGTTGACGGCGGCCTTTCAGCCGGAGAAATTCCAGAACGAACACCAGAAAAAGCTGCAACAGCTCATCGATAGAAAGGCCCGCGGCGAGAAGATCGTCATCCTGCGCCCCCGGCATTTGAAACCCACCACCCCGGACAGGCTGCTTCAGGTCCTGGAAGCGAGCCTGAAGAAGGTTGCATAGATGAAGAAACAGCGATCCATCCGGCTGCCGTCGACCTTGGCCTCCCGCCGAAAGAACGAGGCATCCGGGCAGGGCATCTGGAGCGGGACGATCAGCTTCAGCCTGGTGGCGATTCCCGTCCAGTTGGTGAAGGCCGTCGAGCCCGGCCGTGTCTCCTTTCGTCTGCTCCACAACAGGGATTATTCCCCCCTCTCACGGAGGATGTTCTGTCCGAAGGAGGAGAAGATCGTTCCCCCCGAGGAGATTATCAGGGGGTACGAGATCGGCCCCGACAAATACATCCTGATCACGGACGAGGAGCTGGAATCGGTGTCGCCCGAACGGAGCCGCACGATCGAAATCGTCGAGTTCATCGATGCGGCGGAGGTGGATTCGATCTATTACGACCATCCCTATTATCTCGTTCCCACCAAAGGGGGCGAAAAGGCCTATCGGCTGCTGGTCGAAGTGATGCGCCGGACCGGGAAAGCGGGGCTCGCCAAATTTGTGCTGGGAGAGAGGGAGTATCTCGTCGCACTCAAAAGCACCCGGGGGGCGCTCTGTCTGATCACGCTTCATTACAGCGAAGAGATCCTTTCCGATGCGGAGATCGCCCCCGCCGAAGGACGGGTCGAACCGGTCGAGAAAAACCGCCTGAAGAAGATCATCGCCGCCATGACCGCAGACTTCGACCCCGATAAGTATGCCGATGAACGCCGGGAAAAGCTCGTGACGATTCTCAAGAGAAAGGCGAAAGAAGAGGCCCCGGTGGAGGCCCCCGCGGTCGAGGAGGGAGAGGGGGAATCTCCGGTCGATCTGATCGCGGCGCTGGAGGAGAGCATGCGCAAGGTGAAAGAGAAGCGGCGATGAGGAACGTCGCGGAGGTTGCCGGCAGACGCCTCACCCTCACGAACCTGGACAAGGACCTCTACCCCTCCTACGGTTTCACGAAGGCCGACATCCTCGAATACTACCGCCGGATCGCACCGTTCATCCTGCCCCATTTGAAAGGCCGGGCGCTGACCTTAAAGCGCTACCCCGACGGGGTGGGAGAGGAGTACTTCTTCGAGAAGCGCTGCCCTTCGCACCGCCCGTCCTGGGTGAAAACGGCGGAGATCCCTCAGAAAGACGGGGAGCGAATGACCGTCTGCCTGGTCAACGACCTCAACGCGCTCATCTGGGTAGAGAACCTCGCGTCGCTCGAACTGCATGTCCCCTTGGCCAGGGCCGATTCCCCGGAGACGCCCGATTCGGTCGTCTTCGATCTGGATCCCGGCGACCGGGCCGGCATCCTCGACTGCGCCCGGGTGGCCCTGATCCTCCGGGAGCTCCTCTCCCCGCTCAAGCTTGAAAGCTATGTCAAAACCTCAGGCCAGAAGGGGCTCCACGTCTACGTCCCCTTGAATCGCAGAGAAGCGACCTTTGATGATACCAAACGATTTTCGAAAGCGGTTGCGGAGGTCCTGCAGCACAACTATCGGGATCTGGTGACGGCAAAAATGGCGAAGGAGCAGCGGAAGAACAAGGTCTTCATCAACTGGTCGCAGAACGACGCCTCAAAGACGATGGTCTGCGTTTATTCCCTGCGGGCCCGGGAGAAACCATTCGTTTCCTTTCCCCTTCCCTGGGATAAACTGGAGAATCTGGCCCGGCAGGGTGATCCGGAAAAGCTGCAGGTCCTGCATTCGGAAGCCGTGAGCCGGGCCGAAAAAGAGGGCGACCTCTTTCGGGATGTCCTCGTCAAAAAGCAGAAGCTTCCGTATTTGTGACATGGGATTAACAGCCTACAAATCAAAACGGCAATTCGAGAAAACGCCGGAGCCGAAACCGGGCCGTCGCCGCACGGGGAACCGTCTCGTTTTTGTCGTTCAGAAGCACGCCGCCCGGGCTCTTCATTACGACCTCCGGCTCGAACTGGAAGGGGCACTGAAGAGCTGGGCCGTCCCGCGGGGGCCATCGCTGGACCCTTCCGTAAAAAGGCTCGCCGTGATGGTCGAAGACCATCCGCTCGATTACCGGGATTTTGAGGGCCTCATCCCGGAGGGCAACTACGGTGCGGGAAGCGTGATCGTCTGGGACAGGGGCGTTTACCATCACCCATCGGCCGGAGACCGAAAAGAGAGCGAGCGGTTGCTCCGGGAGGGATTGAAAAAAGGGGACATGAAGTTCGTCCGCGAGGGGGAAAAGCACCAGGGGGAATACGCACTCGTGAAAACGAGAACCGACGACAAGTCCTGGCTCCTCTTGAAGAAGAAGGATAGCCATGCGACCCCGGCAGACATCCTCAAGGAGAACCGTTCGGTGATCTCCGGCAGGACCCTGGAAGAGGTTTCCGCAGACGACCCGAAGGGATCTTCCCGCAAAAGAAGGATGGACCGAATCCGTCTCCGCGAGGCGATCGAGGGGGAAGAGCTGCGGGATGCGCCCGTGAAGCCAATGCCGCGGGGCATAAAGCCGATGCTCGCGACCCTGATCAGGGAACCCTTCGATCATCCGGACTGGATTTTTGAGGTGAAATGGGACGGGTACCGGGCAATTGCCGAGATTCGGGACGGAGAGGTTTCGCTCTATTCCCGGAACCGGATCTCGCTCGGCAAAAAGTTTCCCCCCATCCTGGAGACGCTTAGGGAATTCCATTTTGAGGCCGTCCTGGACGGAGAAATCGTCGCGGTGGACGACCGGGGGCAGCCCGATTTCCAGATGCTGCAGGACTATCAAAAATCCGGAAGCGGCCATCTCGTCTACTACGTCTTCGATCTCCTCTACTTCCAGGGCCATGACCTGACGAGCCTCCCCCTGATCAGGAGAAAGGAGCTTCTGAAGAAGATCCTCCCCTCCGTCCCGAACGTCAAATGCCGCGATCACGGCGACCCGGAGGGGGTCCTGTTCTGCCCGGTTGCCAACGAAACGGGACTCGAGGGGATCGTCGCCAAGCATGCCGAGAGCGCGTACCGGATGGGCAGGAGGAGCCGGCACTGGCTGAAGGTGAAGACTCACCTCATGCAGGAAGGGGTGATCGCGGGGTTCACCCGGCCCCGGGGGGGCAGGAGGCATTTCGGCGCCCTAGTCCTGGGCGTGTACGAGGGGGACGAGCTGATCTACATCGGCCATACCGGTGGCGGGTTCGGTGCCGGGATACTCAGGGATATCCGCGAAAAACTGGATCCCCTTATCCGGAAGAAATGCCCCTTTCGCGTCGAGCCGAAGACGAACACAGAGGTCACCTGGGTAAAACCGGAACTGGTCTGCGAGGTCGTTTTCCAGGGCTGGACCGATGAGGGGCTCATGCGGCAGCCGGTCTTCTCACGGCTGCGCGAGGATAAAGCCGCCCGCGAAGTGGTCCGCGAAGCGCCCTGACCGAAGATTCTCACGGAACGATGCCTTTCGGTATCCGCCCGCTTACCCCGCGGCAGGCTGCGGCGGCTGCACCCGCTGCGAACTCAACGACGTCCCGACCGCGGATTCCGCGCGGCGGTGGTGGAGGAGAAAAGAATGAAGATTCACGTCGGTACGAGCGGTTACGGCTACAAGGAGTGGAAAGGGAAATTCTATCCGGCAAAGATCGCGCCCACGGAGATGCTTCGCTTCTATGCGGAACGTCTGGGCACGGTGGAGATCAATAACACCTTTTACCAGATGCCCAAGGCGAGTGTCCTTCAGTCCTGGGCGGAACAGGTCCCCAACGATTTTGTCTTTGCCTTCAAAGCGCCCCAGGTCATCACGCACCTGAAGCGGTTGAAACACGTGGACGAGGAGGCCGAGTACCTCTTCCAGACACTGTCGGTCCTGGAGGGGAAACTGGGGCCGGTCCTCTTCCAGTTTCCCAAGAGTTTTCACGCGGACCTCCCGGCGCTCACCTATTTTCTCGGGCTGATCCCCGCCACGGCCTCCTGTGCCTTCGAGTTCCGCAGCCGCACCTGGCTCAGCAATGAAATCCTCGCGCTCCTCCGGGAAAGGGGATGCAGCCTCTGCGTCGCCGACACCGATGAGAACCCGGCAAAGGAGATTATCGGAGCGTCAACCTGGGGATACCTGCGCCTGCGGCGCTCCGACTATGCCGATGCCGATCTCGCGCGATGGCTGGAGAGGATCCGTTGGCAGAAATGGAAGCGGGCTTTCGTCTTTTTCAAGCACGAAGAGACGGCCAGGGGACCTGAAGCTGCAATGCGTTTTCAGGAGTTACCGATTCAGTCCTCCGCGGCATTGTCGGGCTTCACGGCGCACCCGGATAAGCACACTGGCAGCTTATGACATCGCGGAAAATGATCATCTCCCTGCTCGGTGGGGAATCGATCGAGTCAATCCTGGCCGAGGTGAAGCTCCTCCCACCCCGCCGGACCCTCTCGTCGCTCATTGCCGCCCTGTTCCACACGGATGAGCGCATCAGGTGGCATGCCGTTTCCGCCCTTGGCGTCGTGGTGGCAGGGCTTGCCGGGGAAGACATGGAAGCCGCGCGCTCCGTCATGCGCCGGCTGATGTGGAGCCTGAACGACGAATCAGGTAGCGTCGGCTGGGGAGCCCCGGAAGCCCTGGCGGAAATCATGGCCAACCATAGGGGGCTCGCGTCTGAGTATGCATACGTCCTGACGGCTTGCATGCGGGAAGATGGCTTCTGCCTGGAGCTTCCTGCCCTACAGCGGGGTCTCATGTGGGGTATCGGACGCCTTGCCGCGGCGAGGCCCGACCTGCTCAGGGCAGGGGAAGCGCCGGCCCTCCTTTTGCCCTACCTGGCGTCGGACGACCCTGAGGTTCGAGGGCTGGCTGCACGCGCCCTGGGCATGCTGAAGGCCGAAGGGGCAAAGGGAAGGATAGCGACCCTGACAAACGATCGCGCGGAGCTCAGCCTCTACGCGCAAGGCGAGCTCCACAAGACAACGGTGGGAAGGCTTGCCGAAGAGGCGCTTGGACGCCTGGTTTAACATACGCCGCTATGCTCAACGGCAATCCTGCCGGAACCCCGATTACCACGCCGTTACGCCGCCGTCCACCGGAAAGGCCACCCCGTTGATGAACGCAGCCTCTTCCGAGGCCAGGTAAAGTGCGGCGCCGGCCACATCCTCCATACCGGCGAGACGGCCCAGGGGCACTTCACCCACGCGCTCCTGCCGGCGCTCAGGATCCTTCGTCATCTCCTGAACCAGCGGGGTCTCCACCGTGCTGGGGCAGAAGACATTGGCCTGGATGTTGTCCTTGGCATAGCGCACGGCTACGGCACTCGCCTTTGCCCGTGCCTTCCCTTCCGGGCTTTCCCGCTTACTCTGGCTTCTCCGATTGTTTGCCGCGAACTTGCAGCAGGACAACCGAGCCCAGGATTGCAAGCCCGATCACATCCTCGACGGTCCCGGCGTAGAACAGCAGCAACCCCGCTACGCCGAGGGCGATTCGCGCGACCAGCCCGAGCGGCCGCATGAGATACGCCCCTACGCACCCCGAGAGCGCCCAGACGCCGGCGAGGGCCGTCAGCGAGACCACGATGATATTCATCATAGGGCCCTGGAACAGCAGGCCGATCCCCTCGGGCGACGAGGCGAACATGAAAGGCACGATGAAAGCCGGCAGGGTGTACTTCCAGGCCAGCATCGTGGTCTTGAACGGGTTCCCCCCGGTGATCGCGGCCGCGGCAAAGGGCGAAAGCGCTGTCGGCGGCGAGACCTCCGAAAGAACGGCGTAATAGAAGATGAACATATGGGCGGCGGCCTCGGGGACCCCCAGTTTGATCATCGCCGGCGCCGTCATGACCGCCGCGATGATGTACGAGGCGGTGATGGGGAGCGCGAGGCCCAGTATCAGGAGAATCACCGCGGTGAGAATAAGTGTGTAATAGAGGTTGCCCTCGGCGAGGTCCACGATGATCCCGGAAAACTTCAACCCCACACCGGTCAGGTTGATCACCCCCACGATGATCCCCGCGCAGGCGCAAGTGGAGGCGACGCTCAGCACCTGTTTGGTGCCGGCGGCGAGCGCCTCGATGAGCTTTTTCGGGTACAGCGCCGAATTCTTGTTGAGGAAGCTCGTCGCGATCGCGATCAGGATACTGTAAAAGACGGCGGTAATGCCCGTGAAGCCGAAGGCCATGAAGATGACGATCGTCACGAGCGACGCAAAATGGAACCAGTACTGCCGGGTCAGGGCAAGAACGTCGATCTTTTCCAGAGACACGTGTTTCAGATGGAAGCGCCGGGCGTCGCCCTCCACCATGAACAGAATCGAGGCGTAGTAGATGAGCGTCGGGATCGAGGCCATGATCAGCACCTGAAGGTAGGAGATCTGCAGGATCTCGGCGATCAGGAAGGAGGCGGCGCCCAGGACGGGGGGCGAGAGGATGGCGCCGATCCCGCCCGCGGCCAGGAGCCCGCCCGCCGATTCCTTGTCGTATCCGGACCGCTTCAGGAGCGGCCAAGCCACCGACCCGAGGGTCACCGTCGTGGCCGCGCCGCTCCCCGATACGGTCCCCAGGAGGAACGAGGCCAGTGTCACAGCGCGGCCGGCGCCGGCCCTGCTCTTCCCCATGCAGCCGAGCGCAAAATCGACGAAGAATTGCCCGGCGCCCGAAAGTTCCAGGACCGCCCCGAAGATGGTGAAGAGGATGATGAAGGTCGAGGAGACCTCGACGGGCGTCCCGAAGAGCCCGTTCAGGGTCATGTACTCCAGGGCGATGATGCGGGTGATGGTGTAGCCGCGGTGTCCCCAAGGCTCCGGCAGCATCGCCCCCAGCATCGCATAGGCGATGCAGATGATGACCAGTATGGGAAGGGCGGCCCCCGTGCCCCGACGGGTTGCCTCCAGCACCAGGATGCACGCCAGCACGCCCATGACGACATCCACGGGCGTGGGATTGGCGACGCGATACATGAACGGCTCGAGATCGAGGAAGGGATAGGCAAAAACGACGAAGGCAAGGAAGGCAAGGACGACATCGAAGGCAAGGCCCCGTTCCTTCCAGCGCCGGGCGGCCGGATAGAAGAGAAAGGTCAACATGAGGATCATCATCACGTGCATGAACCGGCTGATCTGGGTGATCATGGAACCGAACGCCCCGTAAAGGGCAAAGAGCGAGCAAAACACCGCCAGCGCCGTGGTCGCGTGTTTCATCACCCCGCTAAACTTCCGCGTCGGGGCCTCGAACTCCTCGAGGATCTCCTCCGCTTTTTCCGCCGAAATCGTTTCCAGCCGTTCCTGCTCCGCCATCGTGCGTCGTCCTCCCGTGACTCCCGTCCCGACCGTTTACTTCATGGCTCCCTTTTCCTTGTAATACCGGATCGCGCCCGGATGGAACGGGATGTCGGCAAGATTGACCGCGTTCTTCAGCGTGATGTTTCTGGCCTGCTTGTGAACGGCCACCAAGTCGTCATGCTTTTCGAACAGGTTCTTGGTGATGGCGTACACCAGCTTTTCGTCCATCTTCTCGGTGGTCACGAAGATAACCGGAACGCCGATGGTCTTGACGTCGTGATCGATCTTCGAGTAGGTGCCCTTGGGAATGACGGCTTCGCTGTAGATGCGGCCGTGCTTTTTCGCGATTATCGGCAGGTAGGATTGCACATCCATGATCTGATAGTCCAACCCGGCGGTGGCGTTGATGTCGAGCATCGAGGCGGCCGGCAGCCCGGTGGCAAAGAAGAACCCGTCGATCTTGCGGTCCTTGAAGGCATTGGCCGATTCGCTCAGACTGACGCGCTCGCGTCTGAAATCCTTCAGAGGATCCACTCCTGCCGCCTCGAGGAGTTTGCCGGCCACCATTTCGTGACCGCTTCCCGGGGCGCTCGTGGAGATGCGCTTGCCCTTCATGTCCTCCAGTTTATTGATGCCGGGGGCGACTATCACGTGCGCGATATCCGGATAGAGCACCGCGATGACCCGGACCGGAACCTTGCCGGTGGCGGCAAAGGGGCCGATCCCCTTGATCCCTTCCGCAGCGATGTCGCTCTTGGTAAAGGCAAAATCGATGGAGTCGTTCTGCAGCATCTTGACGTTGTCCACGGCCCCAGGCGTCACTTCGGCGGTGGCGATGGTATTGGGGACGTTCGCCGAGATCACCTTCGCGATCCCGCCGCCCAGGATATAGTAAACGCCGCCGGTATCGGCGGTCCCGATGGATATCCTGCGTGTCTGGGCATCAACCCCCGCCGCGCATACGGCGCCGATCAGCAAGACGGCCGCGGTTACGATCATGATTCGGTACCCTCTTTTTGTTCTTTCCATGGTGAGCCTCCTTGTGATGCAAATTGGGAAAACCCCGAAAACTGCTAACCGAGGAACTCCACCCGGGGAGTCCCTCCCTCGGACCGTGACAAGACGATCCTTTTTTTCCATTCCGGAGACGCATTCGGGAAATCCTCGCGGTAATGGGTCCCCCGACTCTCCTCTCTGGCAAGCGCGGCGGTCGCCAGCAGCGTTCCGACCGTCAGGCGGTTCCCGACAATCATGCCGGCAGTGCGGCCGTGGCGCTCGTTAAATGCGAGTACCTCCCGAAGCCCCTTCCCCGTGCGGACAATCGTCAGGTTGGCGGTATAAAGCTCCGAACTTGCCAGCAGAAGGGCCTCATCCTCCGTCGAGTGAGTAGCGGCGAACGGCACATCGCCTGCGAGGTCCGCTGCGGCGGTCCCTCGCCCCTCCTTCGCGGCATACTCGGCGGCAGCGCGACCGGCACGGTATCCGAACACCTGCGTATCGATGAGGTTGTTTCCGCCCGGCCGATCCGCCCCGTGGACACCGCCGGTCACTTCGCCCGCGGCATAGAGCCCCTCGACTCCGGTGAACCCGTCTGCGTCGATCCGGATCCCGCCGTTAAAATTCTGGACGACGAGCCCGACCTCGATACGCTCCCGCGCCAGATCGATCCCGGCTTTGCGGAAGGTCTCGTAGGTGATCGGCGCGCGGGCCAGGAGGGTGTCCCGGTCGATATGGGTGACATCGAAGAAGACCGCCCCGGAGGGGGTCCCCCGGCCGGCCATGACCTCTTTGAAGATGGCGATATCCAGGTATTTGGCGTCGGTCCGGACGGAAAAGGGATAGGACATGGCCTTCAGGTCCAGCACCTCCGCCGGGTCGATGCCCGGGGGACAGTACCGCGGCAGGAATTCCTCGCCGAGGGCGTTGGTCAGGCGCGGCCGCAGGCGCCACATGTGGCTGTGGATGATGAACTTCAGCGGCGCGTTGAAAACCGCCGGACCAACCTGGACGAACTCCATGTTGACGAGACGCGCACCGGCGCGGTAGGCCATCGGCCAGGCGTCTCCCTCCAGGGAGGGGGGATTGACGTTGTGCCGGAAGATCCTGCCCGCGCCGCCACTGGCCAGGACGACGGCCCCGGCGTGGATGAGGATCGGCGCATCTCCTTTCAGCGCGTAAGCGCCGCATACCCGTCCGTTGCCGTCACGGACCAGGTCGATGACGCGCGTCTGTTCGAGGACCCCGACACCCAGGCTCAGGATTTCAGCCTTGAGAACCCGGACGATCTCGCGGCCGGTGGAACCGCCGCAGGTCAGGGAGCGGGCCTTGGTGCACCCCGAGAGTTTCCGCTGGATGAGGCCGTCAGACCTCCGGTCGAATTCGACTCCCAGGGCGATCAATTCCTCGATACGGGCGCAGGCCTCGTCCGCCAACACCCTGGCCAACGCCGGATCGCTCAAACCCGCCCCGGTTTCGATGATGTCGCGGTAAAAGACGTCGGGGCTGTCCCCGTCTTTCGCGGCGTCGAAGGGGGCGTTGATCCCCAGGCTCTCCGAGGCGATGAGGTTCGTGCTTCCGCTCGTCCCGACCCCCGCCGCAACAACGAGTAGCACGTTCAGATCCGGATGGCTCCGCTTGGCTTCATAGGCGACGCGGCTTCCCGCAGCCCCGCCCCCGACAACCAGCAGGTCGCAATCAAGGACATTCATTCCTGAAGTCTCTTTTTTTCCGTGTCGCTCTCTCAGGGGGCTACAACGATTCCCAGGCGCTTCGCCGCCGCCAGGGCTTCATCGCGGGAAGGGAGTGCGTCCACGATCGTCAGCCTGCCGCCCCCCCGGTTGCGGGAATCGACCATGGCAGTCCCCTCCTTCGTCTCGATCCATATCCGCTGGACCTCCGGTTCGGAAACCTCGGTCAGCTCTACCGGGAGTCCCCGCTTGAGCACATCGCCCACCACCTTCCGGTAACTTGCGATGTCCTCGGTGGAGGCGCCGTAGAGGGCACCCATCAGGATACCGGGGACGTTGATCGCCCGGCGGGAGAAGAGATCAAGGGTCAACTCGATGCGGATGCGCGTGATCTTTCCCCTGGCCAGCTCATGGCAGACCCTGCCCATGTTGGTCGGGGAGCCGACCGCCATGCTGCTCCCCCCGAAAACGACGTCGCCCAGCGTCCGGGTCAGCGGGCCGCTCTGCATGACCATCCTGCGAACCTCGGCCCGGGCCTGTTCCAGAATCTTTTCCCGCTCCCCGGCCTCCTTCGCGAGGATGTCGGGGGATACCAATTTCTCCACCTCGGCGTTCGTTTCAAAAAAGGGGCGCAGGTAGGGGATGTTGACCCGGGTGATGGCCGGGGCGGCCTCCTTGTGGATCCGCGCGGCCATGGCCAGCATCACATCCACATCCACCGGCATCGGGAGCGAGGTCTTCAGGACCAGGTTGGCCGCCTGGTTGCCCAAGAGGATGGCCCCGCTGATGTGCATCGCGCACAGGCCCGGAACCATCACCCGGGGG
>VFSW01002693.1_pt1 | contig 26804 bp, 17 predicted proteins | sample 5358111 | NCBI WGS metagenome assembly VFSW01 (sample SAMN11554181, study PRJNA540505) | mine drainage metagenome | isolation source: sediment from site ElyBrook_90M | place: USA: Ely Copper Mine, Vershire, VT | collected 2017 | reverse complement strand
GCGTCAGGGCTGTCGCATGATGTTTGGGCATGGAAAGATTAGGGGTTGGTGATTGATATGGCTCGAGGGAGCATGGATACAGCTGCACTTGGAGTTGTCCTGGTAGCAGCGCTTGGAGCGATAGGGTTGCTCACATACTATCTCACCATAGGAACAGGGGCGGCAAAGGCAGGCGGGATGTCGAATCCCATGAATTCGATAAGCAGCATAGCAACTACAGACGCGACGACAGCATGATTACTCTTCCTTCTTTATATCGTGTCCTCCAAACTCGAATCGAAGCGCAGCGAGAAGCTTGTTGGAAGTCTGATTCTGAGACCTTGAACCAAATCTCTCAAAGAGCGATCCGGCTATCACGTGAAGCGGTATCGCATACTCAACCGCAGTGTCTACGCACCATCTTCCCTCTCCAGAGTCGACCACGTATGGCTCTATGCCTGCAAGCTTTGGATAGTGCTCCATAGCCCTTGCAGATAGTTCGATGAGATAGCTTCTCACCACAGATCCATTGTTCCATAGCTTGAATATTTCCTTTAGGTCGAGGTTCTTGTACGGACCGTCTGTCATTAGCTCCGCGCCTTCTCCTATGGCCTGCATGAATCCGTACTCTACTCCGTTGTGCACCATCTTTACAAAATGCCCTGATCCGCTCTCACCAGTGTAGAGATATCCGTTCTTGACGCTGAGTTTTTCAAAGAGCTCTTTTAGTTCATCGTATACTTCCTTCTCCCCTCCAACCATTATGCACATTCCGTTTAGCGCACCGCTTGGGCCTCCGCTACATCCTGCATCGAGCATCTTTATTCCCTTTTCCTTGAGTATTCTATGTCTCTCCACTGTGTCTTTGTATCTGGAGTTTGACCCGTCTACTACTATATCATCTTTGCTAAGCATTTGTGAGAGTTCTTTTACTGCCTCGCCAGTAACATCTCCTGATGGAAGCATCAACCAGACCAATCTTGGTTTCTCTAGTTTTTCTACAAGTTCTTTGAGGGAGGATACAGCAGTTGCGCCTTTTGCTGCAACTTCATTCCTCGGGCCCTCGGATCTGTTGTATGCAACAACGGAATATCCGTTGCGCAGCATGTTGAATGCAATGTTCTTTCCCATCTTTCCAAGTCCGAATATTCCTATCTTCTTTACATTCATGTTACCATCGATTTGTGATAGATAACATTAAGGTGTGATTAATAAATATTTAAGCATGGAAGAAGATGCGGACTGCTCGGATTTAGGAATGAGTAGTATAGAATACTTCTTTTGCCTTGCCGCTGCTATTAGGAGTCCTGCAACATCGTCGACATTGGCTACTCTTAATACTCTCGGAGTAGAGGGAACATCGGCATTCCATGGTTTGTCAATAAGGAGCATGAAAAGCGCATTACGTGGTTTTTGGTGCTTTAAAAGGATTTCGGCACGAACATTTATTTTATGCCAAACTCTTTTTTTATCTTGTCAACTTTCGGCTTTGTTACAAACATGCAGTATGGCTGCAGCGGGTTCCTCGCAAAATAATCCTTGTGATATTCTTCTGCAGGATAGAACTTTTCCAATTTCACTACTTCTGTAGTTATTTTCTTGTCGAAGTTTTTCTGCTGACCCTCTAGGAATGCGTCTATCACTTTCTTTTGCGTATCGGTGTTGTAGAGTATGATCGATTTGTATTGGGATCCCACATCTGCTCCCTGCCGATTGAGGGACGTTGGATCGTGCATCTTGAAGAATACACGGAGGAGTTTGTCCAAGGTTATTATTCTGGGATCGTATTCTATGCATAGAACTTCTGCATGGCCGGTTTTGTCCGAGCACACATCTTCGTATGTAGGGTTCTTTGTATGTCCTCCAGCGTATCCGGGCTGGGTCTTGTTAACTCCTGCGAACATCTTGAATACCGCCTCTGTACACCAAAAACAGCCTCCGCCAAGCACAATTTCTTCGTTTTTATTTTCCATATACTTCAACAGTTATGGCGATATTTTCATTGATTGGTAAATTTATTGACCTGCCTTCAGGCATCCCGGACAATAGCGAATCTCATTATCTACATCTCGCTTCACTTTGACTGGCTTTGCCAAGTGCTTAGTTCTCAGTAGCGGCGTTTGCGTCCTTTTAGGGCGAGATATGCTGCAATTGCAAGGATCGCAATTATTGCTATTGCCACAATCCCGATTGTTGCAGAAGATGGCCCAGATGAATACGGAGCTGCTGTTGCGGATCCATTAGAGTTGCTGATTGTGGTTGCAAGAGTGCTCTGTTCACTTGTGCTCTGCACGGTTTGCATTGTTGTAGGCTGCGCACTTGTAGTAGCAGTTGGCTGCGGCTTAGAAGTTTTTTGTACAGTGGTGATCGCGCTCGTAGTGCTCGTGGTTGAAGTAGTCTGAACAGCCTTTGAGTATAGAACCTCATACGATCCTCCGTACACCGTGTCATTGGAATTGCAAGGTATTACACCAGCGCCCACCGTGTCGTTTGCATAGTTGTAGGATTGGGATCCTGCAGATACTGAACATGCAAAATTGAATCTGAGAGAGTATTGGTTTGAGAACGTGATTGATGTAGGAAGCTCGCTTTGGTTGTATGAATACGATGATATTATTGCGCCGCTTGAGGCGTCTACTACGAATGCATTGAATATATTTGTAGATGCGCTAGACGAGTCGATATTATCCGAGAGTGTGACAGTGTAGGAGGTTGGTCCGGAGCTGCTAGGCGAGGACGAAGTTGGACCTAGCACAGTGAAGCTAACCGCAGGGTCTGAGCCGCTCACAGTAGAATCGCCGTTCCACAGCCCGTAGACATTGTCGCTAGACAGCCCAGTTGCAATCAGCAGCTGTTGAGGGGCGGAGCCAGCAAGCGTCGGAAGCGTTAGGTAGGCATTATAGTTGTATATGGATAGCAGCATTGTGTTGTTCCTTCCACCTCCATGAGTGTTGTTAATCCCCAAAGTAGGGGTGAATGTGATCTCGTTTGCAGCTATGACGTTTACAAGGAGGGTTATCTCATTTACTGGGAGCACCATTGGTAGCAGGGTGTTTTGGGTGCTGCCCACTCCAGGCGGCAGCACGTTCCATATTCCTATGTAAGGAGGCTGTCCGCCGCTAAGATGCATGGTCGCAAAAGTGGTCTGCCCTACGCTAAGTGTGCTGTTTGTTAGAGTTATTGCGCTTTGGGGTATCTGTATTGGTGGATACGACCCTATAACTGCCATGTTGTTTGAGGCCACGGGAGTCGAGGTGCCGAAATCGATTGTCTGGACTTTAAGCACTGTGGGCCTTGCAAATGATCCTGCAAACGGAACGATTGTATTGCTTTGCGTCTGTGCGCCTTGCTCCCATATTACAGCATTTGTAGCCATGAAGTATATGAGTCCCATAGGATTTGGAGGTCCGAATACGCTTCCCCTTGCGGTTACGTTAAACTGTCTCTCGCCCATTGTGGTTCCTTGGGGATTTGTGTAAGTGGCAAATATCGTAGGCTGCTGGTTCTGCTGCTGCGGCATAGCGCCAAGTGAATATGAAGGGAACTGTCCAGGGACGGATGAATTTTGGAGGTTTAGGTTTACAAATGAATCCGGAGACGTGCCACCGATGGTGCTTATCTCAAGCATGTTGTATGTGAAGTAAGGCACGGATGTGCTTGGTGGGGTTCCCACGAGATCGTTTGATGTTAAAATGAAGTTTGCCGGTATCCCATTCTCCTCGTTGTACTGAACAGTATTTGTTGAAAGCTGCGCTGTCCCCAGAAAGTTCTCGCCGGATGCATTGTATAGCAGCATTGGGCCGTTGTAGGTAAAGGTTGCAAGAAGCAAATTGTTTGCAGCATCGCTTGTGGAAGTGCCTATGTTTGCAGAGTCATAAATTTTCAGTTTGATGCCATTAGCAGGTATCGGTGGACCCATGATCGTCACATTGGTGACGTTGAATAGGAGTGGGAATCTGCTATCATTGGACTCGGAAGAGCCAGGGGCGGGAAGGGAGTTGAACATCGCAAATACCTGGGTTCGCACTACGCTTCCGGATCTATTAAGGGCATATCCTTGTATCATGATTCCCAGAGGAGGGGTATTTGCGCTTATGTAGTTTGGTGATACCCCCAGGTTAGTAAGTATCACATTGACTCCAGAGGTCATGCCATTTATTGGCTGAGGACCCCTTCCTGTCATCGCATTGAACGTGTTTGCCTGTATCAACGAGTATGTATCAAGGCTGTATATCACCTGGCTTGTTTGCGTGGAGCGTGCAGGCAAGGATCCTGCAGGCAGATTAAGTGTGAATGCGTTAGGGATGCTGCTTGTCACTGTGAATATATTAGGTATCAATACCGGCAGCGAAGCCTCGTTTCCAGAAGGCGAGGCAAGTGCATTTCCAGGAGCTATTGCATTGAACGCTACTCCGTTCCATACGTAGTTTCCGCTGGCAAGGGAGTTCGTGGGATTTTGGTATGTGAACATCGGAGTTGGAAGCGTATTTGGAGGAGGAGGGGAAGGCATGTTGAATGGAGGTATGAGCGAGAACTGGAGCATGTCGTAGCCGCCTATCACGTTGCCCACAAACCAGTTGTAAGTAAATGGCCCGGTGCCACCCTGCACGATATCATTTACGGTTACAGTGTTTCCGGTTTCGACAAGGGGCTGCTGGGGGTTTGTTGTAAGTTTTACGCCAACTGGAGGATTTATGTTTACGGTCAGTATGTTAGATGTCTCGATCACATTGCTGCCATCGCTTACGAAAACGTTGAAGGTCCATGGGCCAATTATGGTGTTTGTTATTGAATTTGAGAAGATAGGATTTTGGATAAGCATCTGCACAGGAGTGCCGGGAACGTTAGCGCTTAGCACAAGATCGTTTGGTGCGAATGCATTTATCGAAAACGATATGGTGTTTGCTGTTGGCTGGCTTAGCGTGTTTACAGAGAACGTTACAGTGTTTGATGTCGGGATGTTAGCACTGCTGAACATTATGTTAGCAGTAAGCTGCGTTCCTGATATGCTGTTTAGTCCAATAACGGCAACTGTAGAGTACTGTCCCACATCGATTATTGTGTTGGATACCAGAATATTAGCGCACAGCACGTTGGACGTTGCACCATTTGCCCCAGTAGTTGCGCATGGATATGTGGATGATGCCCAAAGCGGCTGACTCAATATAGGAAGAGATAGTGCTAATGCAAGTAGTAAACTGAATGTATTTGGATGTCCACCAACGAGCTTCATCGAATAATATTTTAAAAAGAATGTTTAAATTAGTTTGCTCTTTACCACCCCAGAAATTGACATTCCATAATGCACAGGGAAGATTAGGTAGATAATCCCAAGAAAAAGAATTGGCAGGTATTTCATATCGGTTCCCATGCTGCTCGATTCAGAACCGAGTGTATAAAGTGGGATGGAAACCTGCTTAGACGGAACAACTGGTTTTTTTATATCTATCCTTTGGAGTAATAATGAGCAGCATGAAAAGTATGCGCGTGGGCTCTGAGAAATACAAAACGATGTCTGCGACGACAAATGCATTAATCAATCCGCTTTCTAGAAGGTTCAAATCCCAATCTGCGATGGAATATCTGATGACCTACGGATGGGCCATACTAATCATTGCGGTAGTGCTGATTGCACTTTTCCAACTTGGTGTTTTCAACGGATCGAGCCTCGCACCAAAGGCGCAACCAGGTTCGTGCGAGGTAGTCAAGAGCTCTGCTGGCGCGTCTCTTGCAGGAACATGCAATAACGATTTGCCGCAGTATGTGGCGCAGTTCAATGGTGCATCAACCGGTTGTGGAGGTAGTCCAGATTATGTCCCGTTATCAGTAACAATGAACCCTTCTATAACATCGAGTGCTGTGACAATAACATATTGGGTTTACCTTACATCCAGCACAGCTCCTTGGAGCGTACAGATAACTGCTCCAAATCAAAATATTTATTGCCAGCTCGCGAACAACAATGGTTGTTATGTGTATGGATACTATCCTCTGTTTCCTAGTTCCTTTAAAAATAATGAATGGTATTTTGTTGCATTAAGCTTAAGCGGTACAACTGCAACTGCGTATCAGAATGCAATTCCAGGAGCTCCAGTATCGTATAGCGGTTCGCTTAGTGGTAATACCATAGATATGTTGGGTTATTCCCCCGGTTGTGCGGATTTATCTCCAGGCTCTATGGCCGATGTCCAGGTCTACAACACCTCGCTCTCACAGAGTGATATCACTTCATTGTACCAGGAAGGAATAGGAGGTGCACCTCAGAATATACAATATCTCGTAGGATGGTGGCCGCTCAACGGGAATGCGAACGACTACTCCGGAAACAACAACGACGGTACCGCTACTAACGTTATCTATACAGGGTCTTGGACTTCGGGTTATTCTACACCCTGATCCGACACGAACCAAATAATGCAGTGTTTACATAAGTGCTACAATGTAAGCCTCTGCCTTCTATCACTTCTCTTTAGAGGGTATGAACTTCATTGATATGGAGTTTACGCAGTGCCTAGTGTTCTTCGGAGTGAATCCCTCTCCTTCAAACACATGCCCTAGATGTGCTCCGCACTTTGCGCATTGTATCTCCGTTCTTGATCCGTCTGCGTCAGGCACCCTCTTTACTGCGCCCTTTATCTCTTGATCAAAGCTTGGCCATCCGCATCTTGCATCAAACTTATCTTCTGAGCGATATAGCGATGCGCCGCATCTTTTGCAGACGTATACTCCTGGCTTGAAGTTAGTTTCATACTCTCCTGAGAACGGTGCCTCCGTCCTCTTGTCGACGACGACTCGCTCCTCTTCTTTTGTGAGTTTATTGAATTTCATTGCACCGAATTATAATTGTGCACTTTATTATAAAACAGTTGTTGGACGTCACGGTTATAAGTCTAGATGTAAATAGGTAGGTATGTCTCTCGCCCTGCTGCCGCTCTTGCTCTTGGCATTTTCGGTTAGCATAGACAACTTCTTTGGGGCAGTGGGAATAGGGATCACCCAGATTCGCAAGGACAAGAAGATCATGGTGCTTGTCCTCTTCACGTTTTTTGGTATAGCAATGCCGATTGTGGGGCTTGAGACCGGAAGCTATTTTTCAAGTGCATTCCTATATGATAGTAGGTATGTCGGAGCGATTTTGCTTTTCGCACTCGGAGCATGGAGCATAGCTATGGCCAAGGGCAAAAACAAAAGGAACGTGCACCAATCTTCATCGCACTACAGTGCAGAAAGAATAGCGATTATCGCTTTCATGCTCAGCATAGACAATCTGATCATAGGATTTGCATTCGGCCCGTACAATCTGCCGCTGCTGCTTGTCGTGGCAGCCATAGCTGCAATAGGAATGGTGCTGATAGTGATAGGTCTTGAGGTTGGAAGGCGACTTGGAAAATATGTGGCGCAATGGCAGGATATTGTGCCTGGAGTAATACTAATGCTTCTGAGTCTTTTTGTATTGCTGACTTAGGTTGTGAATCAAAGTGGACGCTTTAAATAATGAGACGCCCAAAGTAGTATGGATTAGATGATAGATGGCGGCGACCTTGTCATTCCCATAAAGGACCAAAAGCTCTACTACGAGGCAGGATACCTTGCGCTCAAGGCGATAATCAATTCTGTTGCCACTTCTTCGCAAAACGAGATGCTGATCGGGCTCCGCAGTGCGCTTGAGGACAAGGAGATAATCGACAACACTGAGAATGGAATAATGCAGTATCTTTACGCTGCGGGATTTCTGAGCTTTGCGGGAAGGGAGATAACCAAGGAGAGCCTTGCAGCCACTCTTGGCGCAATAGGAATCCAAAGCGACGAGAAGCTTTTGGACATAATAATGAGATCCGGAATAAGCAGCCACCTTGTCTACATATACGCATACTACTTCCTTGTGGCGAACGGAAAGGATCCGGCAGGGGAGAACATCGCAAAGGTCGTGGAAGCCATTGGCGTCTCTGCGAATTCGCAGAGAATAAGGGAAGTGCTCGCACTAATCTGATTTTATCTGGTTCCAAAGACGCTGGGAGAGTCTTTATAAATTCTGAAGCACTGCTAGATACCATAATATGGACATAGAGCTGCGAACGGATTTGACGCACGATCTTTTGATAGGAAGCGAACTCGTTGAGATATCAGGAGGGTGCCTTAGCGTAAGCTCAGAGAAGAAGATGCTCTTCAAGGAGAAACTCGGAGACATAGAGCATGCTGAGATAGAGGAGGGCATGGGTCTTGGGAAGCTCAAGGTCTGGGTTAGGAATAGGGGAGAGGAGGAGATAGCATACTTCACAAAGAAGAAGAGCGGCAACTTCGGAAAGCTTGCAGGAGTCCTAAACAACTACTCCAAAAGCAAGGTGCTTGTGCGGCCAGACTTTCTTCCGGAGGACAAATTCGCAAACCAAAAGAGCACGCTGCTGTGGCTCTACAACTTTTCTAAGAACTACAGGAAGCCGCTTATAACAGGAATAATACTTGCAGTTATAATGACTGCTCTCTCTTTGGTGCCCCCGTATCTGCTCAAGGTGCTCATAGACAACGTACTTACGACCAGCACGCATTCCATTGCCCTATTTGAGGATTTGACTATAGTGCTCTTTTTGTCCTATCTTGGGATAGCTATAGTCACAGTGCTGGAGAACTACATACTTAATGTGACAGGCCAGAAGATCGTAAACGACCTGCGTTCAAGGACCTTCAAGCATGTGCTGAATCTCTCGCAGTCATTCATAGACAGGTTTCCTACAGGAAGGGTGCTGTCGAGGCTTACTGGTGATGCCGGAAACACAAACTGGCTTATGACCTGGGCGATGCCGACAGTTCTTACAAACTCACTTACGATAATAGGGACAGCGATAATACTTTTCGGCATGTATCCGGGGCTTGCAGTTTATGTGCTAATACCGGTGCCGTTTGCGCTATATGCGATATTTGTCTACAAGACAAAGTCACAGAGGATGTACCACAAACGCTGGAGAAAGAGCGCAGACGTAACAGCATCAATAGCCGACGTAGTACCAAACTATGCGGTGATAAAGGCCTCTGCAAAAGAAGACTTCGAGGGAAAAAAGATAGATAGGCTTTTGGATGAGCTATACAGTTCCTTTGAGGGCGTAACGCGTGCAAATCAGACGTATTGGCCTGCAATAGGTTTCATAACCACGCTTGCAACCATTCTGATATGGTGGCAGGGCGGGAACTTAGTCATCGCAGGAACAATACAGCTTGGGGTCATAACGGCATTTGTGGCATATACCGCGCTGCTATATGGCCCGGTAAACAACCTTGGGAATATAATACCGTTCATACAGCAGGGGCTCACTTCTGGAGACAGACTGCGGGAGATACTTGAGACCGAGATCGAGGTCAAGGAGATAGAGAGACCAAAGAAGCCATCCCTTGCTGGGAATATCGAGTTTGAGCACGTAAATTTTGGATACGCTCCGTACAGCCCGTTGCTTGAAGATTTTAGTCTTTCCCTGAAGAAGGGGGAGAGGGTTGCTATTGTCGGGAGAAGCGGATCCGGAAAGTCTACCTTCTCAAAACTTTTGCTCAGGTTTTATGACGCGAATAGCGGAACGATAAAGATCAATGGCACGGACATAAAGGATATAGATCTCCACTACATGCGTGCAAAGATGGCGTACGTTCCGCAGGATGTATCGCTCTTTGAGGGAAGCGTGGAATATAACATAAGGTACGGCTCCGCGTATGAGGATGAGAGTACAAAGAACGTGATAATCGCTGCAAAGGTCGCGGACATACACGACGAGATGATGATGTTGAATCTTGCATACGATACGTTCCTTGGAGAGAGGGGAATGTCCCTATCCGGAGGCCAGCGGCAAAAGATTGCAATAGCGCGAGCGATGATAAAGAACCCGGATATCGTAATACTCGACGAGTGCACATCGAACCTAGATGCCATAAGCGAGAATGCTGTATATCAGGCAATAACAAACCTAACGAAAGGCAAGACCACGATATACATCACCCACAACCCAAATGAGGTTGTCAGCATGGATCGCGTGTTGGTTATGAAAGAGGGAAGGATTGTAGAACAGGGAACTAGCAAGAAGCTTCTATTGCAAAAGGGCGAATTCTATTCGATGTTCAAGAGCCACAACAAGAACCTTAGGGCCCTGAAAATAAAGGAGGTCCACGCAAAGATAGATTATTCCAAGAACTTTGCAAAAGGGAAAGTTATAGCGCACAGGGATTCGACAGACAGCACAATAAGCCTTGTAGCCAATGGGAAGAGGTATTTCGGCCTCAAGCCTAGGCTCGCGTTCCCGATAACCAATGAGAACTTTGTCGTCTTCTATGGGAGGAACGGGAAAGAGCAGCTGATAGTCGAGGATTCCACGAAGATAGAAGGCGAGAGGAAAGCGTTCGAGATAGCTTTGATGAAGAATAATTTGCGCTTCAAGGTCCACACGATCTACAACATACAAATAACCGGGGATGAGCTAAGATGGGATGTGATGACGGACAGGGGTAGGGCGAAGATACACACCTCCGGAAGAATAAATGTGATACCAAGGAAGAACAAGATACAGATAATAGACGTTTACGGAACCATATACGAGGCAGAACTTGCAACCCTCGACAAGAACAGCATGCAGATCATCAATGAAACAATATAGACAGCCCTTGCACCACTGGTATATATCTCTTTTTGTGCAGTAAAAGATTCAGGCGACAGTCAGTCACCATGATGGTGCATTGATAAAGATAATAGGAAACAGGGAAGTGGCTGGAATAATAGCCCTATTCGTAGTGGTGATAGTTGTCGGCTTCTTGCTCGCTGCCGCGGCAATAAAGACCGGAAGCGTCGGCCTGCTGATGGCTAACATATCAAGCCCGTTCATCACGTATCTTTCCTATGCCCTCGACGTTGCCCTTGCGCTGATAATCGTTATGCTCATAATGAGCAGGCACCGCCACCACAGCCATTCCATGATCTTCAACAGGAATAACCTCTTTCGCGGCCTTGAAGGCATAGTTATAGCATTCACCTCGTTCTTCATGTTCCTTTTAGTTCTCAACATTCTGGCGCCCCAGTACTCTGCAAACTATTATGACATATACATAGCGCTTGTCATGGCGATATCCCTTGTGCTCCTAAAGAACGAGTTCCACATAGTGAAGAACATAGCGACCATGGTGAGCAGCATTGGAGTAGGGATAATCCTGGGGCTTAATTTCAGCTTCGAATACGCCCTTTTGATCATGTTCGCATTCGCGATCTACGACTACATAGCCGTGTTTAGGACAAAGAGCATGGTGACCATTGCAAAGGAGCTTCAGTCCAGGGACGTGGCATTCCTAATTAGCGTGGCAGACATAGAAGAGGTGGAGACAGACAAAGTGGGAAGGAAGGAGGTAAAGGAAACGCTCAAGGAGATGAAGGAGATACACGAGGACGAGGATCCAAAATACAAGAAAATACTCTCTCACGGGAGACTCCCAGTGCTCTCTCAGGTCAGCCTTGGTGAAGGGGATCTTAGCATTCCTTTGATGATAGTTATAAGCGCATACAGCTCGATTAGCAATCCATCGATTAGCATAATACTTATCTTCGGCATGATAGTAGGGATAACAACAACGATGTACCTACTCAAAAGGTATATGATACCGCTTCCGGCAATGCCCCCATTCTTTGCAGCAACAGCAGTATTCACAGGGCTAGCGTTCATCTATACGGGATATGTCGACTGGGACATAGCAACTGCGCTGATGCTCTTTGGGGCACTTGTCATGATAGTGGATGCTGTTGCGATAGTCAAGGAAAGAAGGCTTGAGGCCAAAAGCGCAAACGTTGTGGCGGTGTAGACATTTTATTTGCGTACTGCGCCTTCGACTATGTTCCGGGCTCCGTCTCTATTTATTATGTTTAGCGCCCTTTTATATGGGGCATAGTCCCAACGATCATATTTGAATAGATCGAGTTGGCTGTCTTTGAAAAGCCTCTCGTTCAAAATGACCAAGATTGCGCCTACCAATATGTGGATACGCACATTCATATTTTCCTTTGCATATTTGCTATGGAATGCAGCACTCACGCTTCCCCAATTCTGCGATAGAATGTTATGGATCAATTCGTGGACAAGCACTCCGAATGCCTTTCTAGGATCTTTGTACATTTTTAGTGTTAGGGGTGAAGAAAATGAGATCGGAGAATATTTTGCGTTTACAAGGTAGACTGTGATCTTCCTTTCCTTCCATCTAAGTTTGCTGACATCTTCCATTGCTTTTAATACGCCCTTATGGTCTGCAAGCATCTTGCGCAAGTGTTTTGAGTATGCGGTTGCTTTTTTCCACGCAGCTTTTTGATACCTTCTTTTGGAGATGTTGGCAAGCGTCATGTCGTATATGTGCGAGTATGTCACCTCAACTTGCGGCACCGTGTTTTCATAGCAACAAATTATATTTGCGGTATATATTCTTAGCCTTAGCTAGAGGGACTTAAAAGAAAAAGAAGAGATTAAATAAAAGAAAAATCAACCGTCACTTTACTGGGCTGGCCTTCTCCTCCTTCTTGCATATCCGTAGTACGCAACTCCCATGGCTATTGCGATTAGCACCGCAATTGCTGCAGGCGCAATGCTGTTGCTTGTTGTGCTGCTAGGCGTTAGGGTGTTAGAAGGCGCAAGCGAGTTGGACACCACCACTATCGTGTTTGCGGATGCCTTATCGCCCTTGCTGTCAATGACTGTCAGCTCGATTGTGTACTTGCCGACGTTGCTGAACGTGAAGTTGTTGCCCTTTAGAGATACTCCGGATATAGGATTCACTATGTACGAGTACGTGTAAGGGGCTACTCCACCCTTGGTCAAATTGAAGACCTTGAGAGTGTTCCCAGATACGACGGTCGTGTTCGTCAGAGGCTTGGTTATAGTCAAATTCAGCTTGAGTTGCCCTCCAGACGAGCTGCTGTTCGTCTTGTTCGTTGATACAGGTATCGTGGTTGTCGGCGTTGTAACATGGTTTTGCACGCACATCTCAAGCGATATCATATGACCCGAAGGCACATAGGTTATGTTCGTAAGCGATGCGTATATCGTATATGCACCTGTAACAGTTATGTTTACAGGCACGTTTGGCGATAGCGTGTATGACGCGTTGTTTATAGTTATCCCTGCCGTTGTCGGGGTTATGAAGTTGTCTGTTATGTGGTAGTGGTTGTTGTTTACAGCTACGTTCACAAACAAAGGAGGGTATAGCTGCGATATTGTCGTGCATGACCCTGATGTTCCGATCGTAGGCAGTATGCTTCCTCCGCTTCCGCCGCCGCCTCCGCCACCGCCGCCTCCAGGCACAGTCGTTGTTGGAGGCGCATTTGTGATATTGAGGTACATTGAGTTGGTTGCCATTGCACCCATCGCATCAGTCGCTGTCAATGTTATGAAGTAGTTGCCAGGCACCGTGAATGCGAAGCTGTTTCCACTCTGCGTGAAGTTGCTTGTCGCAACGTAGTTTCCTGAGACCACGGCATTTACGGTGTAGCCGTACGTGAATGGCGATGTTCCGTATATCGTAGTGTTTGAGAGTGTCGTCTGCTGGCCGGTGTATGGCGTTGGGGCTGTGAACGATATTATCTGGGGCAGTTTGTTTATTCTAACAGGTATAGAACCAGTGACCTTTGTCCCTGTCCCGTCAGTCACGTTGAGCGATATCGTGTAGTTTCCAGGATTTGTGAATACGAAGCTGTTTCCAGGTATTATCGCGTTCCACCCAAATGCATTGTATGCAAGGTAGTTTCCTACTGTGAATGGCGCTGTTCCGCCAGTTATGTTGTATGATATGTATATCGTGTTGCCCACGTCGACGGATGTTCCTGGGTGCAGCGTTATCGTGACTGTTGGCGCAGTGTCGACCACCACATTTCCGGATCCTGATGCCGTTGATCCAAGGCTGTCGGTGACCAACACATCGACTACGTCATTTCCCACTGTCGAGGAGTTTCCAAAGAATGTAATCGTTTGGGTGTTCCCTGCGATGTGGTTCCCATTCCATGTCCAGTAGTACGTGTATGGCGCTGTTCCGCCGATTACGTTAGCTGTTAGCGTTGTTGACTGTCCTACGTCTATTACTGAGTTAGAGACCGCAACCTGAGGTGATCCTAGCGTTATTCCGTTTGACACTGTTGCGCTAACTTGCGAGGAGCCAAACACATATGAATGCGTCAGGTTTCCTATGTCAGTTACAACTGCATTGAACGTGTATGATCCTGTTGAAGAAGGAACGAACGTGAATGTTGCTGTTCCATTCTGCGCCACGTTTGTAATGCCGGCTGCAACCATTGCGTTGTTTGTGTATATGAAGTTCACGGTGTAAGGCCCAGGCGAACCATATGCAAGCGTCGCCGACAGCACATCGTTTTGTCCGACGTCCACTGAGGATGTTGGAGGAGTCAACGAGACCGTAGGCGCCTTGTAGAGTATCAATGGGGATGGGCTTGATGTTGTCACCACGTTTGCAGAGTCCGTTACCTGGAACTCGAACTCGTATGTTCCAGGTGTTGTAAGGGTGTTTGTGCTAAATGTGCATGTTACTGGTGTGTTTGCAGATCCGGATCCTGTTGCGCTTCCTGGACATATGCTATTTGCCACTGAATATGACCCGCTTCCAGGCGCCTGCACAAGGAACTCGTAGTAGTACGTTGGTCCTGTTCCGCTTGAAGGTATCTTGTCTGAGATGTGTGCTGTTTGGGTCTGCACTATAGGGTCTATTGTAGGTGGTGTTACATTTAGGGCAGGGTTCACTGTCACGTATGCGTATGGCGAGAATACGAATCCGCCTACGCTGTCAGTTGCCTTTATGTAGAACGTGTACGTTCCAAGCTGCGTCAATGTGTTTGTGTTAAATGTGCATGATATCGAGGTTTGGTTTGCACAGCTGAACGCATTTACCGGAGTCCCGCTTCCAGGAGTCTCTTCGAACCACTGATAGGTGTATGGAGCCACTCCGTTTGTTGGCATCGGAGACGTTATTGTTGCCGATTGGTTTTGGTCTATTGTCTGCGATTGTGGCGTTGGCTGGCCTATCTGAAGGTTCTCGTTAACTGTGACGAATCCGTTTGCAGAGCCGCTCTCCCCTACAAAGTCTGTGACGATTACTGTTATTGTATTTACTCCTATTGCCTGAGCATAGAAGTGAAGCTGATCTGTTGTTGCTCCAGGAACTATAACTCCGTTCTCCTCCCATACGTATGAGTACGGCTGGGTTCCTCCGAATACGTTTGCTGTTATGTACTCGCTTTGTCCCAGATCTAGGTGGGAGTTTGGAACTGTCACGCTCACATCAGAGCTGTTTAGCGCTGGATTCACGGTCACAGTGTTTGATGCGCTTGCGGACACTCCTGCAGCATCCGTAACCATTACAGATACGCCGTCAGGTGAGTGCATGAGGGTTGTCGAGTTTCCGTAGAATGTTAGTGTGCTGGAATTTCCTCCCACGTGGTTGCCGTTAACCATCCAGGAATACGTATATGGAGTCGATCCTCCGCTTACGAGTGCGGTTATCACTTCGTTTTGTCCGACGTCTATTACAGAGTGCGGCACGCTGACTACTATGTCAGAGTTGTTGAACCTAGATCCAACAGTTATTACTCCGCTGCCTGACGCAGAGTTTCCTGAATTGTCTGTTACGGTTACGGTTATTGCGTTTGCACCGACCACCTGTGCATTGAATGTCAGCGTGTTCGTGTTGTCTCCCGCCACCACGTTTCCGTTTTCAGTCCATACAAATGTCTTGTAAGGCAACGATCCGCCAATTACATTTGCAACTACAGTTTCGCTCTGGCCGATATCAAGATTCGAATTTGGTATGTTTATCTGCGGATTGCCGAATGTTATTCCTGAGTTTACCTGTACGTTTCCTGATCCAGTTGCCATCTGTCCAACAGAGTCCGTTACCTTAACGGATACCGTATCTAATCCTAGAGTCGATGCGTTACCATAGAATGTTATTGTCTGGGAGTTTGTTCCGATCGTGTTCCCGTTGAATGTCCAAACGTAGGATGTGTAAGGAGTCGTTCCACCAATCACGTTTGCAGTAAGCGTGGTGCTTTGTCCCTCGTCTATCACTGCGTTTGACACAGTCACTTGAGGTGATCCGAATCCGAGTCCGGAATTTACCTGTACGTTTCCAGTTCCTATTGCACTTTGTGCGGCAGAATCTGTTACCTTTACAGATACTGTGTCGAAGCCAAGTGTTGACGCGTTTCCGTAGAATGTTATTGTGTTTGAGTTCGTTCCGATTGTGTTCCCGTTGAAGGTCCAGACGTATGATGTGTAAGGAGTTGTTCCACCAACCACGTTTGCAACTAGTGTTGTTGATTGACCTTCATCTATTATTGCGTTTGATACTCTGATCTGAGGCGATCCGAATCCGAGTCCGGAATTTACCTGCACGTTGCCTGACCCTGTTGCGCTCGATCCTGCAGAGTCTTTGACAGTTACTGACACAGTGTCAGATCCGAGAGTGGTTGCGTTTCCGTAGAATGTTATTGTCTTGGAATTTGTTCCGATCGTGTTTCCATCGAATGTCCATATGTATGACACATATGGAGGCGTTCCTCCAATCACGTTTGCTGTTAGCGTTGTTGACTGTCCTACGTCTATGACTGCATTTGACACAGTCACTTGAGGCGACCCGAATCCGAGTCCAGAGTTGACCTGTACGTTTCCTGATCCAGTTGCCGTCTGTCCAACAGAGTCCGTGACCTTAACTGTCACTACATCTGATCCTATCGTCGATGAATTTCCGTAGAATACCAATGTGTTGCTGTTTGTTCCGATCGTGTTCCCGTTGAATGTCCATACGTATGATGTGTAAGGAGTCGTCCCACCAATCACGTTCGCAACTAGTGTTGTTGATTGACCTACATTTATCACCGCATTTGATACAGTAACCTGAGGCGACCCGAATCCAAGTCCAGAGTTGACCTGCACATTGCCCAAACCCGATGCCTTTTGCCCTGCAGAGTCTGTTACTGTTACAGTTACAGCATCTGACCCTAGAGTCGATGCGTTACCATAGAATGTTATAGTTTGGGAGTTTGTTCCGATCGTGTTTCCATTAAACTTCCAGACGTATGATGTGTAAGGAGTTGTTCCACCAATCACGTTTGCAGTAAGCGTGGTGCTTTGTCCCTCGTCTATCACTGCATTTGACACAGTCACTTGAGGTGATCCGAATCCAAGTCCAGAGTTGACCTGTACGTTTCCAGTTCCTGTTGCACTAGATCCTACAGAGTCCGTGACCTTAACTGTCACAGTGTCAGATCCTAGAGTGGTTGCGTTTCCGTAGAATGTTATTGTATTTGAGTTCGTTCCGATAGTGTTTCCATCGAATGTCCATACGTATGAGGTGTATGGCTTTGTTCCACCTACCACATTTGCAGTCAATGTTGTCGATTGCCCTACATCTATTGCTGCATTTGATACAGTTATCTGAGGTGATCCGAATCCCAGGGTGCTGTTTACATTTATTGTCAGGGAGTTTGAGCTAAATGTCAATGGGTGCGTTAGCCCATAGTCTACTGCGACTGCATTGAACGTGTACGATCCGGACCTTGAAGGAATGAACAGGTATGTTGCGCTGCCGTTGTGAGGCAGGTTGTTGACAGTTTTTGCAATTGTGCCGTTTGAGTACACGAAGCTAATCGAGAAGTTTCCTGGGGAACCGTTTGCAAGCTGCGCTGTAAGCAGATCGCTCTGGTTTGCGTTTATTGAAAGGGAGTTTGCACTCAGTGTCACTGAAGGCTTCGAGTAGACGTCAAGATATGCTGCGGAAGAGGTGACTGTCTGGTTCCTTGAATCAATTGCGACAAGCCTAAACCCATAGCTTCCAGTGTTCATGGATGGGTTTGTTACGAACTGGCAGAGGATTCTCTGGCCGTTGGTTACGCCGCTTCCTGAAGGCACCTGGCAGATAGTTGAGTTGGCATTGACGAATGAAACAGATCCAGGGACTTCCACCTGCCACTGATATGTGTATGGCTGGGTTCCTCCGTGTATCGATGATGTCACATTCGCACTCTGCCCTAGGTCTATTGGGTCTATAGATATAGATTGTATTATAGGAGTGTTAACTGCAAGTCCTGGGTTTACAATAACGTTCGATGAAGGCGATGTTGCTGTTTGAAATGCGCTATCGGTGACCTTTATCTCGAAGTTATATACTCCAAGCTGCACTCCTGTTGTGTTGAACGTGCATGTTAGCGATGTCGGATTCATGCAGTTTGTGACGTTTGAGAACAGCGAGTTTGAAGGCGTTGATTCCAGCCACTGGTATGTGTATGGAGCAACTCCGTTTATAGGCGCAGTTGCATTGAGCGTAGCTGTCTGGTTCTGGTCAACAGTCTGCGAATCCGGCTTTGGCTGGTTTATGGAGAGTGTAGTCACGACGTTTACGTTTCCGTGCCCTGTCGCGCTCTCGTTGAGCGCGTCTGTCACATGGACGTACACAGTGTCGTTTCCCAGAGTCGTTGCATTTCCGTGGAACACAAGAGAGCTTGAGTTTGTGCCTACTGTGTGATTATCAAATGTCCACACATACGTGTATGGCGCAGTTCCTGCAACCACGTTTGCCCTAAGGGTTGTTGACTGTCCCAGCGCTATGGTTGCGTTGGATACGGATACGCTTACGTTGCATCCGCATAGTTTTGGATTGACAGTTATTGTGTTTGTCGCGCTTGCATGCTGCCCGTATTGCGTGGAAACATTGACCCTTATTAGGTCAGGAGAGTTTGCAAGGGTTGTCGAGTTCCCGTAGAATGTTATGAATGATTGATTTCCTCCGACATGATTCCCGTCCACGAACCAGTTGTATGTAAGATGGGAGAATGATCCGAAGACAGTTGCGGATACCATTTCGCTTTGCCCGACGTCAATGACCGAGTGAGGAACATAGACGTATAGGCTGCTGTTTGTAAGCGCAGGTATTACTGTTACGTTTCCAATTGCGCTTGCGCTATTTCCCGCGCTGTCCTTTACATCGACCTGGACGCTGTCAGGAGAGTTTGCAAGGGTTGTCGAATTTCCATGGAATGTCAGCGAGCTTGAATTTGTGCCCACCGGATTTCCGTTGACATACCAGTTGTACGTGTATGGCGCTGTTCCTCCTGAAACTGCCGCGCCTATGCTCTCGTTCTGGCCGACTTGTATGGTCGAGTTTGGAACCGATACGCTTATCGAAAGCTTGCTTACTGCGCTGCATGTAGTCGATCCGAGTATCTTGCTCTCAAACGAGTTTGTCCAGTAGAATCCTACGTACTTGTTCCAGTTCGCTCCACATACAGGCCCGAGGTATCCTCCTGGAGACCCAGGATTGTTTGTAGATGTTGAAGGATAGAACACCTCTATCATCCAATGGGCAGTGTCTGCGCCGTTTGCATCGTTTATCTGGGTTGCGGAGCATTTGTAGTTTGGAGGCTCCGTGCTTCCTGTTTGGCTTCCCTGCAAGCAGGTATATCCGGAGGTTGGAAGAGGTGTTATCGTTGTCTGATAGTTTGCAGGTATGGAATGTCCCCCAACAGAAAGTGGCCCACCATTGTTGTCAGTGGATCCGATTGAGATTGTTGAATTGTGGAACTTGAAGTTTGCATCGTCAGTTGCGCCTCCCACGCAATTTAGGCAGTTGTTGTTTATGAGAGCCCACCCGAGCCAGTCTTGGGAGTATGCACTTGGCTGATGGCCAAGCCCTATCCCTCCGACTCCGAGGCTTTGGTTGTTGAAGAAGTATGCTACGTTGTTGCATCCAGTGTATGTCACTGCTCCTGCGCATTCAACCAGTACGCCGCCGAATGCGAATCCAGGCCAGTTCTGGGAGAGAGACGTCTCGTTTATTGCGGAACCTTGGCTATTGAAGCAGCCAAAAGGCTCAGCCGGAGCTCCGTTGTTGTCTGCTCCAGTGAAGTAGTAGCAGTATATTGCCCCTGGATTCTTTAGTATAGGATATGTTACATTTGAAGGGTTGGATGTATTTGACCCAGTATTGTTCGTAGGCAATGCGATTACGGTAGTTGTAGGCGTAGTGTTTGTTGTATTTGAAGGAGGAGCCGTAGTCTTTGTGGTGTTGACTGTTGGATTTGAAGGCGATGATGTAGTAGTTGCAAGTGTTGTCGCTATAGTAGTTATGGTTGTTGCGACGGTTGTAGGCGATGTCGTTGGATTGGTTGTTGGTAGAGTTGTTGGCGTAGTTGTAGTAGACACAGTTGTGGGAACTGTGGTTGTGGTTGGTGTTGTTGTGGATGTGGGAATTGTGGTCCTTGTTATTGGCGGCCTTGTTGTGACAGGATTGTCTATCGGCCCATTGGCATATCCTCCGGTCCCTGCAAACGAGAGCGTCGCGGCCTTTGCGTTCTGAGCGCTCTGCTGCGCAGCATTGCCCTCAAGGGCCATTCCAAATATAGCTATCCCCAACACAAGAAGTGTCAGTGCTATTGTCATATTCCAGTTCTTTCTTGTCTTATTGTTTCCCACAATTTACACCAATTAACATGAATTTTAAGGCACGTACTGTGACTTTCAGATAAATTCACGGCAATACGTCGCAAGACGTTTCCGTGTCGCCCCAGCCTTATACCTGAAGACATATTCAGATATATCTGAACAGAGTATACGGCTAACTCCTTTAAAAAGATATGCCCCTTTTTCGTTTAAATAAAGGGGGCTATTTTCTTCCATTTTTTTGAACACCTGCAGCTATCTCGTATGCGATTATATCCTCGAAGAATATGTGCTCCTTTAGGGTGCTCTTGATCGTGTATCCAAGCCGCCTTATTGCGGACTTTAGCCTCCTTAGGTTGCTATGGGAGCTTGCAACCAGGATTATCCTGCCGTTCCTCCTGATCCTTTGCCTTGCCTGCTCCAGAAAGTCTATAGAGACATCGACTCCGTCCTTCCCGCCGTCCCATGCCTTTGCAAGCAGGCTTCTCTCCTTCTCGTCATGGACTAGGTACGGAGCATTGAATATTATAAGGTCGTATCTGCCCTTAATGTTTGAGAACAGGTTGCTGCTTATGAACTTGCATTTGCAGCGCGGCAGTATCCTGGTCTTGTTTATCTCGACGTTCTGCCTGGCAAGCGAGACTGCATGCTCGTTTATATCCACAAACGTGACCTCGTCAACCTTTCCGCTTGTCGCAGCGTATATGCCAAGCGTACCGGTGCCGGTGCCCATGTCGAGTGCGTACTGGTAGTGTGAATTGTGCATGCTCTTCTCTATAGCGCTTATCGCAAGCTCTGTGTCCTCGGCAGGAACGTATACGCTCTGGCTCGTCTTTATATCCATTCCCCCTATTTCGATCATTGCATCACTGAATATTTTTATGCATCTTCTATGACATACCTTATCCTAAGTTCAAGTTCGCTGTTGACATCGTGGATGTCGTGGCGCTCCTGATAGTGCCTTGCGATCTTCTTCATTACCTCCCTCTCACTATTTGCCTTTGCCTCGAAGCCGCAGACAACCCCCATGTTGCTGCATGCGAATTTCTTTCCCATATTATCACAGTTCCTAAGGAGGTAATCAACTATTTAAAGCGAACATAAATTTTCGGTTTTCTTCATATCAAAACAGATTACTCACATAAAAATTATCTATTTTTTCCTCTCTTCCTTGAATGGGCTACCCTATTGTGCACCCTAAGGCTGCTCCTATGATGCGATTGCGCGAGGCTTATTTGTGGCTGAGGAGCCGGGCTTTGGTATCTGCTCTTGTTCCTTGAGTATCCGTACGCGGCAACTCCGAGTGCTATTGCTATTAGTATCACTATGGCAACAGGAAGGATTGGGCTTGCGGTGCCGTTTGCAGGAGCAACTTGCGCAGCTGTTCCAGCGACCAGGGTGTTTGATGGTCTCGCTGCAGCCGGCGCAAGCGTATTAGTGACCAGTATCGATCTTTTTGAGGTTACGTAGTTCCCGTAGCTATCTCCGACCATCAGCTCTATGGTATAGTTTCCGGGACTGTTGAATGTCACCTTGTTGCCGTTTAGGATATATCCGGACCTTGGTGTTATCAGGTATGCGTATGTGAACGGCGCTGTGCCCCCGGTTGTGAGGTTTGCTATGCTTATTGTGCTACCCGCAGCTACGGATATGTTGGAAGCAGGCATGGATATAGACACAGCCATCTTCTGATTCGTTTTTGAATTGTTGACATTGACAGTAGTTGGAGCTGAGCTTGTAGTGTTGCGCGAGCAGATATCAAGCGTTATGATGTGACCTGATGATACATATGTCAGGTTTACCAGTTCCAAGTACACATTGCTTGAGCTGCTGGTTATGTTGGTTTGCACAGAAGGCGTCAAGATGTATGATTCGTTGTTTACAGTGATCTTCGCGTTCGTTGGCGTTACCATATCGCTGGTTATCACATACTTGTTGCCATCCACTCCGATATTTTCGGATACCGGAGGATAGAAGTGCGATATTGTAGTACATGATCCAAGGGTCGAAACGGAAGTCGTCACCATCGGAAGTATTCCTCCTCCGCTTCCTGTGCTTTGGCCTCCAGACGATGGCGTAGTGGTTGTCACCGGCGCAGGTGTGACGGGCGCGGATGTGACGTTTAGGTAGGTGCTATTGCTCGCACTCTCACCGTCCGCATCAGTCGCTGTCAATGTTATGAAGTAGTTGCCAGGCACCGTGAATGCGAAGCTGTTTCCACTCTGCGTGAAGTTGCTTGTCGCAACGTAGTTTCCTGAGACCACGGCATTTACGGTGTAGCCGTACGTGAATGGCGATGTTCCGTATATCGTAGTGTTTGAGAATGTCGTCTGCTGGCCCGTGTATGGCGTTGGGGCTGAGAGCGACGTCACTTGCGGCAGCCTGTTTATGGAAATCGGCACAGAGTCGTTTATCATGGTAGTGCCGTTTGTAGCATTGAGGGAGATCGAATAGTTCCCAGGAGTTGTGAAGTAGGCAGTATTTCCAGGTATCTTTGTGCTCCATCCGCTAAGCGCATTTGAGGCCACGAAGTTCCCTGCAGTGAAAGCTCCAGAGCCACCGCCGCTTATGGAATAGGAAAGATTCATCGTGTTATTCATGTCCATCGATGTCCCTGGAAGCACATGTATGGAGAGCGTTGGAACAGGAGTTAATACGTGAATAGTTGTTGTTGAGGAGTTGAAAGTCAGAGGATTTGTGAGGCCGTAGTCTTTTGCAGAAACGTGCAATGCATACGTCCCGGCATTCTGAGGCGAGAATGAAAATGTCGCAGTTGCGTTCTCAGAAAGGTTGTCAACTTCATCAGCGATAGTGCCGTTAGAATATACGAAGTATACCGAGAAAAATCCGGGGGATCCGCCAGAGAGCTTTGCAGTGAGCAGATCGTTATTTCCTATTAGTATAGATGAGTTTGAAGAGGACACATTAACAGACGGTTGGGAATATACGGTGTAGTAAGTCGACGGTGTTGTTATTGTAGCATTTGTTGAATCGTTTGCCACAATTCGGAATATGTATGTACCAGATTGCATTGACGGAGTGGAGACGAACTTGCACGTCACGTTTAGGCCATTGCCGCTAATTCCAGAAGGGTTTTGGCACATGGTGCTGTTTGCGTCGACAAATGAGGTGGCGTTAGGGGTCATGAGCTGCCATTGATACGAATAAGGCGCAGTTCCGCCAGTAATGTTGATGGCTATGTACGCAGTCTGCCCTAGATCTATCGGATCCGCAGATCCCGTGGCAGGCGCGAGATATAGATGCATGGTTTGCGTACCAACATGGCCTTGCGCCCAAGTTGTAGCAGGCATTGCCAGCCCGAAAAATAACATTGCAAAAACAATTCCAAGTTTTCTGTTTTCCTGTTTCATATTCCCCACAAGTTAGTGGTGAGAGTGATTCAATTATTTAAATTGACCGAGCATTTTCGGTTTTGAGTCTAAGAAAAACTTTGCTCTCGTCGTAATTTGTGAAATATTTTTATACTTTGGTATACGAATTTATACAGAGGGGAGAATATGACGAATAGTATAAGAGAGAAAATCGCGGCAGGAGCATTGGCTGCATCTATCGCATTTGGACCAGCGGTTGTCCCGAATAGTGCAGAGGCATTTGTACACGCACAGAGGGGAAATGCGGTTGCGCTCCATGGTCATGCGCAAGCGCATGGGTACCCAGGCGGACGCGGAGGAGGAGCCGCGCAGCAGCATGAAATTCCGCAAAGGCAAAATACTCAGCCAAGAGCAGCGAATCCTAACTTCCATCCACAAGATAGAGGAATTGACAGGACGCATGTCCCAGAGCAGCAAGACGAAACGCATCAGCGCAGAGAGCAAAGAGGGCACCGTGAAGAAGGCAGAGAGGAACACTGGCATGGATACAGAGTCCTAAGGCACGGTTGGGGAGGATACTGGGTAGGAGAATGGCCAATCGTAGTTATTATAGGAGAGTATGTTGAGAACAGCATAAATTCCGAGGCGATAAGCCTAGGTCCGGATTACAACAACATGTATTTCATGGTGCAGGGGCAGAGGTATTATGGAGAATGCGTTATGCGCGTGTCATTATACGACGGGAACGACGACTTCGTTGCAAACATATTCCCTGAGGAGATCTATGTTCCTGAGCAGTCGCGATTTGGGAATCTAATAACTGCCGCTGGGCTTGACAGAGCGTACGTACAGTCTCAGCTGGCATTTGATCTTTGCGAAGCCGACAGCTACACATTCCAGTGAGGGCGCGATTCGTATCTTATCCGAGTTAGGCGACTGCAAGCTTACGCTTGAGTTGCCATTTTATTTTTAAAACAGCCAGCGGATGCTGGCTTAATTATTTTACTTGGATGTATGGATTTATATTTTAATATCCAATATATGCTTTTGGTATAAGTAGAATCCGCGCAGCTCGAAGAGTACAGCACAAGCTAAAAACGTTAATTGCCAATCTCATTTATGCTGTTTGAAGAGGTAGCAGGATATTACCAGGAGCTTGAGGACACATCATCGAGGCTCGCGATGATAGACGTCTTGACGCAGATGCTAAAGAAGACAAGCGACGATGACATACGCCAGGCAATATACATGACGCAGGGCGTGCTTGCGCCGCCATTTGAGGGGGTAGAGATCGGCATCGCGGACAAGCTTGCGATACAGGCGATATCGCGCGCGAGCGGATTTGACCCTAAGGATATAGTTGTAAATTTGAGGAAGAGCGGGGACCTTGGGACCAGCGCGGAGTATTTCATAGAGAGGAGCAGGCTTAGGAGGATGAAGAGCAGCAAGCTTACACTCAAGGAAACATTCGATATGGTCTACAAGATAGCATCCACATCCGGAGGCGGAAGCCAGGATGCAAAGATACGCATGCTCTCCGAGCTGCTTGCCGCATCGAATCCAAAAGAGGCAAAGTATGCAGTAAGGTTTGTACTCGGAACCCTGAGGCTCGGTGTCGGAGATGCGACTATACTCGAGGCGCTCTCAAAGACGTTTACCGGAGAGAGATCATTCAAGTCAGAACTTGAGAACGCATACAACATATGCAGCGACCTTGGAGAGATAGGATACGTGCTTGCGAAGAAGGGAGAGAAGGGGATTCGCGACATACGCGTGTCATTGTTCAAACCCATAAGGCCCGCGCTTGCAGAGAGACTCTCCACAGCAGAGGAGATACTCGAGAAAATGCACGGCAAGTGCGCAATAGACACAAAGTACGATGGAATGAGGGCCCAGGTGCACATGGACAAGAAGCGTAAGAAGGTGATGATATACTCAAGGAGGCTCGAGCTGATAACCGATATGTTTCCAGACATATGCGAGGCCGCGTTGAAGGAGATAGGGGCGCAGAGCGCGATATTCGACGGCGAGGTCCTTGCATATGACGAGGTGGGCAACGAGTTCTTGCCGTTCCAGGAGACCGCGCAGAGGAGGAGGAAGCACAACATATCGGAAAAGGTTGAGGAGCTCCCGGTATTCATGTTCGTATTCGACCTCATGATGCTTGATGGAGTCGACTACATGGAGAAGCCCTACCATGAGAGGAGAGAGAAATTCGAGAGCATACTAAAGGAGGGTGGAAAGCTCAGGCCATCAGGCATGGTTGTGGTAGACAAGCCAAAGGACCTTGACGAGTATTTCACCGAGGCTATTGGCGCAGGGCTTGAGGGAATAGTTGCAAAGGAGCTTGACTCGAAGTACATCGCAGGGGCAAGGAAGTTCTCATGGATAAAGCTCAAGAGAAGCTACAAGGGAGAGCTCTCAGACACCCTTGACCTTGTGGTGATTGGGTATTACCTTGGAAAGGGGGCGCACGCAGAGTTCGGATTCGGAGGGTTGCTAGGGGCGAGCTACAACGAGAAGAAGGATGTCTTCGAGACTGTCACAAGAATCGGAACCGGATTTAGAGAGAAGCAGCTAGAGGAGTTCAGGACACTGCTAGGCAAGATAAAATCGAGGAACAAGCCGGCAAGAGTTGTGGCCAAGATAGAACCTGACTTTTGGGTGGAACCAAGATACGTGATAACGGTCAGGGCCGATGAGATAACAAAGTCCCCGATGCACACATGCGGAATGGAGAATGACAAGCATGGGATCGAAGTTGGCTATGCATTAAGATTTCCAAGGATAATAAGCGATGGGGTGAGGGATGATAAGAGCGTTGAGGAAGCTACAACCACCAAGGAGATAATCGAGATGTATAAGCTGCAGAAGAAGACGAAGCTAAGCCCGTAAGCTCATCCTTTTGATTTATTTTTTATACAATCGATTATTTCTTAAAAGCCTTCTTCTTTGCGGCCTTTTCTCTGGCAAGAATGAGTTCTTTGCTTAGTCTTTCATGTTCTAGATTATCTAACAGCTTGCGCCATCGTTTTTTTTCGACTAGAAC
>VFSW01002692.1_pt1 | contig 26808 bp, 14 predicted proteins | sample 5358111 | NCBI WGS metagenome assembly VFSW01 (sample SAMN11554181, study PRJNA540505) | mine drainage metagenome | isolation source: sediment from site ElyBrook_90M | place: USA: Ely Copper Mine, Vershire, VT | collected 2017 | reverse complement strand
GAGGGTGGAGAGCGGAACCTGAAATCGCTCGGCGGCTTCGGTCTGGTTCCAGTTGGTGCGTTCGAGCATGTCCACAATGACGCGGCGTTCGACTTCCTCGATGATTTCAAACAGCGAAGGCGGCTGGCCCGTGGCGGTCTGGCCCGGCAGCGATGGCAGGAATTCGCCGAGTTGCAGGCGCACGCCCTTGACGATTTCGCGGGTGCGGACGCTTTCGGGGAGCAGGTCGGCATCGAGGGCGTCGCGCGTGGAAAGCACGACGGCGCGCTCGACGGCGTTTTCGAGTTCGCGGACGTTGCCCGGCCAGTCGTAATCCATGAGCAGCTTCAGGGCGTCGGGCGTGAAGGTGCGCGGCGACTTGCCGTTTTCGGTGCAGAACTGGGCGGCAAAACGGGCGACGAGCAGCGGAATATCTTCCTTGCGCTCGCGCAGAGGCGGCAAGGATAGGGAGATGACGTTGAGGCGGTGGTAGAGATCCTCGCGAAAGCGGCCGTCGCGCACAAGTTTGCGGAGGTCCTCGTTGGAGGCGGCCAGGATGCGGACGTCCACCTTGATGGTTTCGGTGCCGCCCAGGCGCATGAATTCGCGCTCCTGAATCACGCGGAGGAGTTTGGCCTGGGTTTCCGGGCTGACGGTGGAGATTTCGTCGAAAAAAATAGTGCCCTGGTCGGCCATCTCGAACAGGCCTTTTTTGGAGGCGATGGCGCTGGTGAACGCGCCCTTGACGTGGCCGAACAGCTGGGACTCGAGCAGGTCGGCGGGAATGGAGCCGGAGTTGACGGGGATGAAGGCCCTGTCCGCGCGGGTGGAGGCGGCGTGGATGGCCTTGGCGATCAGTTCCTTGCCGGTGCCGCTTTCCCCGGCGATCAACACGGTGGAGCGGGAGGGCGCGACCTGGGTGACGAGGTCGAGCAGGGCCAGCATTTTTTCGCTTTTGCCGACGATGTTGGGGAAATTGTAGCGCTGCTTGAGCGCGCGCTTGAGCTGGACGTTCTCGTCGCGGAGGCGGCGTCCTTCGACGGCGAGGGAAACCTGGGCGACGAGCTCGTCGTTGGACCATGGCTTGGTGATGTAGTCCTGCGCGCCGTTTTTGAAGGCGGCGCGGGCCATGTCGATGGAGCCAAAGGCGGTGATGAGGATGACGGGGAGCTGGGGATCGCGGCGGCGGATCTCGGGGAGCATTTCGATGCCGTTGCGGTCCGGCAGGCTGACGTCGAGCAGGATCAGATCGAAGGGGCGCTCCTCGAGCTTGCGGAGGCCGGCGTCGCCGGATTCCGCGAGCGAAATTTCGAAGCCTTCGGAGGCGAGAAGGGCCGCGAGGCCTTCGCGAATTTCGGCTTCGTCATCCACAACGAGAATGGAGCCTTTAGGCATGGACCGCTTTTCTGGCAGCGGGAAACTCCAGACGGAACGAGGTCCCCTTGCCGGGAACCGAGCGCACGTCCACCTTGCCGGCATGTTCTTTGATGATGCCGTAGCTGACGGAGAGGCCCAGCCCGGTGCCGCGTCCGGAGGCTTTGGTGGTGAAGAAGGGGTCGAAGATGCGGTGCAGGTGCTCGGGCGGGATGCCCGCGCCCGTGTCGGTGACTTCGATTTCGATCGAGCCGTTATGGGCGGCGGTGCGCACTTCGATCATTCCGCCGGCGGGCATGGCGTCGCGGGCGTTCATGAACAGGTTGAGGAACACCTGCTGCAGGCGCGTGGTGGAGCCGAGGACGGGCGGCAGCTTCTTGGCGTAATTGCGGACGACGGAAACGCGCGCGGCCTTGAGGGGATGCTGGACCAGGGAGAGGGTTTCGTCGAGCACGGAGTTCAAGTCGATTTCGGCGGCTGCCGTGCCGCCGGTGCGCGAGAAATTCAGGAGGTTGTTGACGATCTCGCTGGCGCGGAAAGTCTGCGTGACGATGCGATCGATGGTTTTCTGCCGGGGATCGTCGGCGGCAATCTGCTTGGCAAGCATCTGGATGTAATTGGAGATGACGGCGAGGGGCGTATTGACTTCGTGCGCGACGCCGGCGGCGAGCAGGCCCAGCGAGGTGAGCTTTTCGGTCTGCACCATCTGGTCCTCGAGGCGGACGCGCTGGGTGGTGTCGTCGAGCAGAATCAGGCGGCCCAGGCGCGCGCCGTTCTTGCCCAGCAGCGGGGCCATGGAAGCGTTGATGACGAGGTGGCGGCCGCTGCGCGTGTTGAGGTGGAACTTGTAGATGCCGGAAACATGGTCGCTGTCGGCGGAAGCGATTTCGCCGGCGAGATCCCGCGGGAGCACTTCGTCGAGGGGATGGCCGAGCGCTTCGCCGCGCGGGATTTCCAGCATGTCCTCGATCTGGGAATTCCAGGATTCGATGCGGCTGTCGAGGTCGACGGTGAGCACGCCGATGCGGAGGGATTCGACGATGTTCTCGCTGAAATCCTTGAGGCGTTCGATCTGCTGGGCTTTTTGCTCGAGGGATTGATACAGCCCGGCGTTTTCCAGGGCGATGGCGACGTAGCCGGCGATGGTGGAGAGCAATTCGAGGTCGTCGGTGGAGAGGTAGTCGCCGTCCACGGTTTTACCCAGGCCGAGAATGGCGACGGTGCGGTCGCGGAAGCGGCAAGGGATGAAATAGTTCAGGGCGAGTTCGTCGAGGGTGCGGCGCACCGAGGGGCTCTCTTCGGTGGCGGCGCGCGCCGACTCGATGAACAAGCAGCCGCGCAGCAGCGCGGGTCGCGCCGCATCGAGAAAGCTGAGGTCGAGCGGGCCTTCCGCCGGGAGGCCCTGAGCGCGCGAAAGAACGAAGCGGCCGGGCTGCGCGGGATCCTCGAGGAAGATGGCGAGGCGGTCGACCAGCAGGGTCTGCGAAATGCGGTCGAGCACGGAGGCGAGCAGGGGTTCGAGGCGCACTTCGTTGGTGAGCGCGCGGCCGAATTCGATCAGGGTGCGGCGATAGTCGAGGCGGTCGCGGTAGAAAAAATGGTCCAGACGCATCTGCACCCATTCGCGCAGGGGCTGGAACAGGAAGGCGGCGACCACGATGGCGAGCACGGCGCCCGCGCGGCCCGCCGGCCACTCGGTATGCGAGAGTTCACCGATCAGGGCCACGGCAGAAAAATAGATGGCGACCACGCCGGCGGTGGCGAAAGTGTACGCCAGGCCGCGCTTGAAGATGATGTCCACGTCCATCAGGCGGTAGCGAACGATGGCGTAGCCGAAGCAGAGCGGGATGAGGGCCAGCGAGAAGACCGAAAGCTTCATCCACGGCTGGGGGATGGTGTTGGCCAGCCGGGGCAGGATGTATAACAGGAAAAACGGGAGGATGCCGGCGAACGTTCCCCCGGTGATCCACTTCAGTTGCTGGCGGATCAGGCCGCTGGGCGCGCGGAGGTAACTGGCCAGGAAGATGCCGGCAGCGATGAGGAACAGGACGCCGAGATACAGGAGTTCGAGGCTGTCGAGGAAATCGCGGCTGCGGATGGAGGGCAGAAAGTCCAGCGTGCCCAGCGCAACGGACAGGTGGAGCAGCAGCAGGGCCGCGGGAACGCTGTACAGAGCGACGAGCTTGGGCCATAAAGTGCCGCGGCGCTCGGGAAAGACCAGCGCGAGGTGCGCGAGCAAGGCGGGCTGGAGCAGCAGGGCCACGACGTTGCTCCAATAGATGATCCAGTCGAAGGAATTCAGCTTGCCGCTGTAATGAAAGCTGTACAGGATGAAGGAGGCGAGGCAGAACAGGTAGAAATGCACGGCGCGGGGCGCGGTCCAGCGGCGGAAGATAATAAACAGCCCGATGAAGAGATAGAGCAGAGCGGTGATGCGCAGGTAGTTTTCCAGCGAGGAGGCGTTCTCCTGCGGGGTGGTGACCACCGGGACATCCAGGGGTTCGCCGTCGCGGAGAATTCCGTAATGAAGTTCGGCCCAGGGGCCTGCGTGCCAAAGCAGACGGGTGACATCGGTGGCCCGGCGAATCGGAACGCCGCGGACGGTCTGGAGCGCGTCGCCCTGCCGGATGCCCACGCGGCCGGCCGGTCCTCCGGGAACGACATGCCAGGCGACCACGCCTTCGGAGGTGTCCATCCAGGTGACGCCATCATCGGGAAGGATGAATCGGGAGCGCTGCTGAAAGTTCAGGATCGCAAAGATTATCGCGGCCAGAGTAAGCAGGGCCAGCGTCACCGCCCCCAACCGCGTTTGGAGATATGAGTTCACTAGAATTCACTCGCACTGAAACGCTTGGATGCCTGTAGATGGTAGCACGTCAGATTCCAGTAAACCATGGTTTGGCCTTGGTGTAAGGGTATGTGTTTTGTGCATGTTGCGGATGGGTCGCGGGAACGAGGCCAGGATGATCCGGTTTGTGGAAGACATGTTACCAATTCCAGTAGGGTCGGAACGTCTCAGAACTGCAGACTCAGGCCACCCCGGAAATAGCGATAGGAAGGGACGAGAACCAGGAGGCCGTCCGCCGTGGAAACTGAGACGTAGCCCTGGGCCAAAAGGTTGCCCATGTCCGCGCGGACTTCAATCCGGCAGGGCAGCAAACTGGGCAGGGGCTGGCGAATCTCCAAGCTCAAGTAGGGATCGAGGTGGTAGAGGGATTCTCCATAGCCATCCTGACGGGAGACGGCCGACCCATTCAGCCATTTGTACCCCGTGGTGAGAGTGGTGCCCAAGCGCGGGAGCGTGGCCGAGACGCGGGTGGCAAAGCTCTGGCGGTACTGGGTGGTCAGTTGATCGCGCAATAGGGAATCGTTGTGATTCGCGTCGGGAGCCAGGGCTCCGGCGTAGGCGTAGACAATCGTACTGGTCAGGCGATCGGTGACCTTTTGGTGATAGGCGAGGCGCGCTCCGGTGGAGTGCGAGGCGCCGCCATCGTAGGCAAAGGCTTGCGAAAAATAATCCTGCAGGAAGTCTGGACCGGCGGCGCCGCCGCGGCCGATGACGGCGGTGTGGCTGGAAAGATCGCGGAAGACGGAGGCGGTCAGGTCTATGCGCGAGCCGAGAGCGTGCTGGACGGCAAACTCTCCGTGCCAGCCGTTTTCCAGCACGGGGCGGCCATCGCGGAGGAGCAGAGTTGGGAACGCGTCCAGGGCCTGCAGCGTGGATTCGAGGGCGTCCTGGGTGGCCGGGAGGTTCTGCCAGGGCTGCGCCGCCAGAATCAGGGAGGCGCGCCAACTGGGGGCCAACTGAAGCGTCACCTGGCCGCGCGGGCGGAGGGCCGAGGTGGTGCCGCCCAGAGTCGCCACGAGATACTCGGCGCCGTAGCGGATGGTGACGAGATCGCCCAGGGTAAGTTGATCGTCGTGGGAAATACGCAGTCCACGGAAGCCGGGGCCGGCGGGGTTCAGGCGCGACTTGCGGACCAGGACCGTGGTGACCGGGCCGACGCCGGGCTGGCCGGAAGGCAGCCAGGCGGCGGACAGGCCGCCGGACGCCGAAGCGTCTTCGTAGCTGAACTCTCCGGCCATGAGAAGCTTTCCCTGGCCGCCCACGCCGAGGTCATAGGCAAAGGCGGTGGCGGGCGAAGCGGCCTGGGCGGAAACCGAGCCGGGCCGATCGGCGCCGGAAGTGAGAGCGAAGTTCCCATGAGCCAATGGCGTGCGTGCGCCGTCGTCGGGCGAGGGCGCGGCCGGATCGAGGGCCGTGGAGCCATCCTGCCAGCGCAGGACGGCGCGGGTGGCTGCGGAAGTGCGCAGGACCCAGGACCAGTCGTCGGAGGCAACTTGCTGCCCGGCGGGGCGGCGGAGCTTTTCAAAGGAGGCGAAGACGGAGCCGAGGACAATCTGGAGCAGCGCGGCGTGCTGGTCGTCAATCTGAATGTGGGACTCGAGGGCCGGCAAAAATCCCGCCAGGGTGACTTTGATGGAGTAGAGTCCCGTGGGCAGGGCGGCGATCGAGAAACGCCCGCGGTCATTGGTGAGGAGTTGGACCGGCGGGGCGGCCAGAAGCTGTTCGGAGGAGATGAGCACGGTGGCGCCCATTTGGGGCGTTCCGGCGGGGTCCACGACGACACCGGAAATGCGGCCGGCACGGGGCGCGGCCACTAAGGGAGAGACGGCCATGCACAGGAGCAATCCAGTTGCGAGAAGACGAAAGGCTCCGAGACGCAAGCGCTCTACCTCCCTATTTGGGATTTGCAGGTAAGGGCTTAACCGTAAAGTCCGCGGTTGGGGTGATGGTTTGCTTGGCCAAATTATCAGTGACAGCGACTTCGAGCTTGTATTTTCCGGGCGCGAGCGAGCCGAGCGTGATGCGGTTCTCGAGGGTGAGCTCCTCGCCATGAGAAGGAAGCTTGTCAGCCGGGATGTCGAATTGGAGTGCGGGCGCGGTCTCCTTGTCCTTCGTGACGCGGTATTGAACCGAGGCATCGGCCTTATGGGTCTTGTCGTCCGTCTTCAAATTGTAGATTTGCAGAAAGACACCCATGCTGTCGCTGGGGATGAACGAGGGGTCGAGCTTGGGGCGGACCTTGACGTCGCCGAGGACGAATTGGCCGAGGCCGATGTCCTTGTTGGAGACGCGCTCGATGTTGTCGGCCAGGATGAGGGAGCTGGTGCTGAGCTGGTCATCCTGGAAGCGCGGGACGGCCAGGCGAGTGTTGACGACGCCGATGTTGCCGCTGTTGACGTCCTTCACCACCAGGTCCAGGCGGTAGAGATTGGGGCTCAGCGGGATGGCCTTCTGATAAATGCGGGCGCTGTTTAGCGACTGCTGCAGGAGCGAGGAGGGATAGTCGGCGCGCAGGGTGTCCTCAAAGGTCTGCACGATACGTCCGCTCAGGGTGGTGATGCGGCCGAAGATGTTCATGGAGGCCGAATCCACGCCGTCCTTTTCCTGGAAGCTCAGCTGGCGCACGGGAATCTGCACGGTGATGGGGACGAAGACCGTGTCGGAGGTAATGCGCAAAAAGTCGAAGCGATATTGGAACTTGAGCTGATCGCGCACCAGGCGCGAAGTGACTGCCTGCTCGAGGTCCTTAAATTTCACCGGCGGGGGACGCATGATGTTGACGTAATTTTCAAGGCGGTCGAATTCGTCCATGCCGGTGTACTGGCCACCAGGGCCCATGGCCATGTTGGTCCCGTTGGTGTTGGAGAAGCGCTGCGCTTTAGAGGCCATCCCCATGGACTCGGCCAGGGTGAGGCCGGCGCCCGGGACGCGGAGCAGCGCGTCTTTTTCGCTGGGATCCATGGTTAGGTGGTATTCGCCGGTGCTGGTGGGATCGACGAACTCGATTTCGACGTTTTCACCCATGCCTTCCAGGTAGCGATAGCGCCAGTCTTCGTAGGGGTACGTCGTCGTGGAGCCGCCGCCCTGGTCCATGGGGCGATCCCAGTTGCCGCCGGTCGGATGGGCGTCGATTTCGTCCGGGGGGCCCCACATGATGTAGATCTTGCCGCGGTCAGTCTTCCAGCCGGGAATGCCGGAGGCAAAGTGTTCGTTGGCGTAGGCGATGCGGCGGTAGTGCTCTTCCTTGTAGGTGTTATCGAGCGAATCAGGATCGGGATTGCGCCGCTGCCAGAAAGCCTCGATGAACTGCTCGCGCTCTTCGTTGGTCTGGAGGCGCAGGAAGGTGCGGCGCTCCTCGGGCGCGATGATGTAGACCACGTCCTCATTGAGCCACTTCTTGTACTGGGGCTGGATTTCCTTGAAGAGCTCTCTTTCGGACTTCTGCTTTTCCTTGGAGGATTTCTTGGCATGGTCCCGCGAGTCTTCCTGGTGCGCGGCGGCCAGGGAGGCGATGGGCCCGAGGGCCAAGCCGCCTGCCAGAAGGAGTATCACGGACGTCTTCACAGACTGGTGCATAAAGTGTGTTTACCCAGTTCGATCACGGATCTTAGCCTGTCCTACGGTACAGGTCAACAGAACTTTGCCCCCTCCCGCAGCAGGCTGCATACAACTCAGTTCGAACCGCCTGCGCGCCAAGGGGTTGCCCGGGGGCCGTAGCTCGGTGGATGGTCGTCTGGCGGGAACGAGGATGGCTAGGAGCGTTGGGCGATGAGCCCTTTTTTGGCGGGCGAAGGCGAATTAGGACTAAAATGGTTGTTCGGCAGGCGCGTGGAAGGTCTTGGAGCGCTTTCCAGGCGAGATGGCCATGCGAGGTGGGATCCCCGAGGGGGGCTGTGCTGGGGGAAACCTCGCGCCCCGAGGGATCTTCCCGCAGATTGGGAACTCCGGAAACATTCCATCGCGGCGGGGCGTATAAGTAGAAAGCGGGGAGCGTGGACTGCTCCCGGTGCATCTAAATTTTTCGATAAGCGGGCGATATGAAGACGTGGCAAAAAGTGATGATCGGCGCGGGTGCGGCGGCCGTCCTCGGGGGCATGGTCTGGTACAGCATCTACCGGGCAAACCAGGGTGTGGTCAGCGTGCAGACGGGCCGCGTGCAGAGGCAGGACCTGACCTCGATGGTGACTGCCTCGGGTGAAATTCGGCCTCGTGACTACACCAACGTGTTGGGCGAAGGCTTCGGGAAGATCACCGATATCGCGGTGAAAGAAGGCGACCACGTGAAGAAGGGCGACGTTCTGCTGCACCTGGAGAACGTACAGCCCGGCGCGGACGTGCAGGCGCAGATCGCGAGCATCAATGGAGCGGAGGCGGGGATGAAGGTGGCGGCGGCCAATTACGATTCGGCGGTAGCCACGCTGGCCCAGCGGCAGGCCGATCTGGAAAAGGCCAAGCTGGACTGGCAGCGCACCCAGGACCTGTATCGGGAGCAGTTGATCCCCAAGCAGCAGTACGATTCGGACAAAGCGGCGTACGACAGCGCGGTGGCGGCGTTGACCGCGAGCCAGGCGAATTTGGACGAGACGCGCGCGGCGCGCGAACAGTCGCGTTCGGGGATGGAGCAAGCCCGCGCCGTGCTGCGGCACACGCAGGACATCTTGCGCAAGACGACGTATACCGCTCCGATTGACGGGATCGTGAGCTACATCGCGGTGCGCGTGGGAGAGAACGTCGTGCCGGGCATCCAGAATGCCCAGGGCGCGCTTCTACTGACGATATCGGACATGAGCGTGGTGACGGCCGAGGTGAAGGTGGACGAGACCGACATCACCAGCCTGCGGAATGGCGAGGTGGCCGAAGTGGCGATTGACGCCATGCCCGGCAAGACTTTTGAAGGCCACGTCACGGAAGTGGGAGAGCTGGCCATCCTGCGGAGTTCGGGGCAGGCGTCCATGACATCCACCACGGCCAACACGCAGGAAGCGCGCGATTTCAAGGTGGTGGTGACGATCGATGATCCGCCGCCGGGGGTGCGTCCGGGGCTTTCCGCCACGGCCAAGATCCAGACGGCCCAGCGGAAAAACACGCTCACCATTCCGGTTCAGGCGCTGGCCGAGCGGACACAAAAAGAGATCGAAGAAGCCAAGAGCGGTAAGGCCGGCAACGTGACGCTGGCGGCGTCCAATTCGGAATCAGCGGCGAACCAGAAGCAGGATATCCAGGGAGTATTCATCGTGCGCGGGCAGAAGGCCGAGTTCGTGCCCGTGCAGACGGGGATTACCGGCGTGGCGGACATCGAAGTGCTCAGCGGCCTGCAGGAAGGCGATACGATCGTGACCGGCAGCTATAAGGCGTTGCGCACGCTGCGGCCAGGGGCGACGATCAAGGTTGATAACTCCGTGCCCAAGATCAGCGATTCGTCAAGTTAAGGCGGGAGACGCCGGGGAAGACAATGTCCATCACGAGTGAACCAATCGCGGCGGAGTCGTTTCGCCAGGACCTGATCGACTCCGGGGTGGTCATCAAGACCGAGGATCTCTGGAAGTCGTACGAGATGGGGACGGAGCAGCTGCACGCGCTGCGCGGGGTGGGGATCGAGATCGGCAAGGGCGAGTACGTCGCGATCATGGGCCCTTCGGGCTCCGGGAAATCCACGCTGATGAACCTGATCGGCTGCCTGGACACGCCGACGCGGGGGAATTACTGGCTGGCCGGACGCCTAGTGAGCCAGCTGGATGACGACGCGCTCGCCTACATCCGGAACAAAGAGATCGGGTTCGTCTTCCAGACGTTCAACCTATTGCCGCGTGCGACCGCGCTGCACAATGTCGAGCTGCCCATGATCTACAACGGCACGCCCTCCGCGGAGCGACTGGAGCGCGCCAAGCGGGCCCTGGCGCAAGTGGACCTCACCGAGCGCATGACGCACAAGCCCAACGAGCTTTCTGGAGGCCAGCGCCAGCGCGTGGCCGTCGCGCGGGCGCTGGTGAACAACCCCTCGATCCTGCTGGCCGACGAGCCCACCGGGAACCTCGACTCGGCCACGGGCGAGGAAATCATGGCGCTGTTCGGCCGGCTGCACCAGAGCGGCAACACCATCATCCTGGTCACGCACGAGCAGGACATCGCCGCGCACGCCCACCGCGTCATCCGCCTGCGCGACGGCAAAGTGGAAAAAGACGAACGCACCCGCTAGCAGGATGCTGAAAAAGGCGCCTCAGGGAGTTTCAGGGGCTGAAGCCCCAATAATTTTACGGTGCTTATGTCGCGGCTAAAGCCGCGACCCACAACGCCCTCAGAGTTTTTCAGCACCCTGCTGGGGGCATGCCCCTGAAAATCTTTAGCGGTCTTTTGAAGAATACCGCGACGGTTTTTTCCTCGGCTCCTGGAAAGAAAGCAGATTCCTCGTTCCGCAAGACCATCCGGAACGCAAACAACGCACTCCGCTCGAAATGACACTCCAGAAAATCCTTTCAACGGGCTGTTGAGAAGCATCGCTGGCCTCAGGGGCTGATGCGGAGAAGCTCGGGCAAGACCTCTCCGGCGTTACCCAGGTGGCATTCGGTGAAGGCGGAGCGGTTGGCGGGCTCCTCGGGCCCGACGTAGATCGTGCGGGCTCGGCCGCGCACGTGGGCGACGAAACTGGCGGCGGGCTCGACCACGCCGGATGTTCCGATGGCGAGGAAAACGGTGCAGTCATCGAGGGCGCTGAAGATTTCGTCGAGGTGGAAGGGCACTTCGCCGAACCAGCAGATGTGCGGGCGAATCCGGCCGCCGCAGGCGCAGTGAGGAATTTCGGCGGGCGGGTCGTAGGTGCGGGCGTCGTCGAAGGGCGGGAGGCGGCAGGTGTCGCAGCGGCTCTTGAAAAGCTCGCCGTGCATGTGGACGACGCGGGCCGAGCCGGCCTGCTCGTGGAGGTTATCCACGTTCTGGGTGCAGAGAAACAGGCGATCCTGCAAGCGGGCTTCGAGTTGGGCGAGCGCGCGGTGGCCGGGATTGGGTTTGGCGGCCGAGGCGGCGCGGCGTCGCATGGAGTAGAACTCCCACACCAGTGCCGGGTCGCGGCGAAAGGCTTCGTGCGTCCCGCCTTCATCGCCGCGGTAGGTCCGCCACAGGCCCCCCGCGCCACGAAATGTCGGGATGCCGCTTTCGGCGCTGATGCCCGCGCCGGTGAGGATGAAGACGCGGTCGGCGGGTGAGAGGCGGAGCATACGCCGGAAGTGTAACTCCAGTTAGCTCGCAATCCGAAGTGGAAGAGAGATTCCTCCGCTCCGGGACGGCGAACAGCGCCGTCCCTCCGGTCGGAATGACAAACAGATGGAGTGCTGGGGGGAAAGCCGCGCTAAAGGGCCTGCGTGGCAACTGGAATTTACGTCCCTCAGCGGCCAACAGGGCGCTGAAAAAGACGCCTCAGGGAATTTCAGTGGCTGAAGCCCCATTGATTTCACGGTGCTCATGTCGCGGTCCCGACTGCTGTCCGGGACGCACACAGCGCGCTCAAGCCGTGCCCTGACGCAAAAACGAGGGTGCCACACAGGCTCTCTACAGGCTGGCGCCGGAGTGTTCGCGGTGGAGGAGCAAGGCCTTCAATTCGCTGCGGATTTGCTCGGTGAATTCCCTGCCGCCGACGGCGCGGCCACCGGGCTCGACGAGATCGGCGGTGCGATAGCCGAGGCCCAGCACGCGGTCCACGGCGGCCTCGATCCAGTGCGATTCGGCCTGCAGTCCGAACGATTCGCGGAGCATGAGCGTGGCCGAGAAGATCGCGCCCAGCGGGCAGGCCACGTCTTTACCGGCCAGCGTGGGGGCCGAGCCGTGGATGGGTTCGTAGAGCGCGGGCTGGCCGTCGCGGCCGCGGCTCATCGAAGGAATCAGGCCGATGGAGCCGGCCAGCGCCGCCGCTTCGTCGCTGAGGATGTCGCCGAACAAGTTGCCGGTGAGGATCACGTCGAATTGCGCGGGGCGCAGCAGGATCTGCATGGCGGCGTTGTCCACGTAGAGGTGATCCACGGCGACGCCGGGGTATTCGCGCGCCAGCGCCGTGACGGTCTGCCGCCAGAGCGTCGAGGTGGCCAGCACGTTGGCTTTGTCCACGCTGGTGAGGTGCCCCTTGCGCCCGCGGGCGCGTTCGAAAGCGTAGCGGGCGACGCGCTCGACTTCCGCGGCGGAGTAGGCAGCCAGGTCGCTGGCACGCGCGTCCTTGCCGGTTCCCTGCAAGGTGTGTTCGCCGAAATAGATGTCTCCGGCGAGTTCACGGACGATCTCGAAGTCGCAGCTTTCCAGCAGTTCCAGTCGAAGCGGCGAAATGCCGTGGAGCGCAGGGCGCAGTCGAATGGGGCGGAGATTGATGAAGAGATCGAGCTTCTGCCGGAGGCCGAGCAGGCCCGCTTCGGGACGCGTGCCCAGCGGCAAGGCCTCCCACTTCGGCCCGCCGATGGCGCCGAGCAGGATGGCGTCGCAGGAGCGGCAGCCGGCGAGAGTTTCTTCGGGCAGGGGCGTGCCGCAGCGGTCAATGGCGGCGCCTCCGAAGGGAAATTCGCGAAAGTCGAATTGGTGGCCGAACGTGGAGGCGCAATCGCGGAGAATGTCGACGGCGGCGCGGGTGACTTCGGGGCCGATACCGTCGCCCGGCAGTACCGCTATGGTCTTCCGCAAGGGTGTCATCGCCAAGTCGCCTTCTGCGCGTCCCATCATCTCATAAATGGGGCCGGTGGGTTGCAGACTTAGCGTGCCGCTGCGGTCGCCGGACCGGAACTGGAGGTGGCGGGCGACTGGTTGCGGCGCGCCTGGTGAATGAAAGCGATCAAGTCGCGATCGGCAATTTCCTTTTCCAGGTCCGCGCGCGCAATCGCCAGATGGTAGACCTCGGCGAGCTCGGCATCGGTGGTCTCGAAGCCGAGATCGGCCAAGCGCGCGCGGAAGGCGTTGCGGCCGGAATGCTTGCCGAGGACCAGGCGCCGTGCGGGCACACCGACCGACTCGGGACTCATGATTTCGTAGGTCAGCGGATTCTTCAGGATGCCGTCCTGATGGATGCCGGCTTCGTGGGCGAAGGCGTTGGCGCCCACGACGGCCTTGTTCGGCGGCACGTTGACCCCGGTGATGGACGAGAGCATGCGGCTGGCGGGATAGAGCTTTTCGAGATGCAGATGCGTGGCCACGCCGTAGAAGTTCTGGCGGACATGAAGGGCGACCGCGAGCTCCTCGAGCGCGGCGTTTCCGGCGCGCTCGCCGATACCGTTGATGGTGCACTCGATCTGCCGCACCCCGGCCTGGACGGCGGCCAAGGAATTGGCCACGGCCAGGCCGAGATCGTCGTGGCAGTGGGCGCTGAGGATGACGTCGGGGCGCGCACCGAGGCGCGCGCGGACCTGGCGAAACATTTCCGCATATTCGGCGGGCGTGGAGTAGCCGACGGTGTCGGGCAAATTGATGATGGTGGCGCCGCAATCCACCACCGCCTGAATTACCTGGCAGAGATAATCCATGTCGCTGCGGCTGGCGTCCTCAGCGGAAAACTCGATTTCCTGGCAATGCTTGCGGGCGAAGCGCATCGTTTTGGTGATTTGGTCGAGCGCTTCCTCGCGGGTCATGCGCAGTTTGTGTTTCAGGTGCAGATCGGAGGTGGCCAGGAACATGTGCAGGCGGGGCCGGGCGGCGGGCTCGAGTCCGCGCAGGGCGGCGTCTACGTCTTCCTGGCGCGCGCGGGCGAGCGCGGCCACGCGGCAGCCCTTGATTTCGGCGGCGACCGCGCGGGTCGCCTCGAGGTCCCCGGGAGAAGCAATGGGGAAACCGGCTTCGAGAATATCCACGCCCAGCTCTTCGATCTGGCGGGCCAGTTTTACTTTCTCCTCGCGGTTCATCGAGAACCCGGGCGACTGCTCGCCGTCGCGCAGCGTGGTATCAAAGATCTCCACGGTATCCATCGTTCCTCCTGCCCTCCCCGCCAGTAGAGCGCGGCGGGCGGAGGAAGTCCAATTTATAATTCTTGCATGTGGAATAAGTCTCGCTTATATATGGGCGGAGGCATCCGGGAGGGACATTTCGTGGATCTGGCGTCGCTGCAGGTATTTCAGACCGTCGCGCGGGAGCGGAGCTTTTCGCGGGCGGCGGTGAAGCTGTATCGCACGCAGCCGGCGGTGAGCATTTCGGTTCGCAAGCTGGAGGCGTGGGTGGGGCAGCCGCTATTCGTGCGCGGGTCGGGCGCGCGGATGCTGACCGACGCGGGGGCGCTGCTGCTGGAGTACGCCGAGCGGATGCTGAACCTGCGCGAGGAGATCCGCAAGGGGATGGACGAGTTGCGCGGGCTCAAGCGCGGGCAGCTTTCGCTGGGCGTGAATGAGAGCTCGATTCACGCGCTGTTGCCGGCGCTGGGGCGCTACCGCCAGCTGCATCCGGGGATTCACGTGCGGGTGCACCGCGTGTTTTCGCGGGACGTGCCGCGAGAGGTGCTGAACCACCATCTGGACATCGGCGTGATTTCCTACATTCCGGAGGAGCGCGAGCTCGAGGCCGTGGAATTCCACCGGGATTCGCTGGTGCTGGTGGTGTGGCCCAGCCACCGGCTGGCCAAGCGCCGGGAGGTGGACATCGAGGACCTGGGCGAAGAGACGTTCGTGGCGCACATTGTGGAATCTCCCTACCGGCAGCGCGTGATTCAGCTGTTCGCGCGGCGGCGCGTGCCGCTGCACATGGACATCGAAATGCCGACGATCGAGAGCATCAAGATGTTCGTGGAGATGAAGAAGGGCGTGGCGATTGTGCCGCAGATGTGCGTCGAGCAGGAGACCCGGCGCGGGGATTTGCGCGAGCTGCGCATCCGGCAGATGCGCATCACCCGGAGGCTGTACCTGGTGTTCCGCCAGGACCGTCCCCTGACGGTGGCGGCGCAAGCCATGGTGGCCATCCTGCGCCAGGGGCGATCCGCCGCCGGCCGGCCGCGCAAGGGTGGCCTATAACAGGCCTAGTATTCCGTCCCGGAAATACCTCGCGAATCTTTCAGCCCGGCAGGGCGCGGCACGCAGCGCGCCTACAGCGGATGGCGAGCCTGTTGGAGTTTTTTGCGGGACACCGGATCAAAATTTGGCGGTGAGGCGCAGGTAGTAGCTGCGCGGAGGGCCGATGGCGTTGCCCGAGAACAGGCCTCCGAAGTCGATGACGTCGAGAAGATTGGTGAGGTTTTCGCCATCAGCCTGCAGATTCAGGGTGAGGCGGTCGGACTTGTAAATCTCGGCGCCCGCCGAAATGTCAACGGTGAAGGCCGGGCGGATGCGTCCGCGATTGAAATTGAGGCGGTCCAAGACCGCCTGGCCATACTGGGCCAGCAGGTCGCCGGCGTTCTGCAACTGGAACGGGAGACCGCTATCGTACTCGGCGCCTCCGGCGATCCACAGGCGCGGGGCAATCTGGTAACGCACGCGGGCGCGCGCGTAATTGCGCTGGTCCTGCGAATCCGGGAAATGGCCGGCGAGCTGCGCGACGGCCGTTTCGTCACCGAGCAGCAGGCCGCCGGTGACGGGGAGCCAGACGTTGCCGACGATATAGGAGTAGGTGGCAAAGCCGGAAACGCGGCGCCACTTCAGGAGTTCGATTTTGCCGTCCGCGCCGTACAGGATGCCGCGGCGAAACGCGATGGGAAAGCTGATCGCGGTGCTGAGCAATTGGTCGTCGTCGGCGAAATTATCGAACTGGCGGCGAAAGACGTTGGCGCTGATTCTCCACTGGGCGTGCAGCGACTTGGTCATGCCGCCTTCGAAAAAATCGGCATGGGAAGGTTTGACCGGCAAGCGGAGCACCACGGGATTGAGCGAAACCACCAGAGGCGAACTGGAGAGGAGGAGGTTATCGGAAGACGGCGTCTGGAAGACGCGGTCGTAGGAGACGTGCAGAACCAGATCGGCGGAGGGGAAATAGCGCGCCAGCGAGAGGCGCGGGCTCACGGCGTTTTGATTGGCCAGCAACTGGTAGTGGTCCCAGCGCAGGCCGGCGCTCACCGTCCAGTTGCCCAGACGGATCAGGTCCTGGACAAAGGCGGATTGCTCGATCGCCGGCCTCCGGCCGGAAAACGCGAAGTTCGGGGGCGTGGCGGGATCGAACCGCGAGGGATCGGTGATGATGTCGTTGAAATTCTCGTGGAGGAACGTGTTGTCCGATTCGACGCCCGCTTTCCACTGATGTATCCCGTGCTGGAGGGTGACGCTGGCCTTGAAATAGGCCTCGCGAAACCAATTGTGCTGGAAGGCGATGACAGGGATCGAAAACGGGTTGGAGTACAGATCGTGCGCGCTGTCCCGCACCATGCCGTGAACGTCGGCAACGAAATCACCGGAAAAGACATGCTCGTAGGAAACGATGCCCATGGTTTCGAAGTTGTCGGCGTTCTGAAGCTGCGAACCCAGCGGCTGGGAAGGGTCCAAAGGATTCGGATGCGGGGCTTGCTGCGTCTGCTCGTTCGGGACCTGGAAGCGTGAAAGTCCGTGGCGGACGATCAGCGTGAGCGTGTCGTTGGGCGTGAGGTCGCGCTCGTAGCGGACGGAAAAAGCGCCGGTGGTGCCCGAGTTCGTGAAATTCTGCGGCACCACCGGATTCAAATAATGATCCGTCATGTTGCCGCGGGCGCTGAAGCCGAAGGTGTTTCTTCCCCCGGCGTACTGCGCCTGGACAAAACTGCCGGCCGTTCCGAAGCTGCCGCCGGAAAGCACGGCCTGTCCGTGGAAGCCCTGCCGCGCCTCCTGCAGCGTGTTGATCTCGACGACCCCGCCCACCTTACACAAATATTCCGCGGAGAAGCCCGCCGTGTAGACGCCGATGGACTCCACGTCGTCGGCTTCGATTTCCGGGCCGAAGCTGGGCGAGCGGTTGTCGGTGAGCGGAATGCCATCCACGATGAACTGCGTCTGGTATTCCGAGCCGCGCGGGTGGAGCACGTTATTGCCCTCGAAGATCCAGCCGGGCTGGGAATTGACGAGGTCCTGCAGGGAGCGGCCCGGCAGCGAGCTCATGCGGCTCTGAATCGTGCTGGAGCTGATGTGCTCGGCTGCCGTGGCTTGGTGCGGGTCAATGAGAGTGTCCGCCGCCCGGACGGTCACGGTGGCGCTCATAGCGGCCAGCACGAGGCGGATGGCGCGCTCGACCGGAAGCGCCGAACGCACTTCGATGGTTTCGGACACGTCGGCGAAGCCGGGTTGCTGGATGTGGACGCGGTACTGGCCGTAGGGAAGGCGCTTCACCACCAGGAGGCCGGCGTCCGTGGTGGTAAAGGTATCGCGGTATTGCATGGCTTCGCTGGTGAGTTCGACCGTGGCCTGCACGCCCAGCCCGGAGGGATCGGTCACCTGCAAACGCAACTCACCGTCGCTGCCCTGAGCGGCCAGCACCGTGGCGCTCAGCAGAAACAGAGCGAAGAACTTTTTCATTGATTTCATTGATAACCGGCCCGCGTCATCTCTCCACACCTGCCGCTACCCGAGGGCAGCGTGTTCTTACCGCAACGATGATACAGCACGCGGCGTGCGTTCATAAGGTTAGAACGGCGCCATCGCAGGAGTTCCGCCGGCGCTGGCCGGGGGTTCGAGCGAAAGCAATTTCGTTCTCGCTTCGTTGTGATGTAGAATCGCTTTTGAGCCTCCATGAGAAATCTCGATCCGGCCGGGAGTTAGGCACATGAGGAATCGAGTGAAAATCGTGCCAAAGGTCAAGCGCCGCCGGAGGCGGGAGCCCGCGTCTGCGCCTGCGCCCGCGCCCGCGCCCGCGTCTGCGCCCGCGCCTACGCCTGCGTTCGCGCCTGAGGCGATCCCAGCCAAGTTCAACCCCATCCATGGATATCTGACCCGGCCGCTTTTGAAGGACCGGCTCTTGCTCAATCTTTCCCGGCAGATTCAGGACGATTTTCACGCCATTTCCATGCCCGCGGCCTATAACAAAGGCTCCATTCTTTTCGTCGAGGGACAGGAACCGCAGGGAGTTTTCATCCTCAGCCATGGCCGGGCCAAGCTGACGTCCAGCTCCGCCGACGGCAAGTCGATGATTCTGCGCATGGCCGAGCCCGGCGAGGTGGTGGGGCTGCCGGGCACGGTGTCGGGGCATGCGTATGCGCTTACCGCCGAGGCGATCGAGGCGATCCAAGCCGAGTTCGTCCCGCGGCAGCCGTTCTTGCAGTTCCTGCGGGAGCACGGCGAAGCGGCTTTGCGCGTGGCCGAGATCATGACCGACATCTACCACGCGACGTTTCAGGAAGTACGGTACCTGGGGTTTTCCGCCTCCGCGCCCGAGAAGCTGGCGCGCTTCCTGCTGGACCTGACCGCCGAGCGCGCGGCAGGAGGCGGCGAGTTGCGGGCCACCCTCGCGCTCACCCATGAAGAGATCGCCGAAATGATTGGCGCGGCGCGCGAAACGGTCAGCAGACTTCTGGCAGATTTCAAGCGCGAGCGGCTGATCGAGCTGCGAGGCGCCACGCTGGTGATCTGCAACAAAGCAGGCCTGGAGAAGCTGCTGGGCGAGTAAGACTCCCTCCTTTCTTCACCTTCTCTTCACCTTCCCGACAGCTGCGGCAACGCCGCTTTGTGACCACTATCACAGTGATAAGGGTCACGGAGTTGTGTTGGCCCGGTCCCGCATAATGGTTGGGTACATATAGCGGCCGCGCGGCTTTTATAAAACATTTTGCAGGAAACGCCGCGGCCGGTTCATGAGGAGGACGATATGGGACGGTCAATGGTTCGGCTGGGTGGTGCTGCATTGGTGATGGCGCTGGGCTTGCTGTGGAGTTCGCCGGTGCAGGCGGAGCCTGCCGCGGCGACGTTCAAGACGAAGTGCGCCATCTGCCATTCGCCCGACGGCAGCGGCAGCGGCCCGACCGGAAAGGCTCTGGGTGTTCCGGATCTCCGCTCGGACGTTGTGCAAAAGTTGTCGGATGCGGAGTTGCTGGGCGTCGTCACCAACGGCAAGAACAACAAGATGCCCTCGTACAAGGACAAGCTGAGCGCGGACCAGATCAAGGACCTCGTCTCCGTCATCCGGGATCTGGGCAAGAAGTAAGCAGCGGCGTTTTTCAGTTGACGCATACGGCGGGAGAGATGCAGCTGCCAGCCGGGCGCAAGACAGCTAGATACAGCCAATGGTCCGCCCGGCCCCGGCAAGCGGCCCACCCACTCTCCCGCCGTTTTTCTTTTCCCCAGTGAGTTGCGCATACGTCCGGAGCAGACGGACTCACCGCTTGTTGTTTTCCCCGTTGATGGCACGCCACTGGATTGAACTCGCCGGGAATCCGGCGCACCACGCTTAGCAGAGTGCTGCCGAAGGCTCGCGGAGGCCGCAAAGAAGAAACGGCTGGCGGCATCGGGTTGCCCGGGTGCCGCCAGCCGCTGAAGAGGGTTGCTTTTAGCCCGTGGCGACCGTCGCCGCGGGGGTTGCGGTTAGAAGAGGAACTTCAAGGCGAACTGAAGCACGCGCGGCGTCACGGAAGTTGATGTGATCTTGCCGAACGTCGAAGACACGTTGACGTTGTTGCCAGCAGGCGGGTTGAACTGGGCGTGGTTAAAAACGTTGAACGCCTCCAGCCGGAACTGTAGCGTGCCCCACTCGGTCACTTTGGTGTTCTTCATCAACACCATGTCGAAGTTGAACTGACCCGGGCCCAGCACGGAGCCTTTCCCCGAGTTGCCATAACCGATTCCGGCACCATTAATCCACGTCGATCCGGCCGCGTTGCACGGCAAGTTAGGATTTCCCTCCGGATTCGAAACGCCGCCAATGCAGTACGGCGAAGACGCGGTAACGGAACTCAAGGGAAGGAACGCACTTTTATTCAGCCAGTTCGAGTTCGGGTTGTTGGGATCCACGCGCCAGGCCTTTCCGCCGGAGCTCGCGAGCGGGACTGAAGACTGGCAATTGCCGGTGACGACGCTGCAGTTGACTGGATCAGCAAGCGCGGCCCTGGAGCCACCCGCGCCGTAGATGGTGTTGCCAGCGGTATCCACAATCGTGAATGGCTGGCCGTTCTGAATCGTCGTCACACCGGAGATCGTCCATCCGCCCAGAACATGGCCGGAGACGCCTTCCGTGTGATGGTACGGGAGGTCGTAGCTATGGGTGATCACGAGGCGCCTCGACCGGTTGGCCGCGGACAACCCGTACTGCTGCCTATAATCGAGCGGGTTGTTGCTATTCGTCGCTCCGTAGAGAACGGCGCCCGGGGGCGTGATGCCGCTCCCGGCCTCCGTCTGGTCGTCGTTGGTGAACGCCTTGCTCCACGTGAAAGCCGCTTGCAGGAAGAACCCGCGCGAGAACTGGTGTTTGAGTTGCGCCTGCAAGCTATTGTAGAGGGAGTCTCCGGTCGTGTTTGTCTCCGCCATGCCTGCCGGCGAAAACCCGAGATAACTTACGCGCAGGTTCAGGTTATTCCCGTTGGTGGTGTTTGAGGTGACCGGCGCGGCGTTGGCAGGATCGTTGAAAGGCAATGATTTTGCGATCATTTCTATATTCTGCGTGTTGGGGAAATTGGGGCCGGCTACCGGATTATGCGCGGCACCCGGGACGAGATGAGCGACGTTAATTTGCTGCGACCAGTTGTAGAGGTGAATTCCGTGGCTGCCCACATAGCCGACGTCGGCAATCCACCCCTTCGCGACTTCATACTGGAAATCAAGATTGTATTGCTGCGTGAGAGGCAGGCGATTCGCCAACCCCGGCCCATCCGACGTGTAACCAAGGCCGGATGAAACTTGCTGATTTGCCGCAGTACAACCGAGGACAGGGTTATGAAATCCGACGCAAGTCACAATGTATCTTGGCGTCCATCCGAGCGGAGTGGCTGCGCCCCCGGCAAAAGGATCGTGGAGTGTATTGCTCCAGCTTAGAGGAGCTGGCCCGGAGCCGGAGCCGGAATAGGGCGGCAGGTTCAACTGGTTGTCTATGAGCAGGACGCCGTAGAGGCGGTCGTAGAACCAGCCGTAGCCCGCGCGCACCACGAACTTATCGCCCAGCGGTTGCCACGCCAAGCCAATGCGCGGGGCAAAGCTCTTCCACGGCGTCCCGGGAACGAGGGTCTGGTTGCTGTTCACGAGGACACCGGATGCCGTTCCGGGGATACCTGGCGAACCTCCGACTGGTGGTGTCGTCCCCGTCAGGCCGTACGTTTTATCGTAGTTCGAAGGAGCCACGAAACCGAGGAGCGTGCCTGCGGGGTTGGCCAGGAACCACGAGCCGGTGTTTTCTTGGGCCGCCAGGCTGGCCCAGTCGTTGGAGAAGCGCCCACTGGAATCGTTCGGGTATCCGTCGAACTCCCAGCGCAGGCCGGCATTCACGGTGAGTTTCGAATTCACCTTGATGTCGTCTTGGATGTACGAGCTGATCGCATTGACGCGGTTGTAGTGGGTCAGCCATCCTTTCAGGCCAAAGCCCGCCACTATCCCGCCACCGGGCGTCTGCGGTGTGCCGTCACTATAGGTCGGGTCCTGGGCATTGATTCCTGAACTGCTCGTCAGGAAATCAATCGTGTTCCACATGAGAAGTTCGCCGCGCTCGGCAGCCGGGATCGTGCCGTTATGGTAGAGGCGCTCCCCCTCGAAGCCGGCGCGAATTGTATGCTTGCCGTGGTTCCACGAGATCTGATCCGCCACCTGGAACGTGTTGTTGAAGTTGCTGGAGATCATCGAGAAATTGCCGCCCTGGCTCCACGCCCCGATCGGCGAAAAAACCCCCAGGATATCCAACATGGGCAACAGGTTGGTTTCCGGAAACTTTGCGGCGATTAGACTACCCGGCGGGGTGGTTGTGAGCGGGCACGGGGCGCCATTATTCACCAGCGGAATAACGTTCACCGTAGCGGAAAGGTTGCAGGACTTCGCCGTCGCTGTATCGGTGTTGTTTTCCACGTCGCGGTGGTACGACACGCGCGCTTCATTAACGAAGTTCGACGTCAACACCGACGTGAGCTTCAACTGGGCGATGTGGTTAAAGTAGTGGGCCATGATCGGGGTGCCGGGGTTGCAGTTGCCCGCGGTGATGAAGCAGCTGAAACTCTGGTCCTGTGGGTCGGATTCATACATGTAGCGCTCTTCGAGGGTGTTCCTGCTCGAAATAGCGTACGAAGAGTTGATGAGGTACTGATCTTCGTTGGCGTGGATGGGGATCGAAATCGCGGCGACGCAGCCCAAGGCGCTCGTCCCGCACGAGGGCGGGGCGCTCGGCATATAAAATCCGTGGTTATAGCCACCCTTTACGACGCCGGGAGCCTGCAGGTAACCGATCGCCGTGTTGCTGATATTGGAGCCGTTCGCAGCAACCGTCAGGCCCGTGGCACTAGGGAAAATAAATGACGGCGGCGACGCGTACCCGCCAAAGACGCTGCCCAGGTACGCACGATAAGCCGGGATATTGTTCGTGCAGCGAAGATCGGCGCAAGCGCCGCCTTTGAAATCCGCCTGGTCGTCCCACGGCAGTAGCAGGGTGTTGGGCGTGTACCCAGCGGCAAACCCGCTCGTGCCCATGCCATTGACCTGCCGGATGCCCTGATAGGAACCGAAGAAGAAGAGCTTGTTCTTGATGATCGGGCCGCCGAAGGTGCCGCCAAACGTGTTCTGCTTCAAGGTCTGAGGCGTGTTGGGCTGATTGAGTTTCTTTTCGGAATACTTGTAGAAGTAGTCGTTGGCGTTAAAGAAGTTGTTCCGGTTGAATTCCCAGGCGTCGCCGTGAAACTGGTTGCCGCCCGTCTTGGTGATCACGTCCACGTTCGCGCCGGAATTCCGACCAGAGCTCGCGTCATACTGCGACGTCTGTACCTTGAACTCTTGAATCGAGTCGGGGTTGGCGATGGCCATGCCGGGGAAGCTGCCGGTCTGGGCCGCGGTGCCGCTCAAGTAGTTGACGATGGACGAGCCGTCCATGGAGTAGTTGTTCTGGTTTTGTCTGGAACCATTCGAGGCGACGTCCTGGGTGCCGTTTCCGACGGAGGAGGCGGAACTGACGTTGGCAACCACGCCGGGGGACAGGTTGATGATCTGCGTGTAGTTGCGATTGACGAGCGGGAGCGTGGTCACTTCCTGCGAGGTCACGAGACCGCCGTTGGTGGCGTTCTCGGTCTGGATGGTTACGGCCGTGGCTTCCACGGTGACCTGTTCGGACTGCGAGCCCAGTTCCAGGCGGGGATTGAGCACCGCTGTCTCCGTGACGCTGACGACGACGCCTGGGGTTTCCGTTGTCTTAAAACCCTGCGAGGAGAATTTCACACGGTAGTTGCCGGGCGGCAGCAGCGATAGCTTGTAGCTTCCGCTTGAGTCTGTCGTCGTGGTGCGCTCCGCGCCGGTGGCCGCATTGGTGGCCGTAACCGTCGCGCCGACGACGACAGCGCCCGACGGGTCGGTGACCGTGCCGGTGAGCGCGCCGGTGCTTTGTGTCTGCGAGAAGCTGGGAACCGCCAGCGCCAGGCAGAGCGCCGCGAGCACCAGAAAATATTTTGCGTACCGCTGCCACGATAAGGACTTCCCTTTCGCCACACCAACACAATGCAGAACGTTCATGTCTCCCCCTCGTTGAAACAAATCAGCGCCACAAGGCGCAGGACCGACAATGCGGTCTCGTAGTTTCAATTAATACTGAGAATGGACAACCCACCCGTTTAGACGGGCACACAGTAAGACGGTACCGATTTGCTTGTCAAGAGATTTCGGAGCCATGGGTCCAATATTGGCGGCCCGGTCGAGTCAGGATCGAGCCCCCCAGCAGGCTCAGGCTACCAGCGGGCCTGGTCGTACATGGACTGCTCCCACGTGCTCCAGCCGGAACCCATGCCGTAAGGAACCTTGTCGAGGACGGCTTCGATGCGATGGATCTGGCCGCCCTGCACCTTGAACATCTCGCAGATCTCCCAGGTCCAGGGGGTCTGCGGACCGGCGGTGACGGTGAGGCCGCCCGGCGTCTGGAACGTGCGGGTACTCCCGGCGGCGTGGTCGAAAAAACCGAAGGCGAACGCGATTCCTCGCTCGCGGTCCACCACCGGATAGCGGCGGTCGCGGATGCGGGTGACGAAATGCAGCAAGCCCGACTGAAACTGGTCCTTGCAGGGCCACGCCGAGGAATACATCGTGGGCTTCAGCGCGGGATCGTACCGCCGCGAGACGGGGGGCGGCGGCGTATTGGACGCGCCGCTGGGGCGTGGCATGGCGTTGGGATTGTTGGTGGTCTGAATGCCGTTTTCCAGGCGGTTGCAATCGTCGGCGAAAAACGAGTAGTCGCCCTTGCCGTCGTTGAGCTGCATGGCGGAAAAATACTTGTTGGCGGTTTTGACCAGTTCGGCGCGGGAGACGCGCTCGGCGGGGGGTACTTCTTGCGTATAGATAGGGTCGGGCGCGCCGAGCTTTTCGAGGTTGGCCGCGCCGCGCTCGCTCATCGAGCCGCGGGCCACGATCGTTTCGATTTCGGCGATCCGGCCGCGCTGGATTTTCAAGCGCAAGGCCACGATGACGGGCTGGCCCGCTTCGCGCATGGTGCCCATGAAACCCACCTGGCCGGCTTCGAGATCGTCCACGTAGAGCTTGTAGGTGCCGCGGGCGGAGGCGGTTCTCCAGAAGCCGTCGCCGAGTTCCAGGCGCTGGCCGTTCTCGGTGAACTTCACGGACTTAGCCAGCGGGAGCCGCGAGGGATCGTGCGCCACCACGGCGTCGAGGTATTTGTCCACCAAGCCGTTCAGGCATTCCCGGTTGCACGCGCCCGATGCGGCGGTGGTCTTCTGGCCGCCCGGCGCCTGAGCCATCAGGGGCGGGCCGGAAATAGAACTCAGGAGCAATATTGTTGAGACGACAATAAAGAAGGATTTTTTTCGCATGATCTCCTCGCCGGCCGATCTGGTCGCGGAATGTATACCAGAAGCGCCGCCGCGCCGCAACCAAACGGAAGCGAATGATCGCGTGGGCCGAGGAGGCGTGTGCGAAACCAGCAACAGTCGAAGTCTGCCGCGCGGCCGGCATGCGCTAGAATGGCGGGAGCATGGAACCGAGGTTTTACCGCGCGACGATGAAGGTGGGAGGCGGGACGCTGGCCGGGCGTCTGGCGCTGGCGTTTCTGGTGGTGTGCGCGATCGGAGTGGGCGCGGCGGCGGGGCTGCTGTTCGTTTATTCGAGCGACCTGCCGGAAATACGCGCGCTGGCCGATTACCGTCCCATCGTCGAGACCGAGCTGTACGCCGACGACGGCCAATCCATCGGAACGTTCGCGCTGCAGCGGCGGGTGCTCATCACCTACAGCCAGATTCCCCCGGTGCTGAAGGACGCGATCCTCACCACCGAAGACCAGCACTTCGAGGAGCACTGGGGCGTGGATTTTCCGCGCGTGCTCGAGGCCGCCTGGCACGACATCGCTCACCGCCGCATCGCCGAAGGGGCCAGCACGCTCACCATGCAGCTGGCCGGCGGGCTTTTCCTGAACCGCTCCGACCGCAGCTTCCACCGCAAGATTCAGGAGACCTACCTGGCGGTGCAGATCGAGCGCCACTACACCAAAGAGCAAATTCTGACGATGTACTGCAACCAGATCTATCTGGGCGCGGGCAATTACGGATTCGAAGCGGCCTCGGAATACTATTTCAGCAAGCCGGTGGATCAGGTGACTCTCTCGCAGGCCGCCACGCTGGCGGCCATCATCCGCGGGCCGATCTATTCGCCGATCGCGCACCCGGAGCGCGCGCTGGCGCGGCGGAACCTGGTGCTGTCGCTGATGGCGCGCCTGCACAAGATCAGCGCGGATCAGGCCAAGGCCGCCAGCCTCGAGCCGCTCGGGTTGCACGTGCCGTCGCTGCGCAACGATCTGGCGCCTTATTTTGTCGAGGAGATTCGGCAGTATCTGGAGCGCACCTACGGCACGGCCGCCGTGCACGAACAGGGGCTGCGCGTCTACACCACGCTGAACGTGGCCATGCAGAGGGCGGCGGACCAGGCCGTGCGCGACGGCCTGCACTCCTACGACCGGCGCCACGGCTGGCGCGGCAACGTCCCGAACATCCTGCGGGACCGCCTGGGAACGATCGACAAGTATCAGCACGACGACTGGCGCAGCCCGATTCAGAAGGGCGATTACGTCACCGCGCTGGTCACCTCGGTGCAGCCGAATTTCGCCTGGCTTAAGATCGGCCCCTATCACGCCATGCTTACGCCGGCCGACTTCGCGTGGACCGGGCAGCGATCCCCGGCCAAGCTGCTCGAGCCCGGCGATCTGGTGGAGGTGAATATCAAGCAAGTTTCCGGAACCACGGCGGAGGTCCAGCTCGAGCAGCAGCCCGTGGCACAGGCGGGGCTGGTGGCGCTGGATAATGCCACCGGGGAGATCAAGGCGATGGTCGGCGGTTACGATTTCGGAATATCGAAATTCGATCGCGCCACGCAGGCCCTGCGCCAGCCCGGCAGCTCCTTCAAGGTGTACGTCTATGCGGCGGCCATCGCGCAGGGCGCGTCACCGTTCGATACGTTGACCGACCAGCCGACGACGTTTCGCAGCGGCAGCGAGGATTACACGCCGCACAACTACGACGAAAAATTCGAGGGGCGCATCACGTTGCGGCGCGCCCTGGCCGATTCCCGAAACGTTCGCGCCGTGCAACTGCTTGACAAAGTGGGGAT
>VFSW01002691.1_pt1 | contig 26809 bp, 19 predicted proteins | sample 5358111 | NCBI WGS metagenome assembly VFSW01 (sample SAMN11554181, study PRJNA540505) | mine drainage metagenome | isolation source: sediment from site ElyBrook_90M | place: USA: Ely Copper Mine, Vershire, VT | collected 2017 | reverse complement strand
AGCGCGGCCAAGGGAGCGGCGAACTTCATGAAGAGCGGCTTCATGGGTGATCCTTAGAGATTATCGAGAGACGCGCGGGGAGGGTGGGCGGTTGCTTTACGATGCGGGGCAAGACCGGAGGCGCTATTCCGCGGCGGCACTCGACGGCGGGCCAAAGCTCCGGCGCGGAGTTTTGGCGAAGAAATAGGATGAGAGGCAGGGATTTTTCGGGGACAGCCGAAGATCGCGGCGATGCATCCTTCGTCGCGTATGTCGCATAGGTGAGAAGTTTCTTCTTACTGCTGCAAATCTTTCCGCCGATGGGACGTTACCGATCCCACCCGATCGGATGACATTTGTTTTCGGAAGCATGGTGAAACCGGTCGTGGCTTATCGAATGCTAGGGGAAAGGTCGATGATGATCCTCTGGAACCATTGGCAAGCATGGGTGTGGCCCAGCGCACTCGTGGCCGGGTCGATCTCGCTGGCTCTCCTCGTTCATTACGTGGTGTTCTGGGCAGGCAAACGAGTTTCCCGCCGGGAGGGCCGCGTCATACTTCGTTCGTTAGCGCAGCACGCCGAGGGCCCTACTCGCTGGGTCTTTCCGTTGATTGCGATTGTGCTCATTTTGCCGTTGCTTCCGGTTCGATGGGAAGTGGTTGAGGTCTTGCGGGAAATCGCGGGCCTCGGGGTCATTGGATCGTTTGCCTGGGTCGCCATGCTTCTGGCCGAAGTATTGAGCGACGTCGCCTTTGACCGCTATCGCATGGACCTCAGCGATAATCTGACCGCGCGCCGTGTGCGAACGCAAATCGGAATGCTAAGGCGAATATTCAACATCGTCGTCATCGTCATTACGATAGGCATCATGTTGATGACCTTCCCCGCTATCCGGCAAGTGGGAACGAGCGTGCTGGCGTCGGCGGGAATCGCCGGTTTGGTGCTTGGCATCGCGATGAAATCGAGCTTGTCCAATCTCATCGCCGGGGTACAGATCGCCCTCACCGAACCGATTCGCATAGAGGATGTGGTGATCGTCGCCGGCGATTGGGGATGGATTGAGGAGATCCTGACGACCTACGTCGTGGTGCGCACGTGGGATCTCCGCCGGCTGGTGGTGCCGCTGACGTATTTCATCGATAATGTTTTCCAAAACTGGACGCGGCAGACCGCCGACCTGCTCGCTTACGTATACATTTATTGCGACTACACGACACCGGTGGAGGAACTGCGCCAGGAATTTCGCCGCATCGTTGAATCGATCCCTTTGTGGGATCGAAAATTATGCAACCTGCAAGTGACCGATTTGTCGGAGCACGCGATGCAGGTCCGGGCGCTCACGAGCGCGGGCGATTCCTCCAAGGCTTGGGACTTGCGCTGCTACGTGCGCGAGAAGCTAATTCAGTTCTTACAGGAGAAATATCCTTCCAGTTTGCCAGTGAGCCGCGTGAACCACCGCACCAGGATGGAGGAGCCTCAGTCTTTTGGGCCGAACCAGCCAGCGACGACGGACGGGAGACATTCTCTATCGCCTTCGTGATCCCCGCTCTGGTTCCGCGTTTTCCGGTAACGCCACGAGGAGATCTTGGGGAAAGCGCTGGAGGCGTGGCTGGCGCCGGGCCGCCCGAAGGCGATTTCGTTTTCGTGGGTATCGGCGGTGCCTAAGAGGAACGGATGTACAACGCCAACGCAATGACAGCGGCCTTCTCTCGCGGGAAGAACTTCGCAACAAGCCCCAGGCCGATGTCGTCCGTGACGTGGCTGCCAGCAGGTAACGATGCGACGGTACGGGCCATTCCCTGGGCCTCCCGCCCCAAACAAAATGGCATGGAAATGTTGTTACGTGAATAGTATTGAGGTTATGACGCCGGCCGGCGCGCGAATCCGGGACGCTGATTGGCGGCGAAACTTTCGATTGCGGATGGTTTCGGTGAGTGGCTATAATTTCGATTAATGGGAGCGCAATAGAAAAGGTTCCGGATCGGGCGCCGACTCCGCTATGCCTCTCCGCCGCAGGACGTGGATTATTCTTGCGGGCATCGCCTGCGCGCTGCTCGTTTTGGCGATTCCGCTCGCGCGACTCCTACTCAATGCCGATCTCTACCGGCCGAAGGTGATTTCCTATCTGGAGGGGAAGATTGGAAAGAAGGTCACTATCGGGCGGCTGGCGGTCACGTTTTCCCCCGGGTTGGCGATTCAGGTGTACGATTTCGCGGTGAAGAGCCCGCCGTTGTTTCCGCCGAGCTACATCGTGAAGGTGGCGCGGATCGATGCGCAGCTTGATGCCGGAGCGCTATTGCATCGGCAGGTGGTTATCAAGTCACTGGTGTTGGAACAGCCCGTTATCGATTTGGTATCGGATCCGGACGGGCCGTGGAACTTCGAGAGTCCGGGGACGAACAATGCAGCGGGCACGACGCTCGCCGGAGTGGTGTCGCGGGTGGAAATAAAGCATGGGGAGGTGATTGCGTCCAATCTTCTGCCTTCCGATGCGGCGGGGCCGGTCTTTTTTGAGGCGCACGGCGTCTCTAGCGAACTGGAGAACGTGAATGTCGACGGCATCCTTAATCCCACTTCTACGACACTCGACGGACAGGGAACATTTAAAGCGTCGCGGATCCGGTTCGGCTCGATCGATGGGGAAAATCTGACTTCCCACGTCCGTCTACAGGCTAGAACGGTTGTTTTCACGGATGCGAAAGCAAAAACGTACGAAGGAACAACGACGGGGGAGCTGTCGATTAAGCTGTCCGGAAAGAATGCCAGCTTCAAGACCGACGCGCGCATTCAAGGCGTCGATATGACGCATCTTCTGACGGCCTTTCCAAGGGCGCATGGGAGGATGTCCGGAAAATTGGAGGGCGCGCTGAAGATTTCCGGAGAAATCGCGCATTCGCTCCGTCCGCTGGACCTGTGGCACGGCAGCGGGCACTTGACGGTGCGCAACGGCGAGGTGCCCAGTTTGAGGCTCAACGCAAATCTGAGGAAGCTGGCGCATTACAACGATCTCGGTCCCGCCAAGAACAATCCTTCGTCGTTCAACTTCGTCTCAACCGATCTGGAACTGGATCACGAGCGGATTTCGAGTAAGGTCATCGACATCGACGGATACGGAGTCGATCTTGACGGCTCAGGGAGTGTAAGCCTAACCGGCTCCGACGAACTAAACTACCGGGGTGTGGCGGAAATTAACTCTCGTCAGGGATTTCTGACGAATTTGTTCGCGCGGCTGGCCGGGGGGAAACTTAAAAACGGCAAGCTGTCGTTTCCGTTCCACATCGCCGGGACGATCGACAACCCGATATTTGCCAAGGGGGAGAAGGGTAAATAAGAAAGGGCGGCGTGGAGCGGGCGCTATCGCGGCGGGCTGGCATCGCGCGGGGTTAGCGCTTCTTCGGCGCGGTGGCCTTCGACTTTTCGCGCCCGGCGACTTCGTTGGCGCGGAACTTCGCGATGCGGCCGATTAGATTCGCGGGGACCGGTTCGGAGAGCGGGAAGCGGATGGTGGACTTGTCGATCTCATACGCGGCAAGCTCGTCCTTGAATGCGGCGAGGATGCGGGCGGTGGCGGGGTAGAGCGAGTAATGGCGCTTCCAGCCGGCGAAATAGAGCGTGGCTTCGCCGTGCAACTTGTAGGTTGGCATGTTGTACGAGATCGTTTCTTCGGCGGCGGGCACGGCTTTGCGGATGGCGCTGCGTACACGCTCGAGTGTGGCCCGCGCGGCTTCGGGTTGCGAGGCGATGTAGTCGTCTACGGATTGGAAAATTATGGGCATGATGTTACGGGTTTGAAGCGGGCGGCGAGGAGGCCGGTAGCTTCGGCGAGGTCGATGCCGGCCACGAGCAACCCGGGCTTGCCGTAGGGCTGGAAGGCAAGGAGCGTGCCGTCGGGGCGCACGATCGCAGAGGTGGTGGGTGAGCCAGCGCCGGCATAGTTTACCGTCGCGAAGAAGCAGGTGTTCTCGGCGGCGCGGCACAGGGCCGCTTTCTCGTGGAACGAGTTCGCGGGGTCGGCGAATGTGGAAGGCGCGTAGCCGCCGGGTTCGGCTTGGTGGAAATGAGGGTGGAAGACGATTTGAGCGCCGTGGCGCACGGCCCAGCGAACCGTCTCGGGATAGCGCCAACCTTCATGGCAAATGACGACACCGAATTTCAGCGGGCCGGTCTGGAAAACGCGCCGTCCGGAGCCGGGCGAATAAGTGGCTTCCTCCGAAGGGTCGATTTGGACTTTGTCCTGGAAGCCGGCGATCGTTCCGTCGCGGTCGACGACCAGCGCGGTGGCTATGAGTGCTCCATCGACGACGCGTTCAGTGCCGAGAACGACCGCGAGATTCGCCTTCGCGGCGGCCGCGGCGACGGCGTTACATGCGCGTTGGAGGCCCGCGGGATGGGTTGGGGGTATTCGTTGCCCCCCGGCTCGGTCGCCGGGGATTAACCATTCAGGAAAACCGACGAGGCCGGCACGCTCGATGGACGCTTGCACGATGGCCTGTTCGGCCAAGGCGACGGACTCCTCGGGAGCCGATGGAAATTGGAAGTTGGCGAGTGCGATCCGGAACGTACCCATTCGGTCTTTCGATTTTATCGCCTGCGCGTTTGGCGCATCGCGGCGGAAGCGGCGAACGCCGCGTTCCGGTACGATGAACCCGGAAGGGCAAGTATGATCCATGCGCGCGGCGCCGCCGCTATTTTCGCCGCTTCGTTGGTTTGGATCCCACTCGTGGGGCAGGGGCTGGCGCCGGAGATTCTCGCGTTGTCCCGCGCGTCGGGGCAGGTTCGCAAAACGGTGGCAGCGCTGGCCAATTGCGAGTGTCTCGAATCGGTGACGCGGGGCAAAGTCTCCAAAAAGGGCAAGGCGGAGGAGAACGGGCGCGACACGCTGCAAATCGAGGTGACCACGATCGGCGGGCGCGAGTGGTTCTCATGGCCTGGGAGGGACGACTCATTCGTCGAAGATCCATCCGAACTGGTGGGCTATGGCCTGATGGGCACTGGACAATTCACATCGGACTTGAAGACCGTGTTCCTGGACGGCTTCGCCGCAACGCCCTTCCATGGCGTCGCCACGTTTCATGGGCGGCCCGCGCTGCAGTTCGATTATTCGGTGTCGTCCGTGTTCACGCACTATCGCCTGGAGCTGGACGGGGCAAGCAGGTTGGCCGGGATGAAAGGCTCGTTCTGGATCGATCCGGCGACTTCAGAGCTGCTGGCGCTGACCAGCGAGGCGACGGAGATTCCGGCGGACTTCGGCGTCCGGGCGGCGCGTACCGAGGTTATTTACGCCCCGATGTATTTGAACGGCGGCCGCGTTGTGCTACCGCAATCGGCGACGATGGTTATGGAAGAATGGGCGGGCGCGGCCAGTACCAATCGCTTGGAGTTCAGCCATTGTCACGCGTATACGGCCGCGAGTTCGATCCGGTTCGACGCCGCGGGACCGGCGGCGGCCACCCAAGCGCCTCCGCCGCGTGGCGAAGCGTCACCGCAGCCGATCCCGGCCAAGCTGTTCCTGGCCGTGCGGCTCCGGACGCCGATTACGGCTCATACCGCGGTCGGGGAGCGATTCTCGGCAACGGCCGACGCGGAGATCCGCAGCCACGGGAAGACCATCGTGCAAAAGGGCGCGGAAGTGAGCGGGCGGGTGCGCTGGATCGAAGCGACGACGTGTCCGGCGCCATGCCTGGCGGTTGCGATCGAGCTCCTCGAGGTTGCGGGCGCGAAGGGGATTCGTTACCCGGTTTATGCCAGCCTGCGGCAGGTAGAGCCGGAATCGGAAGTCACGATCGACGTAACGAGGGTCAGCCAGAAACAGGAGGCGATTGGATTCGGCTGGCAGCGTTTGCTGACTTCCGTCGAGTCAGTTTGGATTCCGGCGATTCCGGGCGTCGGGAGTTTCTTCGTGCTTACGCCGGGCCTCGCCACGCCGCCCGGCATGCTGATGCAATGGACCACGATGAACCCGCGGCGATAGGCGGCCGTTATCACGGGCGGAGTTTAAGGAGTCGCCGTACATTTCTTTTTCCGTGCAGAATGGCGACGACCTGGAGCGGAGCTGTCTCGGGCCGGTAAACAAGGGTGTAATTCGGATAGCGCGTGAGCGTCCAGAAATGGAGGGGGCGGCTGGTGAGATCGGCGCGTGTGTGGCCGCGTTACGGGGCTCCCGCGATCCACGCGCAGGCGTCATAAATCGCCTGTTCCACGTTACTGGCGGCGTCCTCGCTCCCTTCAGCGATGTACGACCAGATATCAACAATGTCAGCCTTAGCGAGGGGCGTGAGAACGTAAGCGCTCATCGCTGGGAGGAGCGCTTGTGGAGCCAGTCCTCCTTCATCGCTTGAATTTCGTGGCGAGCCTGAGCGCCGTCGATAAGTTCGCCGCGCTCCGCCTGCTGGAAGCCTTCTTCGATATGCGACGCCAGCGCCCGTCGTTCGTCATCGGTCCAGTTTTCTTCGGCGTCCTGGGCCTCAAGGGCACGGCGAAACACATCCTCAACGCTCGCATAGCCGCCGCTCGAGAGGCGTTTATTGACCAACGTTTCAAGGTCCGGTGGCAGGGTGATTTTCATGGAGGTACTTGCCTTCATCATGACACCAACGACAAATGAACGCTGGGGCTACGCGCGTCCGGTCCGTTTCGCGTTACTTGAGGAAAATTACGTATCCGTCGCCGGCGTAGACGAGGATGGGTTCGGGCTTGGCCGTGGGCGAGGGCGGGAATTTGAGTTCGACGGTGCCGTAGACGACGGCCCAGCGGTCGTAGTCCGGGGTGCCGAAGGAGAAGGCGCGCAATTTGGTGTGCTCGCGGATGAGGGCGGCTTTGTCGCGGAGGGAAACGGAGTCGACTTCGAATCCGGTTTGTAGGCGCGGGGCGGATTGGCGGTCGAACTGAAGCTTAATGGTGGAAGGGCCGGCGGGTGTGGATTTCGGCGGGAGATAAGCGCAACCGTCCTCGGCGATGGAGCGGCCCTGTTGGCGGAGGGAGAAGCGGCCGACGATGGCGACGGGTTTGCCGGCGTAGGCGGAGAAATCGGCTAACACTTCACAGACCGTCGAGGGACGCACCATCGGCTCGGCCCCGCGCGATGCGCCGGCAAAGAGAAGGATAGATGACACGACAGAAACCCAAGGAAGCACGCTTTTCTTTTAGACCGGGGCGAGGGGTCCCTGGGTTTCAACAATCGGCGGACTACATTTTTCCGGCGACGGCGGCGTCGATCGACACGCCGTTGACGTCGAGGATGGAGCCGGTGGCACGGTCGAGGGCGGCGCGGGCTTTTAGGTAGGCGCTGGCGGCGGCGACTTCGGTGGAGCGGGCCTGGGCGACGTAGCTCTGATATTGAATGACGAAGAAGCTGGTGGAGGCGCCTTCGGTGAACTTGGCCTGTTCGAGTTCGAGCGACTGCTCCTGCAGCTTGCGCGTCTCGATGGCGGCGGCGTAGGCGGCGCGGGAACGGCGCATGGCGATGACGGCGTCCTCGACTTCAAGCTGGACCTGGTTGCGCAGTTGGCGTTCACGGACCTGCGATTGGCGCAGTTGGAGGCCGTCGCGGGCGGCGTCGGCTTCGGCGACTCGGTTGCGGACGGGCAGCGTGACATTGACGCCGATGCCGTAGGTGGGATTCTTGCGCGTGGCGATTTGATCGAGAACGCCGCCGTAGCCGCCGACGTAGCCTGGGTAAACGGCTCCGGCCGCCGGATAGGCCGTACCGGCGAGGGCGTTGTTCTGCGCCGTGCCGACCAGATCGACCTCCGGGAGCAGGGCGTTGCGGGAGCCTTTCAAGCTCAATTCGGAGTTGGCGATCTGCAGGCCGGCTTGGGCCAGATCGGGACGGTTCTTATAGGCCAGGCGGATGAGGTCGTCCAAGGGAGCCGTGTCCTCGGCGGCGGGGACGCTCAGAGAATCCGTGGGGATGATGTGAGCGGAGCGGATTTCCGGATCCTCGTTGCCGCGCCGGGTGATGACGTTCTTGACGATCGCCTCCTGCTCCTCGAAATTGCCGCGCGAGTTGATCAGATCCTGCTGGCTGCCCGATACCTGGGCTCTGGCGCGGGTGAGTTCGACGGGAGCGAGCGTGCCTTCGTCCACTTCCGACTTGGTGTCCTCGAATAATTTGTTGGCGAAGGCGAGCGTTTCCTGCTTCACTTTCACGTCCTCGCCGAGCGCGACGAGGTCGGTATAGAGGCGGACGGCGCCGTAGACCGTCTCGATCACCTGCTGGCGGAAGAGGAGATCGGTGATCTTGCCTTCGTTCTTGGCGATGCGGATGTAGCGGCGATTGACGGCGGGGCCGAAGCCGCGCAGGAGCGGCTGGGTGACGGTTAGGCCGAGGTCGGAGGTGACGAATGGGTTATAGCTGTTGTGCAGCGAGTTGGTGGATTGCGCAAGGTTATTGAAAGCGAGATTCACTTGCGTGCCGGTGCCGAAGCCCTGCTGGTAGCCGGCGTTTCCGTTTTGAACGTCGCCGACGAGGGCGGGTACGCCGGCGATGAAGCCGGCCGATTCCGGCGTGGTCTGGTGCTGCCAATTGTACTGGGCGTAAATGGAGGGATCGTACAGGGGAATCGCGGGGCCGGTGGAGAGGGGGAGGGCGCCGAGGACGGAGAGGTTGGTTTGGGATTCGCCGAGGACGGCGAGCTCGGCGGCGCTAGTGGCGACGCTGCTGCCCGGAGTCTGGCTGGTGGCGGTGGTGGTGACGAGCGGGCTGTTGGGGCCGCCGATGCCAGCGGGCGCCTCGGCCAGGGTGTAGAGAATGCCGCGCAACTGGCCGCCGCCTTTGGCGCGCAGCAGTTCCGTGGAGGCGATGGGGAGGCTGTAGCGGTCCAGTTCGATGTCCAGATTGTTTTCGATGGCGAGGGCGACGGTGTAGTGGAGCGAGAGATAGAGATTGCCGGCGCGGAGGAGTTGGTGGATGCGCGAGGAGTTGGTGAAATCGGGGGCGGAAACCGTGGGCGCGGAATAAGGACCGGCGAGATCGCGCCAGAAGCCGCCGGGGCCGCCCGCGGTCACCGTAGGCAACTGGCCCGGTTGCTGCGCGACGGCGGGCGAGACGGCGAGCAGAACGGAAAGACACACTGCGAGGATTCGGTTCATCGTCATCGAAAAGTTAAGATTTCTTGGCGGCGGGCGTGCCGGGCAACGCGACGGGCTTCACCTTCGCCCCTTCCTTGGCGGCGTCGCTCGGATTGACGATCACCTCGTCGCCGTTGGAGATGCCGCTCAGCACTTCGACGGTAGTGCCGTAGTCGCGGCCGACTTCGATTTTGCGGTAATGGACGACGCGATCGGAATCGACCACGGCGAGCATGGTGCCTTGCGAAAGGACTACGAGGGCGTCGCCGGGAACCAGCAGGGGCGGGTCCGTGCGCTTGGTATTCAAGTCGACCTCGGCGTACATGCCGGGCATCAACTCACCGGTCGGATTCGGGGCTTGCACTTCGGTGAGCAGGGTGCGGCTGGCGGGGTCGAGAGCGTTGGCGGTGCGGGTGACCTTTCCGGGGAATCGCCGGCCGGGGAGATTGGAGACGGTGAGGAACGCGGGCTGGCCGACGTGGATCGAATCGGAATTGGTCTGCGGAACGTTGACATAGGTGCGCAGCGTGCCGGTTTGGGCGATGCGGAAGAGGAGCGTATTGCCGGTGGTGATGAGCGCGCCGACATCGACGTTGCGAACGGTGATGACTCCGGCGAAAGGCGCTTTCACCTGTTCGTAGATCTGCAGTTCTTTGAGGTGCTCCAAGCTGGCCTGCGCGGCGGCGACATTGCTTTTGGCCGCGGCGATCGCTTTGTTCAAAGCGTCGACATTGGCCGTTTGCGCCTGAAACTGCGCCTGGTATTGATCGTTCTCCTGGCGCGAGACGGCGCCCTTGACGGTGAGGTGCGCCCATCGTTCGGCGGTGATGCGGGCGATCCGTTCGTTCGCTTCGCCCTGCTGGAGATTGGCGTTGGCCTGCTGCAGGGTGGCTTCGGATTGTTTCAACGTGGCGGCGGCCTGGTCCACTTGCCGGTCCAGTTCGGGCGCGGCGATGGTGGCCAGCAACTGGCCTTCGCGAACGCGGTCCCCGATGTCCACGAACCGGCGCTGGACGTAACCGTCGGAACGGGCCAAAACCGGGGCTTCGGTGATGGCTTCGACGTTGCCGGGAAGAACGAGCTCGCTGACGGCCGCCGAGGGGACGGCTTTCACGACGCTCACTTCGGGCAGCGCCCTGGCCGCGGCAGCGGCCTCCGATTCAATAAGATCGACACGGCTCCGCCGCGGCAAATACCCCAGCAGAAACGCAGCGGCGACGGCGACGACGGCCACGATGGCGATTAACCACAGGCTGGCGCGGGAAGGGCGCGGCGGCTTGGCGGCGTGGTGTTCCGGCGGATGGGGCGCGGCTCCGCGTTTTTGTTCCTCGATCTGCCGCTTGAGCGCTTCAATCTCCTTGCGCAGACCCTCCTCGTTCGATTCCACAAGGATCATGGGTTCAGACTCCGGTTCCGGATGTTCGGTGTGGCGCATATCGATCAAACGAAGTTAATTTCCGATTCCGAAATGCCTTCGCGTTCTTCCTCCTGAATTTGCCGTTCATGGTCGATGGGCAGCTTGGTGCGGAGATAACTGTAAATGATGGGCACGACGAAAAGCGTGGTGACGGTGGCGAGCATCAGGCCGCCGATGACGGCGCGTCCGAGCGGGGCGTTCTGCTCGCCGCCTTCGCCAAGGCCGAGCGACATGGGCAACATGCCTAATAGCATCGCGGTGGCCGTCATCAGCACGGGGCGCATGCGGGTGTAGCCGGCCGAAAGCGCGGCCTCGCGGGCGTTTTTGCCTTCGGCGCGCTCGTCGTTGGCGAATACCACCATTAGAATGCTGTTCGCGGTGGCGACGCCGATGCACATGATGGCGCCCATCAGGGATGGGACGCTGAGGGTGGTCTGCGTCACGAAGAGCATCCAAAGAATGCCGGCAAGGGCTCCGGGGAGCGCAGTCAAAATGATGAACGGATCGACCCAGGATTGAAAATTCACCGCCATCAGAAGATAGACCAGTAGGATGGCGAACAACATGCCAAGGCCGAGGCGGAGGAAGGAGGACTCCATCGTCGCCACCTGGCCGCGCAGGGAGAGGAAAGTTCCGCGAGGCAGATTCGGCGTTTCGGCGGAGACGATTTTTTCGACCGCCGCTCCAACGCTCCCTAGATCGGTGCGATCCACGTTGGCGTCGATGTCGAAGACTGGTTGGACGTTGTAGTGGCTGACCACGGCGGGGGCATAGCCGCGCGTAACGGTGGCGAGGTTGGTGAGCAACTGCGTGGTGCCGGGGGAGGAGCCGGGATTGCCATAGGCGGAGGAAGCTCCGCTGGGCGCGGTTCCCGTGGAGGAGTTGAGCGTCTCCGCGGTACCGGCGAGAGAGCCGGCGGTGCTGCTGTTGACGCTGCTGCTAGAAACCGAAATCGGGGTGCGCATCAGGGCGTCGAGAGAGTCGATTTTATATTGGGGCGTTTGCACGGCGACCTGATAGTTGACGCCATTGGCCCAGTTGAGCCATTGATTCGGCGCCACCTGGCCGCTGGAGCTGAGGGAGATCAACATGCTGGAAGTGACGTCGCGCTGGGTGAGGCCGAGCTCGCCGGCGCGGGCGCGGTCGATGTTCAAACGGAACTCCGGGTAATCCACCACTTGCGGGATATGAACGTCGGCGGCGCCGGGGATGCGGGCGATTTTGTCGCGAAGCTGGGTGGCGATTTTGTAGTTGACGTCCGCGTCGCGGCCGACCACCTGCAGATCGATCGGCGCGGGCAGGCCGAAGTTCAAAATCGGATTGGTGATGTTGGCCGCCTCGAAGAAGAACGTGGTGTCCGGGAATTTCTCGTTCAGGCGCTTGCGAAGCTGGACGGTGTAATCGGCGATGGGTGAGTGCTTGTCCTGGTTGAGGGAGATGAGAATGTCGCCGTCGCCGTTGGTGATGGTCGCGGTGTCGCCGAAGGCGAGGTTGAATCCGCCGTTGGGAAGGCCGATGTTGTCGATGATGGTGTCGAGTTCGTTAGCCGGAATGACGTTGCGGATCTCGCTTTCGACCGCCGCGAAGTCCACCTGCGCCTGTTCGAGACGCGTGCCGGCGGGCGGGCGGACGTGCAGGCGCATCGTTCCGGAATCGACAGTGGGAAAGAAGTCGCGCCCGATGAAAAACATCAGACCCATCGAGCCAAGACAGAAGACGCCGAACAAAGTGAGCACGAGCGCGCGAAAATCGAGCGCCCAATCGAGCAAGCCGGTGTAACGCAAACGCAGGTCCTCGAAGCGGTGGTTGAAAGCGTAGTGGGCGCGCCAGATGGGGCCTTTGCCGCCGGCCGATTCGCCGTTCTCGCCCTGGCGGTACAACTCCACTTCGGGCTTCAACAGGTAGTGGACCATGTTGGGAATCAGCGTTCGCGAGAGCAGGTAGGAGGCGAGCATGGCGAACACGACGGCGAGGGCAAGCGGCGTGAACAGATACTTCGCGGCTCCGGTGAGCAGCAGCACGGGAACGAAAACGATGCAGATGGAGAGCGTGGAAACCAAGGCCGGCACGGCGATCTGCTGCGCGCCGTCGAGGACCGCGCGGACGAGCGGTTTCTTCATGCCCATGTTGCGATGGGTGTTCTCGATCTCGACCGTCGCGTCGTCGACCAGAATTCCGACGGCGAGCGCCATGCCGCCGAGCGTCATTACGTTGATCGTTTCGCCCATGAGGCTGAGAATGATGAGCGAAGTGAGGATGGAGAGCGGGATCGAAATGCAGACGATCAGCGTGCTGCGCCAGCTTCCGAGAAAGAGCAGAATCATCAGGCCGGTGAGCGCGGCGGCGATGGTCGCCTCGCGCACGACGCCGTTGATCGACGCCTTGACGAAGATGGATTGATCGAACAGCGGAGTGACTTTCAGCGCGCGGGGAAGGCCGGCGAGAATTCGCGGAAGCGCCGCCTTGACGCGGTTTACGATGTCGAGAGTGGAGGCGCTGCCGCTCTTGAGCACGGTGAGCAAGGCGCCGCGCGAGCCGTTGGTGCGGACGATGTTGGTTTGCACCGCGAAGCCGTCGCGAATCTGGGCGACGTCCTTCATATAAACGGTCGCGCCGTTGACGGTTTTCACCGGGAGATCGTTCAGCCGATCCACCAGCGTCGGGCTGCCGTTCAGTTTCACCTGATACTCGATGTTGGCCAGCTTCGCCGTGCCGGCCGGAATAATGAGGTTCTGATTGTTCAACGCGTTCGAAATATCGAGCGGCGAAAGCTGCTTGGCGTAAAGCTGATCGAGATTGAGATCGACCATCACCTGACGCGATTTGCCGCCGTAGGGGCCGGGAATGGAGGCTCCCTGCACGGTGGCGAGCTGGGTGCGGATGAAGTTCATCCCCAAGTCGTAAAGCTGCTGCTCGCCGAGCGTTTTGCTCGACAGGCCGAGTTGGATGATCGGCACGCTGGTGGCGTCGTACTTCAGAATATTCGGAGGGAAGGTGCCGGGCGGAACGACGCGAAGAATGGTTTGGGAAATCGCGGTGACTTGAGCGACGGCCATGTCGATGCTGACTTTGGGCTGGAAGAAAACGCGGACCACGGAAACGCCGGCGTAGGATTGCGATTCGATGTGCTCGATATCGTTCACTGTGGTGGTCATGGCGCGCTCGAAAATCGTCACCATGCGTTTTTCCATTTCCTCCGGCGCGAGTCCTGGATAGAGCCAGACGATACTGACCACCGGGATGTCAATATAGGGGAAAATATCGACCGGCATCGTGAAGATGGAGATGCCGCCGAGGATGGCGATAAGGAGCGCCATCACTACGAAGGTGTAGGGGCGGCTGATGGCTAGTCGAACGATCCACATATGATTTTTGCGTTAAGCGGGCGCGGCTGCCGGTGTCTCCTTAGACTCGGGCGGGATGCGAAAGGAATCTATTTTCTATCGTCGCTCCGCGCGGGCGAAAAAGAAATGCCGCAACCGGCTCACGGCTTCCTAGCCACTTCGGGCTATTGGGTTAAATGCACGATCCCACGCTGAATGGCCGCCGTGGCCGCTTGGGTTCGATCCTCGACTCCCAATTTACTCAGTACGCTTTTTACGTGGTTCTTTACAGTATACTCGGCGATGCCGAGGGCGAAGCCGATCTGTTTATTGCTCAATCCCTGCACAATCAGTTTTAATACCTCCGTCTCGCGCGCGCTTAAGTCGGGCCGGGGCATCTGGGCGGCGAGGGAAGCGGCGACGGCGGCGGGCAGATAACGCTCCCCGGCGTGAACGGCGCGGATGGCGAGGAGCAATTCTTCGTGGAGTACGTCCTTGGTCAAGTAGGCCTGAATGCCGGCCACCAGGGCGCGGCGGATGTCCTCCTCGCCGGCGAAGGTGGTGATAGCGACGATGCGCGCGGCGGGAAATTCGCGGTGGATTTCGATCGCGGCCTCGACGCCGCCAAGAACCGGCATGCGCATGTCCATTAAGGTGACGTCGGGCAAGTGAAGGCGATGGAGGTCCACGGCCTGGCGGCCGTTGACGGCCTCGGCGACGACGGTCATGTCAGGCTGGGCGTTGACGATGGTGGTGACGCCGACGCGGGCGATCAGATGATCCTCGGCGATGAGGATGCGGATGGGCGCGGGCGCGGTCATGGCAGAGGGACGCTCACTTCGACGTGCGTGCCGCGGCCCGGTTCGCTCGATAGGCGCAGTTCACCGCCGAGGCGTTCGGCGCGTTCGCGCATACCCACCAGGCCGAAGTGGGTTCCGGCGAGGGAGAGAATGGCGGCGGGTTCGAAACCACGGCCGTTGTCCTCGACGCACAGCAGAAGCCGGCGCGCTTCCATGGTGAGGCGGATCCACACTTCGCGGGCGCTCGCGTGTTTCAGCGCGTTGGCGACGGCTTCCTGAGCGATGCGGAGCAACTGCTGTTCGACGTCCTGAGGAAGTTTGCGATTTTCGCCGCTCGTTTCCATGTGGACTTCGACGGCGGCGCCGGCCGACCATTGGCGGGCTGCGGCGGCGAGGGCGGCGCTCAAATCCCGTTCTTCGAGGACGGAGGCGCGCAGGTCCATCACCGAACGCCGCGCCTCGGTGAGGCTATGGCGGGCCATCGCCTGCGCGGTTTCGAGATGTTTGCGGGCGAGGTCGAGATCGGATTGCATCTTCAGTTCCACCGCTCCCAATTGCGAGGAGATACCGACGAAGCCCTGGGCGAGGGTGTCGTGAATTTCCCGCGCCAGGCGCGCGCGTTCGTCCAGCACGAGCGAGAAGCGGCCGCGAATCTGGCCCAGGCGCATCTGGTAGACGCCATAAACGGCCAACAACACGGCGAGCGCGCAAAGCCAGAGGAACCATGGCCGCTCGTAGAAATGCGGAAGCAGTTCGAAGGCGAACGACGTTTCGGTGAATGGGCCGCCGTCCAGACTGGCACGGACCAGGAAGCGGTAATTGCCGTGTGGAAGGCTGTTGTAGTTGATGACGCGGCGGTTCACCGGACGGACCCAATCGCGGTCCAGGCCTTCCAATTTATAGGCGTAGCGAACGCGATCGGGCGCGCTCAGATAAACACCGGTGTAGCGGAACTGGATGCGCCCAGCGCCCGGCGGCAGCTTGGACGGGCCGGCGGCATTCACGTCGCGGCCGTCCACCGTCACCTCCACCATATGCACGATAGGGGCGAGCGCGGGAGCTTCCGGCCGGTTCGGTTGAATGGCGGCCAGTCCGCGGCTGGTGGGAAACCACAGGCGCCCGTCGGCGGTGCGCGTTCCGCCCGCGCCGGCCGGATATCCCGGCGCGCATTGCGAGCTGCGCAAGCCGTTCTCGCGTCCGTAATTTACCGGAGTCAGGGCCGAGATGCGGTGAGCCGCGAAGTCGCGCAATTGGCTCTTGGCGATGCGGCAGATGCCGCGCGTGGTGCTCAACCAGAGCGACCCGGCGCCGTCGTCTTCGATATGCGAAACGTTGTCGCTCAACAGTCCGTCGCCTGCCGTGAAACGGGTGAAACGCCCGTCTCGATAGGCGTTGAGGCCGCCGCCGAACGTCCCGATCCACAGCGTACCGCCGGGATCTTGATACAGTGCGCGAATCTGATCGCCACCCAATCCGTCGGCGGTGGTGAAGAGGCGCGTCTCCGCGCCGGCGATGCGCCACAGGCCCTCGCCGTAGGTACCGTCCCAAATCTCGCCGCCGCGGCCCTCGCACAATACGATCGAGGAACTGTTCAGGAGCGCGCCGCCTGGGACGACGCTTTTGGACGGGTTGGCCGTCAACTCATGCACGCCACTCGGAGTCGCAGCCCATAAACGGCCACGGGTGTCTTCGAGCGCATCGAACACCAGCCTCCGTCCCAGCGGATCGGCGAGGACGGTGTTGGTGAAGCGGCCATTGCGCATCCGGCTTAAGCCTTCGCGGGTGCCAATGAGTAAGCCTCCGTCGCGGCTCTCGCGGATGGAAAAAATTTCGTCGCCGGGCAAGCCGTTGGCTTTGGTAAAAACGCGGTAACGGCCGGGCGAGAACGCCACCAGGCCGCTGTCGTGATAGCCCACCCAGATCTGGCCGGCGCGTTCCTGATGCACGGCCAACGGCTCGTCGCTGGGCAGACCTTCGGTACGGCCATACATCGTAAACCGGTCGTCGCGAAAGCGGTTGAGGCCGCTGTTCATGCCCACCCACAAGTTGCCTTCGCGATCTTCGAACAACGACCGCACCCAATCGCGATCGCGGCCGGCGTCGAGCGAAGGGGCGGCGAAGCGCCCGTTTTCCAGACGGCTGAGGCCACCGTTCGTGCCGGCCCACAGGTTGCCGTCGCGGTCTTCCCACAGGGCGCGCACCGGTGGCGCGGGCAAGCCGTCGCGGGCGTCGAAGACGCGAGTGGCGCCGGAAGGAGAGCGCATCCGCAGGCCGTTGCTGCTGCCGATCCAGACATTGCCATGCCGGTCCGCGAGCAACGAGGTGACGATGTCGCTGCCGAACGTCTCCGGCCCGAGCGCCTGAGTGAAATGGCCGCCGCGGAAGCTCACCAAACCTCCGTAGCCGGCGATCCACACCGTCCCTTTCGTGTCCGCCGCCACCGCGCGCACCGCTTCGATGGGCCGCAACTCCGCCGTGGAATAGTTTGTGAATTTGCCATGCTCGAATCGGCTGAGAACGACGCCCGCGGCGATCCAGATCGAGCCGCCGGCGTCTTCTGCGAGCGCGGTGACGACGTCGTCGGCCAGCCCGTCGCGCTTGGTGTAAGTAGTGAAAGCGCCATCGCGGTAATGCGTCAGCCCATCGGAGGTGCCGATCCACAGGCCGCCGTCGCGAGAAGCCAGCAGCGCCGTGATCGAGTTGCCCGGCAATCCGTGTGGATCCTTTGTGTAGCGGACGAACTCGTAGCCGTCGAAGCGCGCCAATCCCTCGTCGGTGCCCAGCCAGAGATACCCGTCGCGGGTCTGGGCGATGGCGCGAATGGTGTCTTGCGGGAGCCCCTGCTCCTGCGTCCAGACCGTGCGCGAATATTGCGTCAGCGTTTTGTGGGGGTCGAGCGCGAGGAGTTCGAACGGAGCGGCGGCGAGTAAGATCGCCAAACAGAGGACCGCCGTGGACATGATTCCATTTTCGCTCGAACGAGCGCCGCGCTATTTCAGCGCCTTCGCCCGCGTCTGGGCGGCGGTGAGTTTTTTCGAGGCGTCTTCGAAAAGCGCTTGGCTCTGGAGGGTCGGCTTGCGGTCCGCGCTTTCCACGACGCCCAGCACCGCGACCAGTTCGGAGTTCACGGCGGCGAGGCTTTCGTCCCCGTGCAACAACGCCTCGCGCTCCGGCGAAGCGGGGGCGGCCTTCACGGCGCGCAAGGTGGCGGCGCTCTCGCGCATCTTCGCCGAGGCTTTCAACCCCAGCGCCAACTGCGCTTCGAGATCGGCTGCCGTCGCTTTCGAGCGCGGGTCCAACTTCACCTGGAACGGCTGCGTCATCGGCTTTCCATCCACAGTCAAGCGCGCACGATACGTTCCGGGAAACACCTGCGGACCTCCGCCGAAGCCGGAGAATTCCGCTTCCTCGTCTTCCGCCTCGCCGGGAGATGGATAGCGCAGATCCCAAGTGAACCGGTTCATGCCGGGCTTCGCCGTCAATCCCGGCGGCGGCGTCAACCAGCGATCGGCGATGGAAAGCCCCGTACGTCTCGACGGCGGCTTGGCTCCGCTCGAGAAGCGCCGGATGGTCTTGCCGTTCGCATCGAGGATCTCCAGTTTGACGGCCTCGGCGGGCGCGGCGGCGAGATAATAATCGATCGACGCGCCGTCGGCCGGATTCTTCGCGGCCGGTTCTTCCGGAGGCAGCGGCGTGCCGGAGAACTTTTCCGGATTCATGCGAATGGCCGGAGCCGGTGCATAGAGCCACGCGCTCTTGGCGGCGATCTCCGCGTTCGCCTGGCGCAGCGGCGCGATATCGTCGAGAATCCAAAACGCGCGGCCGTGCGTGGCGATGGCCAGATCGCCGTCATGGATCACCAGGTCGCGCACCGAAACCGTGGGAAGGTTCAATTGCAGAGATTGCCAATGATCGCCGTCGTCGAAAGACACGGCCACGCCCAACTCCGTTCCGGCAAACAGCAGCCCGGCGCGCTTAGGGTCCTCGCGAATGGCGTTCAAATACGCCGGCGCGGCGAGGCCGTCGATGACCGCCGTCCATGTTTTGCCGAAATCGCGCGTTCGGTAAAAATACGGAGCGTAGTCGTCCAATCGATGCCGGTCGATGGCGGCGTAAGCCTCGCCGGCGTGAAAATGCGAGGCTTCGATCAGAGTGATCTTGCTCCAGGCGGCGACGCCCGGCGGCGTTACGTCGTGCCAGGACTTCCCTCCGTCGCGGGTGATGTAAACAAGGCCCGTGTCGCTGCCGGTCCAAATCACGTTGGCGTCGAGCCGCGACGGCGCCACTGTGTAGATGACTCCATAGCCCCGCTCGCGCGCGTTCGCGATCTCCGGCTCGCCTTTCTCGGGCGGAGCTCCTTTCTTCCGCGTGTCGCCGGTAAGGTCCGGGCTAATCTCGCGCCAACTTGTCCCGCCGTCGCGCGTCATCAACAGCACCTGCGCTCCGTAGTAGAGCGTATCGGGAGCGGCGGGCGAAAACACCAGAGGCGAGGTCCACGTGAAGCGATATTTATGTTGTGAGATATCGGTGCCGAAGGAGAAGACCGGCCACGGCCCGATGTTCTGCGACTGCGACGTGCGCATGTCGTGGCGCACGATGCCGCCATAGGTGCCGCCCACGTAAAACAGATCGGGATGAAGCGGATCGGGCGCGATGTAGCCGCTCTCGCTCCCGCCGGCCGGGAACCAGTCGCGCGGGCCGATCTCGCCGGGATCGGTGCGGCTGGGCACGGCCGGGGTTCCGCTGTCCTGTTGCGCGCCGTAGATGGCGTAGGGAAATTTATTGTCGGCGGCGATGTGATAAAACTGCGCGGTCGGCTGGTTGTACCAGGTGCTCCAGGTTTTGCCGCGGTCCAGGCTGATGCTGGTGCCCTGGTCGGTCGCCAGCGCGAGATGCGCGGAATCGGCCGGGTCCACCCAGATCTGATGGTAATCGTCGCCGCCGGGAGCGCCGCGCACGATGTCGAACGTTTTCCCGCCGTCTTGGGTCCGCATCAAAGCGACATTCGGAATGTAGACGACGTCGGGGTTCGAGGGATCGACGGTGAGCGTGCTGAAATACCAGGCGCGGCTGTCGATGCGCGGATCGGTTCCCACCAGCGCCCAAGTAACGCCGGCGTCGCTCGAACGGTACAGTCCGGATTTTTTGCACTCGATCAGCGCGTATACGGTTTTTCCGAGATCGCCGCCCGCGACCGCGACGCCGATGCGGCCGAGTTCTCCATCGGGCAGACCATGACCGGTCAACTCCGTCCAGGTGTCGCCGCCGTCGGTGGATTTATACAAGCCGCTCCCGGCGCCTCCGCGCGGTGGGTACTGGCTCCAAGGCGTGCGCCGCGCATGCCACATCGCGGCGTAAAGAACGCGAGGATTATCCATCGCCATCGCCAGATCGACCGCGCCGACGTCCGGACCTTTGTCGAGAACCTTCGTCCACGAAGCGCCGCCGTCCTTGCTGCGATACACGCCGCGCTCGGCATTGGCGCCGTAAGCGTGGCCCAGCGCGGCGACGTAAACGATGTCCGGGTTCCCCGGATCGACCACGATCCGTCCGATCTGCATCGTGCCGTCGAGGCCGATGTGCGTCCAGGTCCGGCCCGCGTCGATGGACTTGTACATGCCGTCGCCGAAGCCGATGTCGGAGCGCATGTCGGCCTCGCCCGATCCAGCGTAGACGATATCGGGCGCGGAATTCGCGACGGCGATGGCTCCGATGGAGGCGATTTTCTGGCCGTCGAAGACCGGCGTCCAGACCGTCCCGGCGTCGGAGGTCGTCCAGATTCCTCCGCCCACCGAGCCGAAATAAACCGTCCGCCCATTGCCCGGCACGCCGGCGACCGATACCGCTCGCCCGCCGCGGAACGGGCCGACGGAGCGCCACGAAAGGCCATTGAATAACTCCGGCGGAAGCGCCGCTGCGCGCGTGGAGACGGACGCTAGGCAGGCGAAAAAGACGAGCGAGAAGAGATACCGGCGGATGCGGGGATTCATGGTCGGTTGGTCCATGGTAAAACATCGGGGAGGGCGAGGAGAACGATGAACAGCATTCGCAGGGCGGCGGTGACGGCGGTCTACGCGATGGTAGCGGCCGCTTCCCTGCCCGCGCAAAGCGCCGGCGCCTGGCGCTTCGCCGTCTCCGGCGATTCGCGAAATTGCGGCGACGTGGTGATGCCCGCCATCGCCGCCGGCGCCGCCGCGCACCACGCGGAGTTCTACTGGCACCTCGGCGATTTCCGCGCCATTTACGATTTCGATCAGGACTACCGCCAAACGCACACCGGCCGCGGCGCGACGATCATCGCCTACGAAACCAACGCCTGGCAGGATTTTATCGATAGCCAGCTTTCTTTCTTCGGCGCGATGCCTGTCTACCTGGGCATCGGCAACCACGAACTCATCCCGCCCAAGACGCGCGGCGATTTCATTACGCAGTTCGCCGATTGGCTTGCCGCTCCGTCCATCCGCGAGCGGCGCCTGGCCGACGATCCAAAGGACCACGCCGTACGCACCTGGTACCACTGGGTGCGCGATGGCATCGATTTCGTCAATCTCGACAACGCCTCGCTCGACCAGTTCGACTCTAAACAACTCGCCTGGGCGGAGGCGCGCGTCGACCGCGCCGCGGCCGATCCTTCCATCCGCGCGCTAGTGATCGGCATGCACGAGGCTCTTCCGGGAAGTCTGGCGAGCAATCACAGCATGGACGACGCGCCGGGCCCGAAAGCGAGCGGCGCCGCGCTCTACGATCGCATCCTCGCCATGCAGCGCGCATCGAAAAAACCGGTTTACATTCTTGCGAGCCACTCGCATTTCTACATGGCGAACATCTTCAACACCGCCGCGAACCGCGCGCGCGATGGAGTGCTGCCGGGATGGATCGTCGGCACCGCCGGTGCGGAACGGTACGCTCTTCCGCCGGATGCGGGGGAAGCTTCAGCCGCCGAAACAAACGTTTACGGATACGTGGTGGCGACGGTGGAACCGGGCGGGAGCGATCCGATTCACTTCGAGTTCGTGAAGATCTAGGAATCCGGCATTCCCGCCACCACGACGCGTACCTTCACCCCCGAGTTCGTACACGCGTGTTTCGCCGGCAACAGCCTGGCGCCGCGTTAGGAGGATGTATTCATGAGCGGCGTCCGGCTCCTCGAAACGATCTGGCGGGATTCCCTTTTCGCGCTGCGCGCAATGCGCAAGAGGCCGGCCTTCGCCGCGCCGGCGGTTCTCACGCTGGCGCTGGCGATCGGCGGGAACACGGCGATGTTCACGATCCTCCACGCCGTGCTGCTGAGGCCGCTTCCCTTCCCCGATTCCGAGCGACTGGTGCGCATCGCGGGAGGAGCGACGCCGTCGCGGTTTGCCGAGATGCGGACCGGCGCGCGCTCCTTCGCCGGTCTGGGAGCGTTTACTTACCAGGGAGATCTCACGCTCTCCGGCGGATCCGAGCCGGAAGTGCTGAAGAGCGTGCGCGTGTCGGCGGATTTTCTTCGGATCCTCGGCGTCCAACCAACGCTCGGGCGCGGCTTTCGCGAAGCGGAGGATGCGCCCGGCGGGCCGCCCGTGGCGATGATCGGCGCCGGACTTTGGCGGCGGCGCTTCGGGAGCGACCCGGCGGTCATCGGCAAAACGGCGGTTCTCGACTCCACGCCGTACACGATCGTAGGCGTTCTCCCGCCGGGCTTTTCATTTCCTGCGCCCGGCGTGGACGTGTGGCTGACTGCGCCCTCGGAATGGCCGCTGATGGCTCCGCAATCCCGAGCGATGAGCCCGTTTTTGACCGTGTTCGGCCGCCTGAAGCCGGAAGTGACGCTCGCGCAAGCGAACGCGGAAGTGAAGGTTCTTCATCGCCAATACGCGCTGGCGCATCCGGCGATGCTCGATGCCAAGGCCAAGACGCCGGTGGAGGTGACGCCCCTGAAGGACGAACTCGTGGCCAGCGTGCGCTCCATGCTCTGGATGCTTTTCGGCGCGGTGGGATTCGTGCTGCTGATCGCGTGCGCCAACGTGGCCAGCCTGCTGCTGGCGCGAGCCACGGCGCGTTCGCGGGAAATGGCGGTGCGGTCGGCGCTCGGAGCCGCGCGGATCCGCCTGTTCGGGCAACTGCTCGCCGAAAGCGTGCTGCTGTCGCGTTTCGGCGGTGCGCTGGGTGTGCTGCTGGCGGCATGGATTCTGAGCGCGATCCCCCGGATGACCGCGTTCAACCTGCCGCGCTCCGGCGAGATTCATCTGGATTGGATCGTGCTCGCTTTCGCCACCGCGCTCACTCTGGCAACCGGAGTCCTCTTCGGATTGGCGCCGTCGCTTGGCGCGTCCCGGCCCGATCTGATCCGCGTGTTGCGCGCCAGCGGGGAAGCCTCTTCGGCGAATCCAATCGCCGCGCGTGGGCATGCGTCCCGGCTGAACCTCCGCGGAATCCTGCTCGCCGGACAGATCGCGCTTTCGATCGTCCTGCTGATCGGCGCGGCGCTGCTGATGGAAAGCGTCGCCCGTCTGCGCGGAGTCGATGTCGGATTCAACCCGGCGAAGCTCCTCACGCTGCAGATTTCCCTGCCGCCGCAGCGCTACGGTACGGACGAGAAAAGAGCCTCGTTCTTTGAAGAACTGCTGCGCCAACTCGCGCCGCTGCCGGGGATCTGCGGCGCCACGGCGGCGATGTTCCTGCCCATGATGGGCTACGCCGGAACCCCGGTGCAGGACGCCGGAAAACCGCCGCTGCGGTTGAACCAGCGCCCGATCGTGAAGATCCTGATCGTCACGCCCGGATACTTCCGGACGCTGGAGATTGCGTTCCGGCGCGGAAGAGACTTCACGGGCCAGGATACGGCGGACGCCCAGCGCGTGGCCGTTATCGACGAAGCGCTGGCGCGGCGATTCTGGCCGGCTTATCCCGCCGGTCAAGACCCGGTCGGGCAACGGTTGCTGATCGGAGGGGTGAACAAAAAACCGGCGTTAATCGTCGGAATCGCCGCCAATGTGCATCAGGACATCGATTCGAGCGCCTGGCCGGAGAGCGTTTATGTCCCCTTCGCGCAGAACCCCCTGCCGTCGGCGATGCTGGCGATTCGGACGGTGGGCGACCCGCTCCGGCTCACGCGCGCCGTTCGCGAACAAGTGCGGACGCTCGACCGGGACCAGCCGATCGCGGCCGTTCAAACGATGGAAGATTTAGTGGACGCCCAGGTGGGGCAGCGGCGTTTTCTGGGGATTCTTTTGGGATCGTTCGCGGGTGTGGCGCTGCTGCTCGCCGTCATCGGAATTTACGGCGTCATCGCGTACTCGGTGACCCAGCGCACCCAGGAGATGGGCATCCGGCGGGCGCTCGGCGCGCGACCGGTCGATATTGTCCGGCTGGTGGTGGGGCAAGCGCTCGGTCTGGTTTTAGCGGGGATCGCCGCGGGGATCGCCGGGGCTTACGGGTTAACGCGTCTTATGAAGAGCCTGTTGTTCGGCGTCAGTCCGGCCGACCCGGCGACGTTCGCCGGCATCGCGCTTTTGTTCCTGCTGATCGCCCTGATGGCCAGCTACTTGCCGGCCCGCCGCGCCGCCCGGATCGACCCCATGGCGGCGTTGCGGAACGGATGAAGGGTCTGTTTCTTGACCCGGAATTGGCCGGGTTTTTTCCGGATTCGAAGCCGGTTCACGCAGCGCTCCGCGAGGTCGTCTCCATCGCGAGACCGGCGGATAATCGAACAGCCAGTCCCTAACAATCCGGGCTATATTCCAGGACCACGACGGTGATGTCGTCGGCCAGCAGCGAATCGCCGGTGAATTTCTCCACGGCCTCGTGCAGCGCCGCGTGCAACTCCGCGCATCCGGATTTGGCGCAACGGCCGGCGATCTTTCTTACGGCCGCGGCGCCGAAGTACCGGCCTTCCTCGTCCTGCGCTTCCGACAGGCCATCGCTGTACATGACCAGCTTGTCGCCGGGCCGCAGCCTTACTTCTTCCACTCCGTACTTCGCCTCCGGTAGCATCCCCACCGGCAAGCCGCCCGGCTCCAGCTCCAAGGTGCTGCCGTCGGAATGCACCAGCACCGGCGCCGGATGTCCGGCGTTGGACCAGCGCAGCAGGCCGTCGCGCTCCAGCACGCAATAGAACAGAGTTGCGTACTTCTCGCCTTGGGTACGGGTGTTGAGGAAGTGGTTGATCCGGGAAAGCATCTCCGGAATGGGCAGCGCCGACTCCGATCCCAGCAGGAAGGCCCCTTGCAGCAGCGCGGCTAACAGTGCCGAACTCACCCCTTTGCCCGACACGTCGGCGATAACGGCCATCCAGCCTCCGTCGCCGTAAGGCTGGACGTCGAAATAGTCTCCGCCCACTTCGTGGGAGGCCAGGCTCGCGCCCGCGGCCCGGAACCAACCCTCCGTGGGCAGCGTCCCCGGCAGCAGTCCGCGCTGAATGTTGCGCGCGACGTTTAGTTCTTCTTCCATCCGCTGTTTGGCGCGCTCTTCTTCGAGCAGGCGGGCGTTCTCTAAAATGGTGGAGGCTTCGAGCGCAAGCGTCTGCAGAAGCTCGCGATTCCCCGAGGAAAGGTCGGCGGGGGCGAGCCTGGAATCCATGTAGATCAGCCCGGCGCTGTCGCTGACCGTCGCCATGAGCGTATCATCGGCGGAACCGGTGCGAACCTTTACGAGAGGCACGCAAACGACGCTGCGCAGCTCCAGCCCGGCGATGGTGTTCTCGGCCCGCGCCGCCTCGGGCGCCTCCGGATCGAAGCTCATCGAAAGCAGTTCGCGGCGCGAGTTGAGCGCCTGTTTCAGCAGCGACGCCGGCACCTTGAGGTCGCCTTCGGACAGGGGCGAGCCATGGCGGTCCCGCGCCACGCGCATGTGCAATTCGTCGCCGTCGCGCAGGAACAGAAAACCGCGCTCGGAGCCGGTGACGGCCAGCCCGGCGTCGATCACCGCCGCGAGCACGTCCTCGGTCGATAGCGAAGCCTGCAGCGTCCGCGCCACCTCCACCAGCGCGCGGAGTTTCACCAGATTGCTCGCCCCCGGACCGGCCGCCTGCGGCGAACCGCTCAGCTGGCCGAGCAAGCGCTGGATCTCGCCGTCCGGCAGCGTGGTAATCAGCGTGTAGGAATCGCCGATTCCGAAGTCGATGCGGTCGGAATCGGCCAGCCGCGCCCGCTTGACGGGTTGGCCGTTCACATGGACTCCGTGGCGGCTATTCAGATCCTCGACGAAGAATCCGCCGTCCTCGGCGACGATCCGCGCGTGATTGCGCGAAATCCGGTTGTCGCGTAGCACGAGATGATTCCCCGCCTGGCGCCCGATCAAGAACGGCAGCGTGTCGAGCGTCCTCCGGTTGCGGTTGCCGGAGGGATTCACCACCAGCAGCGCCGCCGAATGTTCCGGCTCGGGAGACTTCGTCTCGGGAGACTTCGTGGAATCGGTCATGTGGATGGACGCGGTCTCGCGGCCGGCGTTTCCGCCGCCGCCGCCGCGCGGCAATCGGCGCAGTAGCCGCCGACCTCCGTCCGCGCCATGACGATTTCGAACCGCAGCTTAGCGGCGATTTTCTTCCTCAAGCTCTCCAGCGGCTCGCCGAAAAATTCCTGGACCGACCCGCAGCGCAGGCACACCACGTGGGCGTGCTCCTGTTTCCGGCGCGTCTCGTAATAATGCTGGTCGCCGTCGTGGTGCATCAGGTCGAGCTCGTCCACCAGCCCGCCGGTCTTCAGCAGCTTGAGCGTGCGATAAACCGTCACACGATTCAGCTTGGCGTCCTTCGCCCGCGCCAGCGAATACAGCCGCTCGGCGTCCAGATGCTCGCCGGATTCGTCGATCAGATCCAGCAAAATGCGCCGCTGCCGCGTCAGGCGGATGCCATGCCGCTTCAGCGAATCCCGTACGCAATCGCCACCCGTCGCCATATCGAATCCAGTTCTAGCATAACCCGCTCCGAGCCAAACGCGGGCGTTACAATGTGGAACAATGCCTCCCAATCGCGTCCTTGCGCGTTTCGCGCTCCTTGCCGCCTCGATTTCCGGTTCGTTTCTTGCAGCGGCCGAGAAAAAGCCCATCACCCTCGACGCCGTCTTCGCCATGCGCGGCGGCGGAGGCGACACGCTGGTTTCGCCCGTCTGGGCGCCCGAGGGCAAACGGTTCGTGTATTTGAAAAGCGGCAAGCTGACGCTCTACGACGTGCCGTCGAAATCCGAGAAGGCGTTGTTCGCCATGGCCGATCTCGAAAGCGCCGCCGCCAAACCGCGCCCCGACGA
>VFSW01002690.1_pt1 | contig 26813 bp, 24 predicted proteins | sample 5358111 | NCBI WGS metagenome assembly VFSW01 (sample SAMN11554181, study PRJNA540505) | mine drainage metagenome | isolation source: sediment from site ElyBrook_90M | place: USA: Ely Copper Mine, Vershire, VT | collected 2017 | reverse complement strand
CTTCCCCACCTGCCACCCCAACCCCGGTCGAGACGATCGCGGCTGCCCTTGAGAGTGTTGCGCCACTGCAGGGTCTGTCGCTGGAAGAACGCCTATGGCTGGCAAGCCATGGGCAGGAACTTATTGCGGATACTGGGGATGTTCTGTTTGAAGCCGGGGCGCCTGCCGACCGCATGATCCTGATTCTGAAGGGCGAGATCCACGTACAGCGTTTGAACAACGGGCCCATGGCCCTGTTTATTGGCCGCGCCGGGCAAATGACCGGCCTGTTGCCTTTTTCACGCATGAAGGCGTCGGGTGGGCAAGGTGTTGCCGTTTCTCCAACATGGGTTCTCCTCATTCAAAAGTCGCAATTTCCCGAGATGCTGCAGGCGATCCCCTCGATGACGCAGCGGGTTGTCTCCACTTTGCTGGACCGGGTTCGCGAGGTCACACGGATCGAGCAGCAGGCCGAAAAGCTGACGGCATTGGGGAAGCTGGCCGGGAACCTGGCCCATGAACTCAATAATCCGGCCTCGGCGGCCCAGCGCGCTGCCTCAAGCCTGGTAGGAGAGTTGCGAGCCAATCGCGAAGACCGGTTCAAGCTGGTGAATCTTTGCCTGAGCGAGGGGCAGATTCAAAGCCTTGAACACTGGGAGCAGCAGATTATGGCCCGCAAGCAAAGCACAGAAGCGGTGGACGCGGGAGACGTGATTATGCGCGAGGAAGCCCTGCGTGACTGGCTGGTGGCACTGCCGTGCGAAATGGCATGGGATGTGGCACCGCAAATTGCGGAGCAAGGGGTGACGGTCGCGGACCTGGACGAACTGCGCGGGATTCTGGGCGCGAACGAGACCAGCATTACGTTGCAGTATTTCGCCCGCTATCTGCGGTCGACGCGTTCGGTGGGCACGCTGATCAATTCGACGGCACGCATCTTCGATCTGATCAGCGCGATCCAAACGTACTCCTATATGGATCGCGCGCCGATTCTGGAAGTGGATATATCGGCGGGGCTGGACGCGACTTTGCAGATGTTGCAGTCGCGCATGGACGGCGTGAGGGTGATACGGGACTACCAGGCGCACCTGCCCTGCATCAGCGCGTATGGCAGCGAATTGAACCAGGTTTGGACTGCGCTGATTGAAAATGCCCTGGAGGCCATTGCCGCCACCGATGACAAGGGCTGCCTGAGGCTTTGCTGCAGGATGGAAGGCGAGATGATCCTGGTAGAGATCTGGGACAACGGACGGGGCATCCCTCTGGAGTTGCAGGACCGCATCTTCGAACCGTTCTTTACGACGAAGCCACCGGGGCAGGGGCTTGGACTGGGCCTGGACAACGCAATGCGGATCGTCAGGAAGCATAAGGGGCACCTGGGTGTCAGGTCGGAACCAGGGTCGACCTGCTTCAGAGTGCGGCTGCCTCTGGACCAGTTCCAGGCATACTGATTTTCCGGAAAGGGAGATTCGCCTTGTCGAAACCCGCCAAAACGCCTGATCAACAAGGGCCAACGGTTGCTCCTATGCTCTCGGTTCGCAATGGGAGCAAGGCGGTTGAGTTTTATAAATCGGCGCTGGGAGCCGTGGAATTGTTTCGGATTGAAAGCCCAGATGGCGCTGTCGTGGCGCAGCTCTCGGTGGGCGCATAGAATTTATGGATGGCGGACGAATCCCCTGAACATAAGAATTTCAGTCCCGAATCGCTGGGGGGAAGCACGGTCAGGATGGTTTTGGTGGAAGATGATCCGGATGCGGCGTTCGAGCGGGCCGTGGCGGCGGGAGCAGCGGTGGTCTCGCCGGTGGAGGATCAGCCTTATGGCTGGCGCGTGGGCCGCGTAGTCGATCCATTCGGGCACCACTGGGAGATTGGAAAGCCACTGAGCGGGGCGTCCTGAAGCACGGCGCGGCTAGAAGGAGACGTCTGCCGGCTCGGTGACGCGCAGGACGGACTGATCGCCCGTCAGTTTCTTCCAGGCAGAACGAATGGCTTCAACCTTAGCTCGGTTCTGAGGAGAATCGGGGTAGAGGATAATGATCATCTTCGTCCGCAGGCGCTCGGGCGAGCTTTGATTCTTGCCCTGCCATTGGCCGTAGACATCGACGACGCTGAGGCCGTCAGGAAAACGAGGAGTGACCTCGGCGTCGAGAAACTGCCGCCAGCGTGTGTCGCTGATTCCCTGCTCCTGGCGATCGGCGGGTCCGAGGCCAAAATAGAGCATGGTGTTGACCCAGCCCTGTGTCTGACCGGGATGAGCCGGGTCGCCCGTGAGTGTAGAAGGTGCGGTTGCGGCTCCGACCTGCGGCGACCTGTGAACGGCACATCCAGCGAGCGCGAGGGCCAGCGAGGCAGCGAATAGAACTGAGCGAACCCGCATTCGGTCTCCGTGCCGCGAGATTCTATTTTTCGATATCGACACCGCGCCAGAAGGCCACGAAACCCTTGATTCTGCGAGCAGCGGGCTTGGGATCGGGGTAATACCACGCCGCGTCGGGGTTGTCCTGTCCATCGATCAAGAGACTGAAATAGCGGGCCTGCCCTTTCCACGGACAGGTCGAGGTTGTGCTGCTGGGGCGAAAATACTCGCGCTTGAGGCTTGTTTCAGGAAAGTAGATGTTTCCCTCCACCGTCTCCGTAACATCGCTTTCGGCAATGACTTTGCCATTCCAGATTGCTCGAGCCATGGGATATTCCGGTCGCACCACGTATTTGCCCGCCACCAACCCGTAAGGGCTGGAGCGGGCAATGGATAAGACACTACCAGAGATTGTTGGACGTGGCGAGACCGATTTGGTTACGAGAGACGAAGGGGAACCTACTTCGCCGCCTCGATGGAGTCAATGTGAACACTCTTCGTTCCGCTGTCGGCGGTGGCTGCGACGGTCACCTTGTCACCGTAGAAGCCCTTGACCGCATCAGGATTGTCGATCTTCCAGACTTCCTTTTTTGCTTCGTCGACAAACACGGGCTGCATGCCGCCCTCGATGCACTTCTTGACACAGGCCGCGCCAGTTCCGGCATGCTTGGCGCCGCACATTGAATCAGAGATCCAGCCATTGATCTTGGTGGAATCAGCGGCGCGTGCTGCGATGACCGAAAACGTGAAAGCAACAACCAGTAAACCTACCGTGCGTTTCATACGACCTCCATGGGGGTAGAAAACTCTGTACTGCCTTCCATCATGCTCCCCGAGGTCAAGGTTCGGCAAGGTGCGGTGTGGCCGGGTTTTGATCGGGGCGTAAAGGAAGCGCCTGCGTGTTACTTTGGCAGCGGATTCTGCAGGCTGGCGCGCACGGTTTCGACGTTCTTTAGCACGGCTTCATAGCGGGAGGAGGCGGCCGAGAACCTTTTCACCAGGTCGGACGTCTTCATCATGAATGTTGGGGTCTGTTTGCGTACCTCTTCGAGGATAGGTGCGAACTTGGCGAGCAGGAAGAAGCCCTCCGCGTTGCAATCGACGAATAGTTCGGCCGAAACGGCGCCGTGCAGGACCATGGCTGCGGCCATCTCCCAGTAAGTGATGACCTGGCGAACGAAGGCATTGTGCGGGTCGGCTCGATTGGAGGCAACAGCGAAATACTCCTCTGCCGTAGTGGGCCAGAACTCGCCAACCATCCACGCGCGGGCCTGACGCATGACGGCTTCCCTGCGCAATTCATAAAGCCTGAGAATAATTTCTGCGTCGGCTGGCGTGGCCAGCATCCGTTCGATCTGCATACGTTCCATCAAGGGTTCCCCGCAGTCCCATACTACCGGAATCGGCGGGGAACCGTATCAGGCAGGTTGCAGTTCCCTTTTGCTGCCCTTGTTTTCGACCACGGGACCGTGGGTTGCGGCTGTGGGCGGCGGAGGCGCATCGCCAATGCGCTTCGAGTAGGTGCAAACAGCGCTGTCGGCTGCGGGCTCGGGCACCTTCTTCCCGCGTTTCTTCGGAGCCGACGCCTCCTCATCCACACCTTTCTTCTTGTTGGGGCATTCGAGGAAGATACCTGACTTCAGGGTCTTCTCAAGAAGGTATGGGCTTCCGCACTCCGGGCACTTTGTGGGTACCGGTTTGAAGTTGGACGTGAAGTCGCACTTGGGATAGTTGGTGCAACCCCAGAAGATATTGCCGCGCTTCGCTTTGCGCTCGGCTAGATCGCCGGTGCCGCACTTGGGGCACTTCATGCCTTCGACGATGTTCTGCTTTACGTACTTGCACTTGGGGTATCCGGAGCAGGACACGAACTCGCCATAGGCACCCTGGCGCAGCACAAGTGGCTTGCCGCACTGCGGACAGTCTTCGCCGGTGGGCTGAGGAGCAGACTGCTTCTGCTGCTGTTTCTGACTCAGCTTGCGGAAGGTCTTGCAGGGCGGATCTTCGTTGTAGCCGGGGCAGGACATGAACATGCCGAATGGACCGCGGCGCAGCACCATCACGCGTCCGCAGTTGTCGCAGTACTCTTCCTGTTCGCCGGCTTCCTGCGCTTCCGGCGTGTTCAGGTCGGGCTTCGCCGCAGTGTTTTCCTTAGTGAAGGTACAGCTTGACGGATCTTTCTTGTTGTATGCGGAACATGCAAAGAAGGTGCCGAATTTGCCCCATTTCAGCAGGAGCGGCGAGCCGCACAGGTCGCACTTTTCATTCGTCTTGACCTCCATGCGCTTGATGTCTTCCATCTTCTTGTCGGCATCTTTGAGCTCGTCTTCAAAGTGGTCGTAGAAGCCGTTGAGCAGCACGGTCCATTTTTCTTTGCCTTCTTCGATGTCGTCGAGCTCTTCTTCAAGGCGCGCGGTGTACTTGGTGTCGAAGATGTACGGGAAATTTTTCACGAGCAGGTCGCACACCACCATGCCGATTTCGGTGGGATAGAAGCGGCCGCTGATCTTGGTAACATATTCGCGATCCTGAATGGTACTGATGATGGACGCATAGGTGGAAGGCCGGCCGATGCCGCGCTCCTCAAGCACCTTGACCAACGAAGCTTCGTTGAAGCGCGGCGGAGGGGAGGTAAAGTGCTGCTCGTTATCGAGATTTTCAAGTGCGAGCGCCTTGACACCGTCGAGGCTGGGCAACTTGTTCTTCGATTCATCTTCGTCGTCGCCATTAGCCTTGTCTTCAGCCACTTCGTAGACCTTGAGGAATCCATCGAAGCGTAGCACTGAGCCACTGACGCGGAAGTCATAGGTCTTGCGTGTTGTGGAGGACACGGCAGCGATTTTCGCAGTGGTGACATCGAAGATTGCAGGCATCATTTGAGAAGCGACGAAGCGCTGCCAGATGAGGCGATAAAGCTTGAGTTGTTCGTCGCTGAGATAGCGCGCCACAGACTCCGGAGTGCGGGAAGCATCGGTGGGACGAATGGCTTCATGCGCATCCTGCGCGTCCTTTTTGCCCTTGTAGACATTGGGCGTGGCGGGCAGATATTTCTGGCCCAACTGCTTGCCAATCCACTCGCGCGCCCCGGCGATGGCGTCAGGAGAGACACGCGGCGAATCGGTACGCATGTAGGTAATGAGGCCGGTGGTTCCCTCCGGGCCGAGGTCAACGCCTTCATAGAGACGCTGCGCCACGCCCATGGTGCGACGCACATTGAAGCCGAGCTTGCTCGAAGCATCGCGCTGCAACTGGCTGGTGATGAAGGGGGCGAGCGGCTTGCGCTGCTGCTCACGCGACTGCACCGAAACCAGCGACCAGCTTGCCTTTTCGAGGGCGGCCATGACTTCATCCATTGATTTTTTATCGGGCAATGCATTGGCGAGGAACTGATCTTTTCCGTCCTTGTCCTGGCCATTGGGAACGCGCGCGGGTTCTCCATCGATGCCGATGAAGCGTGCCTTGAGCTTCTTATCCGCGTGCTTCTCCGCGTGGAGATAAGCGTCCAACGTCCAGTATTCGACGGGGTTGAAGGCGCCGATCTCGCGTTCGCGTTCAACGATGAGCCGCACGGCCACGGTCTGCACGCGGCCGGCGGACAGACCGCGACGCACTTTATCCCAAAGCAGCGGCGAAATCTGATAACCCACGAGGCGATCGAGCACGCGGCGCGTCTGCTGCGCATCAACGAGATTCTGATCGACGTCGCGGGCGTGACTGAAAGCTTCCTGCACCGCCTTCTTGGTGATTTCGTTGAAGGTGACGCGGCGGATTTTCTTTTTTTCCTTCGCGCTGGTTCCCAACTGAATGGCCAGATGATAGGCGATCGCTTCGCCTTCGCGGTCAGGGTCAGGCGCGAGGAAGATTTCGTCAGCCTTTGCAGCGGCGCGCTTCAACTGTCCAACCACTTTTTCTTTGCCGGGGGACACGATGAGTGTCGGCTCAAATGTGCGGTTCTTGAGTTCGACACCAATATCGTTTTTGGGCAGATCCATGATGTGCCCGACAGACGCCAGGACCTCGTAGTTCTTGCCAAGATACTTTTCAATCGTCTTCGCTTTGGCAGGCGACTCGACGATCACTAATGCTTTGCTCATTGCCATCCTTATTACTAACCCTACTTCGGCCTGTTGGACTCGCAAGTGGGACATTCGTGTTGTTCGTGAGCGGTGGAAAATGCTGCCGTACCCATCAGGCCCATTCCCTGCTCAACCAGAAATTAGCCGCGAAACTTGGAAGCTATCACGGAAGGCCGGTACGTTTCCACTCATACATGGTCTTTTTTCCCGTGTCCGCGTTCCAACACTGTACGCGCAAAAGCGACGCGATGCGCGAAAATCCCGCGCATATAGCTCCAGTTTTGAGTGGACTTGGAGGCGCAGTGTCAAAGTGTGCGCACGTAGTTCTTGCCCGGCAATTGCCGTATCCGGCCCGCCATCTCCAGCTCGAAGAGTGCTGTAAATACCTCTGAAGAGGTCAGTTGGGTCTCAAGGATTTCAAGGACCTCATCGATCTGCAGGGACTCGTCTGAGCGGAGAACCTCAAGCACAATCGCTTCCTCCGGCCTCAAGACCGGGTCAGGCAGAAGAGATGCAGCAACTTCGGGTTTGGATGCAAAGACCGATGCCGATTCCAATTCACGCCGCACCTGGGAAGGCAGGTCCTCCCACACATCTTCCCAGGTGGCTACCAGTTTTGCGCCTTGTTTTATCAGCGTGTTAGGCGTCCAGGAATTTTTGTTGGTCACGTTGCCGGGCACCGCGAAAAGGTCCCGATTCTGTTCAGCGGCGCAACGGGCAGTAACGCGCGTCCCGGAGTTCTCTGCTGCCTCGACGACGAGCACTGCGACGCTGAGGCCGCTTAAAATGCGATTGCGGCGGGGAAAATTTTGCGGTGCGGGAAATGTGCCCATCGGAACCTCGCTGACGATGGCTCCGCCGGTGGCGAGTATCTCTTCAGCCAACTTTTTATTTTCCTTGGGGTAGATGACATCGATCCCAGTTCCCCAGACGGCAACCGTAGGCATGCGCGCGGCCAGAGCTCCCTTGTGCGCGCAGGTGTCGATGCCTCGCGCCATTCCACTGACAATAAGAAGGCGCCTCACTGCCAGATCGCGCGAGAGCATCTCCGCGACGCCCGATCCATACGGTGAGGGATGGCGTGTTCCGACGACTGCGATGGAAGGGCGCGCCAAGAGGCTTGATTCTCCGCGGACCCATAACACTGGAGGAGGATCGTAGATCTCTTTAAGCCGAACAGGATACGCCGGGCAGCCAAGGGTGAGCACAGTTGCACCTTGCACCGCCACCGCGGAGGCCTCTTCTTCAGCGGCCTTGCGCGCTTTGCCTTCAAAGATGAACTGGGCTGCCGAAGCTGGAAATCTTAATGCTTCGAGCGAGGTGAGCGGCAGCGAAAAGATTTGCCCAGGTGTTTCCATTTCGCTCATCGCATCGAGGATTCGTCGAGGTCCAAGCCCAGGCGTAAGTGCAAGTGCGAGCCAGGCAAGCCTGTCTTCCTCGGTCTGGGGTTCCGCTTGAGGAACGGCCTGACACACTGCGTCTTGAGTCGAAATCGTCATTGCAAATTGGTGCTGACAGGAAATCCGGAAGCCCGGGATTTCCTACAGAGAACCAAGACATATCACGTTTGTAGTTTCGCCCAAGGTACCCCTCGCACAGGGGCGATGTCAAGCAGACTGTTCGTGCTGCGACGATGCGAAGCGATGTCCGCAGGTGTCAAGGCGCTTCAGATCTCCAGCAGAATTTTCGGGCACAGAGCGTCCTTGTGGTGGAGTCGAGACGCGTCGCCGGGACCATGGCGGACACAAATGCTCTCTCATGCACAAGCGAGGATTTGGATCTGAAAGCGCATCTATGGAGCTTCTCGGGAGCTTCTTGAGCTGGCCGAATTACACTGGAGATGTGGCTCTCCCTTCCTATTCTCGGTTGCGCATCGCTGCTATCCGCTTTTTGAATCCGGCACCGCTGATGTGGGATTTCGAGCACCCGCCGCTCGATGCCGACCTAGCGGCGCGCTATGAGATCGATTGGATGCTTCCCTCGGAGTGCGCCGACCGGCTCGCAGCGGGTACAGCCGATCTTGGCCTGGTGCCCATCGCCGCTCTTGCCGTCAATCCGAGCCTGCGCATCATGCCGGGCTGCACCATTGCTTCGAAACATCGCGTGCGCTCTCTGTTGCTGGTGCGCCGCGCCAAGCAGCCGCTGAACGAGCTGGGCACCGTGGCGGCCGATACCGCAAGCCGCACAACCATCGCTTACACACGCATTCTATTTCATCAGTGGGACAATCCCGCAGTCCGTTATATTCCGATGGCTGCCGACCTGGATGTCATGCTGGATCACGCCGATGCCGCCATCGTCATTGGCGATCCGGCGCTGCTGGCGCTGGAGGAGCGCGCGAACCGATTCGAGCGCACCGGCGAGGAACTGGTCTATCACGATCTCGCCGCAGAATGGCATGCGCTCACCCGCCTGCCTTTCGTCTCCGCGGTGTGGGCGGCGGGCCCAAGTGCTTTTCTGGATGAGAGGGTCGCAAGGGATTTTATCCGCTCGCGCGAACATGGCATGCAGAACATCGATGCGCTCGTTGCCGAGTGGTCAGGGAAGCTGCCACTCCCGGAAGACACGATTCGCACTTATTTGACTACGAATATTCATTATGTTCTGGACAAAGATTGCCTGGATGGCATGAGGGGGTTTTTCCGCATGGCGGCAGAGACCGGCGCGCTGCCGGAATATGACTTCTCAATCAGCGAGTTTGCGTTTTAGAACGGTTGTGCGAAGCCGACCGGAAAGCTGCGGCCCATCGTTGCGCTGGGAAAAGGCGAAAAGATGGGCCACGGAGCACTCATTGTTCTTCAGGCGAGAGGTCTCGCCATGGTCATCGGACAATTCGCGGAAGAACGCTGACTCTTATATCTCCCAGCGAAGGAGCGCCGTTCCCACCGTGAAACCGGCGCCTACGGCCGCGAGGAGAACCAGGTCGCCCTTTTTCAGCTTGCCCTGTTCGACGGCGGTTTCCATGGCCAGCGGAATGGTGCCGGCCGAGGTGTTTCCATACTTCTCGATGTTGATGATCACGCGATCTTCGGCCAGGCCCAGCCGGTCGGCGGTTGAAGTAATGATGCGCTTGTTTGCCTGATGGGGAATGAAACAGCCGAGGTCCGCGCCGGTGACGCCGTTGCGCTCAAGCAGCTTAGCAGTCGCCTCGGCCATCTTGCGGACGGCAAACTTGTAAACTGCCTGCCCGTCCTGATGGATGAAGTGCATCTTTTTGTCTATGGTCTCGTGCGTGGTGGGATTGAGACTACCGCCAGCGGGGAGATTGAGCGACACTCCACCCGAACCGTCAATTTCATTTACAAAGTCGATCATGCCGATCTCGCCTTCTTCAGCCGGCTCCAGCAGCACTGCACCGCCGCCATCGCCAAACAGGACGCAGGTGGCGCGGTCGGTGTAGTCCGTCATGCGCGTGTTGGCATCGGCGCCGCACACAAGCACCATTTTCTGCGCCCCGCTCTCCACCAGCTTGACGCCTGCCTGCAGCGCAAACATGAACCCGGAGCAGCCTGCGGAAACGTCGAAACCCCATGCGCCCTTGGCCCCGATCTTGTGCTGCACCAGGCAGGCGGTCGAGGGGAACATCATGTCAGGCGTAACCGTGCCAACGATGATGACCTCAACCTGGCTGGCCTCAATGCCCCGCACCGCCAGGCACTTCTTTGCGGCCTCGACGCACATATCGCTGGTGCCTTGTCCCTTGGCCAGGACATGGCGTTCGCGAATGCCGGTACGCTCCAGAATCCACTGGTCGTTGGTATCAACCATTTTTTCGAGGTCTTTATTGGTGAGGACTTGAGGAGGGACATAGGTTCCAAGCGCGGTGATCTTGCAGCGCCGGCCCACCACGGGACGCACGGTGAGGGTCAAAGCATTTCTCCTGGCTGCGCGTGCACCAGGATGGGTCGCCCGGCTCGCGCTGAACATCTATATTGCGGTTCAATTCGGCTGAGCGAGGACTGCCTCGATCGTCCACAAACGATTGGGTGAAAACGCCCTCGATCTTTGGTCAAAGCGCTCATGGCGCCAAAAAAGTACCGGGTGACCTACTGCGCCCGTACTAGCCCGTTACCGTTGCTTCCTTCCGGACCTGGCGGGTTTGGCGGGATTACGTCGCGTAGGACCCGGCACTGATCAATTTTAGCACCAGAGGTGGGCGGGTCCATAGAGAGCAGTGGAACGATAATCACGCGATCTGGGGACAGTGCAATGGAGGGGGCATGGAAAGAATTCGAAGACGATTTATGTGAATGCATCGGCACTTTCAGACTCTTGTGGGCATCCGATGAGGTCTCCCGGATGCCCACATGGTTATGCGGCGCAAGGGTGCGCGACGTTCTACTGGGACATGATGTCCAGGGAGTAGTAGTCGGACCGGCCGCTGTGGTCTGTGAAGTGATCAAAAACCTCCACATACAGAGCGCCTTTCAGCAGGTGACCAACAATCGTGGTGTGTTTGAAGCTGAAAGTGTAAGTGGCGGTAAACGCCACCGCCGGCGTGGTCGCGACGTTGTCCGCAAAGACCATGCCATTGACGACTCCCCAGTCGCAGGGAGTGGGCGTGCAGGCGCCAAAACCGTGAACAGTGATTTCATTGCCATTGGGGGCGATGACCAAGCGGATCAGGCCGCGGGTTTGGTGATCACAGTTCACCCAAGTTCCGAGGATCGGTGCCGGCGTAACCACGAGCGGGACGTTGGCTTTTGGAAGTCCGAGGCGCGCAACCTCTTTCTCCAGGATGTCGCCGGGAGCCCGAAATTCGAGCTTTGTGATGGTTGGAGGCATAAGTGACTCCTTTCAAAGTGCCGATGCACGAAAAATGCATGGCTTGTTTGGCGAATTTGAGATGGAAAAGCGCACGGTGAACGAGGGAGGTTAGGTGCGCGATTCCGGCACAACGGGTATTGCGCGAGATATTGGAACGCCGCAGCAAACAATCGTCTGTGTTGCGTGGCACACTGACTTGTGATTATTGGCACGTCGATAAGGGTCTTCACTGGAGCAAACGGATGCCCAAAGGATGCCGGTGAGGCGGCGTTTGAACGCCACTGGGAACGGATGCGGTGAGGCGCGGCGGCCCGATCCCCGCAGCCGCGCCTCTCCGGTGGAGTTCAGATTGCAGTGATTCTGACGCGCCGGCGCCTCTCGTTGCCAAATTTCCAACGCAAAACGAAGCTGCAGGTGTGCATCGAAGTTTCGCGGCCGTCGCAGGAAAGAAGCGCGAGCTTTCTGTTGATTCCGAGACCTGCGACCAGCGCATCCCGAATGAAGCGGTTGGTTTGTAGTACTCACGCTGAACGGGGTAGATGGCGCTGCCTTTGTAGAAGCCGAAGACCTCGTTGGTGAGATTCAGACCCGACGCCACGATATGCCATCCCTTGTACAGGCGATAACTGCCCTGCACACCGAACTGCGTATGGGATAGATCTTGATCGCGATGAGGATATCGGGCGATTTGGGCAGCGAGGCGAGCCGAGTTAGGCTGAAAACTTGAAATCCCACTACAATGGATAAGTGACGGAAAAAATAACATCCCAAGCCCCGGTGGTGGGCTTTATTTCCCTGGGCTGTCCTAAAAACCTCGTTGACTCCGAGGTGATGATGGGACTGTTGGACCGCGCAGGCGCGCGGCTCACGGCTCATCCCGAAGAGGCAGAGATCCTGGTCGTAAATACATGCAGTTTTATCGATACGGCCAAACAGGAGTCAGTGGACACGATACTTGAGATGGTTCGCCACAAAACATCAGGCCGGGCCACGAAGCTGATTGTGGCCGGGTGCCTGGTGGAGCGCTATCGCGACGAGATTCGCAAGAACATTCCTGAAGTGGATGCGGTGGTCGGCACGGGCGAGCTGGAGTCCATTTTGGAAGCTGCCGGCATTGCGCCGCCATCGAGCGCATCGGCTTCGCCGTTCAACATTCTGACCGGCAACGGAACGGCTGCGACGCGATCGGGTCAGGAATCGCTGTCGGGGACTCACAAGGCAGGAACGACAGCCTTCCGCGCGGAAGGCGACCTGCGCGAGCAGCAGGGACGTTTCCGCCGCGACGACTGGCAGGGGGCGGCGCACATGCTGCCAACCTATCTCTATGACGAAACCACTCCGCGCCTATTGGCGACGGGCAGCACCTCGGCCTATATCAAGATTGCCGAGGGCTGCGACCACCCTTGCACCTTCTGCGTAATCCCCAACCTGCGCGGCAAGTTTCGTTCGAGGCGGTTTGAGTCGGTGGTGGCGGAGGCACGGCAGCTTGTAGCCCGGGGGGTGCAGGAGATAACGCTCATCGGACAAGACACCACCTGCTACGGCGAGGATCTCGGCCTGAAGGATGGACTCGCGACGCTGCTGGATGCGCTCGCCGGCATTGAGGGACTGCGCTGGCTGCGCTTCCTCTATGCCTATCCGAATCGCATTACAGGTCGGCTACTCGACACGATTGCCAAGCATGACAACATCTGCAAATACCTTGATGTGCCCCTGCAGCATGCGTCGCCGGCGGTGCTGAAAGCAATGAAACGCGGCGCCGGAGCAGACATCTTTTTGAAGACGCTGGACAAGGTTCGCGCCGCAGTGCCGGGAATTACGCTGCGCACATCGTTCATCGTCGGTTTCCCGGGGGAGACTGTCGAAGATGTCGGGATACTGGAAGACTTCATCAAGGAAGCAAAGTTCGACTGGCTCGGTGTCTTCAACTACTCCGACGAGGAAGGCTCGGGCGCACACTCGCTCGACGCCAAGGTGCCGAAGCGCACGATTGAGGCCAGGAAGCGCCATCTGATGAAGCTGCAGCAGGGGATTTCAAAGCGCGCCAAGCAGCAATGGATAGGACGCGAGCTGGTGGTACTGGCCGAGGGCGAAAGCGAAGAGACGCCACTGCTGTGGGAGGGCCGTACGCAGTTTCATGCGCCGGAGATCGACGGCAAGGTTTACATCAACGATTTCGGCGCGATGGAGACCCTGGAACCCGGGCGCTTTTACACGGCGGAGATCACGGAAGCGCATGAGTACGACGTGGTTGCGCGGGTGGTATCCGGGCCGCTATAAACTAAGCTTCAAACGGGAACGCGTTCCATGCCTGCAAAGAAAAAGCCGGTGAATCTGCTTCGTTGCCCTACTTGCGGCATGCTGGTCCGCAAGGAGGATGAGGACTTCCCTTTCTGCAGCGACCGCTGCCGCAAGATCGATCTTGGCAAGTGGGCCATGGGGGTCTACAAGATCAGCTCCCCGGTGCTCGATCCAGAAGTGCTTGAGGATCTCGGCGGGTCGGGCAGCCGCCGCAATCGAGACGGCGATGAATAGCCCTGCCGCTGCTCCGGCTCCAGCCACTGCAGGCAAGACCCTTTGGGCGTGGACAGTGGCGACCTTCTTTGGCGCCGGGCTGGGCAAGCCGGGGCCTGGAACGTGGGGGTCAGTCGGCGCCCTTCTGCTCTGGGCTGCTTATGTGTGGGCGGTACATCCGGCGGGAAGTACCCTATTCCTCGTCCTGCTGGGCGGCATTGTGCTTTCGATCGCCCTGGGTGTACCCGCCGCAACCATCGCGGCCCGGGAGAGCGGCAGACACGACCCCGGTTTCGTCGTGATCGACGAAGTGACCGGGCAATGGATCGCGCTGCTCGGCTGTCCGGCCGACTGGCGCCACGCGCTCATCGCACTCGTCCTGTTCCGGCTCTTTGACATTACCAAGCCCTTCCCTGCCCGCCAGCTTGAGAGCCTGCCCGAGGGCTGGGGCATCGTCTTCGACGACGTGGCCGCGGGGTTGTATGCTTGGGGAGTCGCATCCTTATTGCGCCTCTGGTTCTGAGACCTTCATGCCCCGCCCCCGCACACAACCCGGCACCGAGATCCTTCCCGACCCGCGGATTGACGATGTTGTTCCCGCTGCCGCGATGCCGCTGGGCGAGGTGGAACTGACCGGCGCGAACCTTGGGCCGCTGACGTTCGGCCCCCCGGCCGTGCTGGTGGATGGAACTCCGGCACAGGTGCTGATGAGCCGACCTACCCGGCTGATTTTTCGCGTCCCGGAACAGGCTTCGACAGGTCTGGTGGAGGTTCGCACCCCCACAGGAGCCAGCAACCCGGCCCCGCTGCGGCTCGCTCGCGAGCTCACCTCCGGTTTGCATCCGGTCACAAACCCTGCCGTCAGCGGGTCAGGCATGATCTACGCAACCATTTCAGGCGCACGCGGGAAGCAAACGCCGATCTCGGTGGTCCGGGTAAGTCCCGATGGGCGCGGCACGCCGTTTGTGACCGGAATTCTGAACGCAACCGGGCTGGCCTTTAACCCTGACGGCGACCTTTTTGTCACTTCTCGCGCTGAGGGAACCGTTTATCGGGTCGATGCCGCCGGGGAGTCCACAGTCTACGCGGAGGGCATGGGAGTCGCCACGGGCGCTGCGTTCGACGCCGCCGGGAATCTTTTTGTCGGCGACCGCAGCGGGACAATTTTCAAGATCAATACCGAGCGCAAGATCTTTGTCCACGCCACACTGGAACCGAGCGTCGCGGCCTATCATCTGGCGGTGAACGCAGCGGGAACGCTTTTTGTTACCGGGCCGACACTCAGTTCCAATGACGCGATCTGGGCCATCGAGCCAAACGGTGACACTCGCGCGTGGTATCGGGGGCTCGGCCGTCCGCATGGGCTGGCGCTCGCGAAGGACGGCAGTATTTACCTGGCTGCATCTATCGGGGGCCGCCGTGGGGTCATCCACGTGACGGCAGAAGGGGAAGCCGAACTTGTGCTGGCCGGCGCCAACCTTGTGGGTCTTGCCTTCTCGCCGCTGGGCACGGTTGTTCTGGCCACCAACGAAGCCGTTTATGATGTGGACTTGGGCGTCGAGGGCCAAGATATTTTCTAGCCACTGGCTGCCAGCACTTAGCCTGTTCGGCAGGGATCGAAGTGGGTCAGGCGAAAGCCGGGTTGGCTCGACTTTGCATCCCATGGCTAGAAACTGAAGGCCAGGAGCTAAAAGCTGCTTATATGAAATGTGAAATCATCGCCGTCGGCTCGGAGATGCTTACTCCGTACCGACAAGACACCAATTCACTCCATCTGACTGAGAAGCTCAACGAGATTGGCGTCGTGGTTGCGTTCAAAACGATCGTGGGCGATCGGCGCAAGGACCTGGTGAGCGCTATTCGCACTGCGCTCGGCCGCACCGACATACTCGTGCTGATGGGCGGACTGGGTCCCACGGAGGACGATCTCACGCGCGAAGCGGTCGCGGAAGCGCTCTCCTTGACGCTTCGTCGCGACGCTGCGCAGGTGGCCGCATTGCATGCCCGCGCCGCCACGTGGCGCATGCCGATGGCCGAGAACAACCTGAAGCAGGCAGACGTGATCGAGAGCGCAACTGTGCTTCCCAACCTCAACGGCAGTGCTCCCGGCCAATGGCTCGATTCGCTTTTCGAAGGTTATCGCAAGCTGATCATGCTAATTCCGGGTCCGCCGGGCGAATGCAAGCCGCTGTTTGAAGCCGAATGCCTGCCTCGCCTGCGCGATGCCCTGCCAACGCGGTACATTGCGAAGCGCACGCTCAAGGCGGCCATGATTCCCGAGTCACAGGCTGACAAGTTGCTGGCACCCATCTACACCACGTACAAGGACATCGAAACGACCATTCTTGCGCACGCCGGCGACATCCAGCTCTCGCTGCTCTGTTCGAAGGCCAGCCTGGAAGCGGCGCAGCGGCGCGTGGACGAACTGGCCAGCCGGATGGAAGAGGTTCTCGACGACTGGCTGTACTCGTCAGAGGGCGACTCGCTGGAGCAGATCGTACTTTACTACCTTGGGCTTCGACAGGCCACGCTGGCAGTGGCTGAAAGCTGCACGGGCGGACTTGTTGCACAGCGGATTACTTCGGTTCCGGGTAGTTCGCGCTCATTCCTAGGCGGGGCTGTCGTCTACTCGAATCAACTGAAGATCGCGTTTGCGAATGTGTCTCCTGATCTGATTGCGCAGTATGGAGCGGTTTCAGAAGAAGTTGCGAAAGCTCTGGCATCGGGGATTCGGCAGCGTACCGGCGCGACGATCGGGCTTGGCATCACCGGCATTGCCGGGCCGACGGGCGGCACGGACACCAAGCCGGTCGGGCTGGTCTACATTGCGGTAAGCGATGCGCAGAAGACCGACGTCGTGGAACACACCTTCAGGGGGCCACGTACGCGGGTAAGGGAGTGGGCCGCGCAGCAGGCCCTGGACCTGATTCGGCGCCGTCTAATGTAAGCGAGTACTTCCCGCAACCCCACGCCTGCACTCAGGGTGGGCTCGGCTCCTTTTCCAGCGTTCCTTGAAGATCACAACAGGAACCGTCCTGCAGGCGATTGCGAATAACTTGAAAGGAGAGCCGGCAGGCGCGATGGCGTCTGCCGGCTCATTCACCGAGGAGCACGAACACAAATTCTTCGCAATCAGCATTCGTGCATCATGAGGCTTTAGTCGATGAGTTCCTGCGTCATGGTGGCACCGCCCATGGATGCGAGAGTTGCGCTGGCTTTCAGTACTTTGTGCGAATCTTTCGCGATCCAAATGGTCTTCTTGTCGGAGCCTCCATCGGCAGAAGTGATTTCGACGCGGAAGGCATCGAAAGTGCCGGCTGGAACAGTGACTTTTTCTGATCCAGCAACAGTAAGCTGCAACAGCTTCACCTTTTGCGTTTGGATATCGAAGTTGCGGAAGGTTGTGGTGTAGCCTTCGGCGAGCGGGAGGCAGGCGATTACCTGGTCTCCGCCGGCAGCGTCAGCAAACAATGCGCCACCAAGATCGACGTCGATGGGCCGAACCTGCCCGTTCATGCTCATCTTGCCTGCAGCCTTGTTGCCGGCAAAGTCGAGATCGATTGCGACGGGGCCCTGTTTCAGGCTTCGTTTCTGGAGTTGCAGGCTCGCCTTCTCAATCGTCGCAGTGTCGGTGGCAGTTCCCTGCGGCGTTTCCATCTGGTCGGTGGCCATCCAGGATGTACCGTCATCCACAATCGCGGTAGAGACCTTGAGGTTCATCTTCTGTCCGCCTGCCTCGACGGTCACTTGATAGTGATAGGTTCCGGACTGCAGGCCGGTGGAGGGTTTGGGCGTGCCGATGGTTCCCGGGTCGACCTTTTTGGCGAGGACAACCGTTTTGGGGTCCACGGTAATCTCCTTGAGACGAGCGACCTCTTCCGGCGAGCCGCCTTCCTGATATCTTCCGCCGAGGTGTTGCGCGAGGAATTTCTCCGACGCCATGAAGAGCGCCAGGTTGTTTACGGGGCGAGCAAAGCCATGGCCTTCATCGGGAGCCAGGATGTACTCCACGCTGAATCCGCGTTCCCGCAGGGCGATGACGATCTGTTCGGCCTCGCGCCGATTAACGCGCGGATCGTTCGCTCCCTGCGCCACGAGCAGAGGCGTCTTTATCTTGTCGGCGGAGTTCAATGGCGATTGTTCCATCAACTGTGCCTTGCCTTGCGGGGTATTCGGGTCGCCCATGCGCTGATAGAAAAGTTTGCGGATCGGCTCCCAATAAGGTGGAATCGAATCGAGCAGCGTGATCAGGTTGGAAGGTCCGACGATGTCTACGGCCGCGGCATACACGTCAGGCGTGAAGGCAACGCCAGCCAGCGTGGCATACCCTCCGTACGAACCGCCCAGGATGCCGACGCGCCTGGGGTCGGCGATCCCCTCCGAAACCATGTACTTGACGCCCCACGTGAGATCGTCCTGCATTTTGCGGCCCCACTCCAGATTGCCGGCGTCAAGAAACTTTCTGCCGTAACCGGTGGAGCCGCGGAAGTTTGGCATCAGCACCGCATAGCCGCGATTGGCAAAGAACTGCGCCATAGGGTTGTAGCTCCACGTATCACGTCCCCAGGGACCGCCATGGGGAATGATCAGCGCGGGCAGGTTCCTGGCCGGCACACCTTTGGGCAGAATGAGGTAAGCGGGAATTTCCAGGCCATCAGAGGACTTGTAAGTAACGGGTTTCATCTCCGCAAGAGCTTGCCGCGGAATCTTGTCCCGGATCGTGAATTGCGGAGTCAAGGAGCGCGTCTTGCGATCGAAGAGGACGGTCTGGCCCGGCTCCGTGTCGCTATCCGCGGTGACCAGCCAGAAACGCTCGTCGTCAGTGCGCGAAACTACCTTGATCTCCTTCTTGGGAAACTTGCGCTCCAGCCAGTGGTTGTCGTCTCCGAAGGCCTTCTCCTTGAAGTAAGTCTTCGCGCGCGCCGCAATGTACCAGGTCTCAACCAGTTCCTCGGTCTTTTCGGAGAAGAGGGCGCCACCCAGGTCTACCTTTCCGAGAGGATCGGATTCCACCATTTCGGTCTTGCCCGTTTGTGGATCCATCAGGACGAGGGAGACAAGGTCCATGCCCTTGTTGGTCTGCATGTAAACCTTGGAGTCATCAGGGAGGAAATGGATGGGAGAACACGTCTCGAACACCGAACAGGAATAGATTTGAGTCATTTTGTCGGCATCGACACGGAGGATTTCAGTGTCGCCATTGTCTGCGCTGCGTGTGGCCAGGCGCAGGTTGCCTTTAATGTCGAATCCCCAGCCGGTGATCCGATCAGTGTTTTTGCGAAGCAGAGTTTTCTTGCCGTTGGAGATGTTCAGCTTATACAGGTCATGCCAGGCCTTGTCGCGGTCATTCAGGCCGATGTAGATGATATTGGGGTCGCTCTTCGGCGCTTCGAAGATCATCACGCGCACGCCCTTTAATCCGGTGAGGTCTCGAGCGGGAGGCGCATCCTGGCCGGCGGCGGGTTTGGCCGCTGGATCTACGGCGTAGACATTGTAGTTCTCGTCTCCGTCATGATCCTTCGCGAACACGATGAACTTGCTGTCGTGCGTCCACATATATCCGGCAACCGGGCGTTTTGTTTCCGTCGTCAGCAACCGTGCGGCACTGAACGGCTCGTTCACACCTTTTACGTATACGTTGCGGGTGTCTTTCCACGGTTTGAGAAAGGCGATGTATTGCCCATTGGGAGAAAGCTGCGCTGCGGCTATCTCCGGGTTGCCAAAGATCAAATCGCGATCAATAAGCGGCGGCAGGCCAGCAGCCTTATCTTGTGCGCCCGCCAGAGGCGCGAGGAGCAAGAGACACAAAAAGCCATAGACAAGTTTCATGAAGAGGATCTCCCTTTCTCTGAACCACTTTCAGAACAGACGGCTGTGGATTTGAAAGACATGCCATTGTCCTCTTGTGCATGGAAGGTTTCAAGCGCATGAAAAGACTCGGGGCTGTCTTTTATCCGGTCAACAAGGTTCACGGCGCGGTTTGTCTTGCGCAGATGCGTGTAGAAATTCTTTCGCGTCGCCTACATCCAAATCGGCGTGTGCTGCGTTCCTGAGTTGGAAGCAAATTCTCGAAGACTGAAAAAGCGTGAAGGAGGCAGCAGAGTGGACAGACTTCAAGAGGTCACGGAGAGAGGTATCTCTCGACGTTTTTTTCTGGCCGGATTAGGATGCAGCGCGGGGGCTGCAACGGCATTGACGATTGCCGGTTGCGGAGGCAAGTCCGCAAGCACCACACCCGCCCCAACCCCTAAACCACCCCTTACCGATGCAGATATTTTGAACTTTGCGTTGAACCTTGAGTATCTCGAAGCCGAGTTTTATTTGAGAGCAGCCACAGGCGCAGGTTTATCGGATGCCGATGCGGGATCAGGCGCAGGCGCTGTGACAGGCGGAACTCAAGTTACATTCAAAACACCCGCCCTTCAGCAGTACGCGATGGAGATTGCGAACGATGAACTGGCGCATGTTCGCTTTCTTCGCAAAGCACTCGGGTCCGCGGCTGTCAGCAGACCGGCGATTGACCTGACGGGGAGTTTTGACGCGGCCGCCGTGGCTGCGGGCATCGGCTCTTCTTTCAATCCTTTCGCGGATGAAGACAGTTTCCTGGTCGGCGCGTTTACTTTTGAAGACGTGGGAGTAACGGCCTACCACGGTGCCGCGGGACTCCTGACGGATAAGACAAACCTTGGCGCAGCCGCGGGGATCATGGCCACCGAGGCCTATCATGCGGCGGAGATTCGCACTCTCATTGCGTATCGCGGCGGTAACTTCCTCACTTATGCCAACCAGATCTCCGCGCTCCGTGCTTCGGCGGGTGGCGGCAGCGAAGTGGCGCTTTCGGGCAGCACGATTGTGCCCGCCGACTCCAACTCCATCGCGTATGACCGCACCACCGACCAGGTGCTGCACATTGTTTATCTGAACGGAACTGCCGGTGTGGTCAAGAGCGGCGGATTCTTCCCCAATGGCCTGAACGGCACGATCATAGCGACAGCTTCCTAAGGAGATGCGGCAATGGAAACAGCAGAGAGAGAATTGAATCTTGCAGAGAGAGACAGATTGGGCCGCAGGGCCGCGATGATGCTGGGCGGAGCTGCACTTGCCGGCATGGCAGTGAGCAGGAGCGCATTCGCGCAGTCCTCCGCGGTAACCGATACCGACATTCTTAACTTCGCACTTAATCTCGAATATCTCGAGGCGCAGTTTTATACGCTTGCGACCACGGGAAAGACCATAGACCAGGTTGGGATTGGCATCACAGGTCCTAACAACGCTGCCGGTGGAACTGTGACCGTGAAGGCCAACGCCATGGTGCCGTTCATCACGCCTCTGCTGCAACAGTATGCAATGGAAGTGGCAACGGAAGAGCAGAATCACGTCAAGTTTCTGAGGACGGCTCTCGCGGCCAACGCCGTGGCTATGCCGAACATCGATCTGCAAAACAGCTTCAATGCACTGGCCCAGGCAGCGGGTCTGGGATCTTCGTTCGATCCCTTCGCCAGCGAGACGAATTTCCTGCTCGGCTCGTTCATCTTTGAAGACGTGGGGGTGACGGCATACAGCGGAGCTGCCGGTTTGCTTTCAGACAAAACCAATCTGGACAAGGCAGCAGGCATCCTGGCGGTTGAGGCTTACCATGCGGGCAGCATTCGCACGCGCATCTTTGCGGCGGGGGCGGCAGCGCAGGCGGCGTCAAGCAAGATCGCCGCGGCGCGCGCATCGCTCGACGGCACGGGCAATGACGACATCGGGGTTGGAGTCTCAGGAGGGGCAGCTACGATTGTGGATGCGGACTCAAACGCCATCGCCTTCAGCCGGACAACTACCCAGGTGCTCAAAATTGTCTACGGCGGCGGGTCGACCGGAGGCGCATTCTTCCCCAATGGACTGAACGGCACAATCAAGTGAAGCAGAGGGCACTCAGGCAAAATACACAGGCCAGAGATTTTTCCTCTGGCCTGTGTATTTTGGGCATCCTAAAGAGAGATACGGGTTCGAAAGGCCGCAGGCGAGCCGTGCCCAGAAACAGATTGACGCGGCTTTATTTCCTCAACGAAGCGCAAGCACTGGAAAGTTCCAGCGACGCAAGGGAGACTGCGTTACCCGGGTTTAGTGTTGTCATAAATCCGGACCCATGCAATACAATGTCTTCCTGTCGCTTTTGTCGATGACTGAAAATCCCTCCAATCCGATAAGGGCGTCTCATCGTTCCTTTGATAGAGCTTCAGAACCACGCGAGATGGCCGGCAATGCGCCAGTCAACGACGGGCTATTGCTTGATCGCGTGCAGGCTCACGATCAGAAGGCGATGACCGACCTCTTCGATCGATACGGAGGTATGGTGTATTCCGTGGCATTGCGCATTTTGAAGGACCCGGGCCACGCGGAAGACGTGATGCAAGAGGTTTTCTTCCAAGTGTGGGAGAATCCGAAGACATTTGTGCAAGGCCGCGGATCGCTGGGCGCGTGGCTCGCAGTCGTCACCAGGAACCGATCCATCGATGCTCTGCGACGGCGGAAACCGTCAGATCCAGTAGACGAAGTCGTGTTGACTTCGAGTACAAACCTGGCGTCGGAAGTGGAACGCAATACGATGATGGAAAAGGTTCGTGTGGTTCTCAACGGTCTGCCGTCGGAACAGCAGAGGTCAATAGAAATGGCGTTTTTCGGGGGTTTGAGCCACTCGGAGATTGCGGTGCAAACGGGCGACCCACTGGGAACTGTGAAGACAAGAATCAGATCGGCGCTGATGAGCGTGCGAAAGGCATTGCAGGCATGACGTACGGCAGACACATCCCGCAGGAGGATCTAACTCTCTATGCTATGCAGGCTCTCTCGACGGAGGAGTCTGCGGCGGTGCGTCTGCATGTGGCGGAGTGTGCGCAGTGCCGGGATGATCTCGCCGAGATCTCAGGCGAGCTGGCGCTGGTGGCCATGAGTGTCGAGCAGCATGCGGTTCCGGAAGGCGCACGGGAACGCTTCATAGATCGAATCTCTGCGCCATCGACCGCTGCGCAATCATCCGCGCATACACCGGTAATTCCGATTGACACGCCTCGTCCTGTGCGCATGGCCGCTGTTTGGCTGCCGTGGGCCGCGGTTGCAGCACTGCTTGTGGTTGCTGTTTCGCTCGGGCTCAAGGTTCAGTTGCTTCATCAGCAACTTCAGAGAGAATCGCAGGTGGCTGCCACGCAGGCTGCCGCCAGCCAACATGCTCAAGAGGTTCTGGATGTCTTGACTGCGCCAACAGCACAGCGCGTACTGCTGACCGCGGCGCAGACTCGTCCAGCGCCGTCCGCACGCGCGGTTTATCTTGCTTCAAAGGGCGCGCTGATACTGCAGGCAAGTAACCTTGATCCTCTACCCGAGAACAAGACCTATGAGCTTTGGGTTATTCCCGCTAACGGTTCTGCACCAGTCCCCGCGGGCCTTTTCCGGCCTGATGCCTCCGGTAGTGCAAGCCTGGTGTTGCCACAGCTCCCCAAGGGAATTGCAGCGAAGGCGTTTGGCGTAACGATCGAGAAGGCGAGCGGGTCAGAGACGCCTACTGCTCCGATAATCCTGTCGGGAACAGCGCCGGCATCCGGAGAATAATCTCCGGGAGGTCGTGCCACATCCCGAAGGATCCGGCAGCTCAGAAGGAGACGAATTCCAGTTGGAGCACCGCGCCTCCGATTGCAAGCGCAAGCGCGATGGGCATGACAAGCGCGCCGATCTTCAGGAATTTTCCGAAGCTCACGTTCAGCCCCTCCCGCCTGAGGGCGATGAGCCACAGGATTGTTGCGAGGGAGCCGGTGACCGAAAGGTTAGGCCCGAGATCTACAGCAATCAGCACCGCATTCGCGATGAGTCCATGCGCTTGTGAAGACTTGAGCGTGCTGCCCGCGATGAGACCCAGTGGAAGGTTGTTGACTACATTGTTTGCAATGCCGACAACCGCGCCGGTGAGCAATGCTCCGGGGACGGCCGGGAGTCTTTCTGCCCAGGAGAATGCGGCGGCGGTGTATTTCAGCGCTCCAATGGATTCAATCGCTTTGACGAGGATAAACAGCCCCGCTACCAGGGGAAGTACGCCCCAACTAATGTCACGAACAATTCTCATGGGGTTGGTATGAGCTTTGATGATGACGACACTTGCGATCACGAGCGCCGAGATGCATGCGGGCAAGCCCAGGTCCGTGTTCATGGCCGAGGTTGCAAGGAGAATACCCGCAACAATCAGGATGCCGACGAGGACGACTTTGCCATCTCCGGTGAGAGGTTCAATCTTTGACCCGTTCGGTACGGTTCCGCGCAACTCGTGACGAAAATACCATCGCAAAACCAGATAGGTCGCGACGATCGACAGCAGCGAGGGCAGGGCAAATGCTGCGAGCCAGTGTGTGAGCGGGGGCATCCGGGTGCGAAAGACCACAAGGTTCGCAGGGTTCGAGATGGGCAAGACGAATGAAGCGGCGTTCGCGATGAGCGCACAAGCGAAGAGATAGGACAGGGGCTCCGCCTTTGACTTGCGCACTGCGGTGAAGACAGCGGGGGTAAGCACCACAGCCGTGGCATCGTTGGACATGAAAATGGTAACGATTGTTCCCACACCATAGATCAGCGTGAAGAGCCGCGCGCGGGAGCCTTGCGCATGCTCCACTGCGACGGAAGCCAGCCAGTCAAAGACCCCGTAGAAGCGCGCCAACTCCGACAACAGCATCATGCCGGTGAGGAAGAGATAAACATCGGTCCCTTCCGCAATGGCATCTCCCGCGAGTCGCAAGGGCACGAGGCGCAGGGTCACCAGCAGCAAAGCGCCCGCAGCAATCCAGTAAACTTCGGCGATGCCACGCGGCCTTAACAGCATGAGCAATATGCTGGCCGCGACAATGGAAATCACAATCAGGTGCGCAAATCCTGGCGCAAAAATCAACAGGTGAAGTCCCCCATCTGGAATCCGATACATATTCGATGCTAAAGGTGCGTGCGGAGTAGCGATTGTGGGGAATGGGACTTTCGCAAGTTGTTGACGAGCACCCGGGGCCTCTGCAAAACTCTGGCTCATGCGATATGGCGGGAAGGTTGAATATGCTGATGCCCGGAAGATGCGCGTACGAAACAAGTCGTACTACCGGTTTGCGCATTGGCCAATCTGGATCTGGGTTTTCTTTCTTGCACCCGGGCCGCTGACCTTCAGCCTGTTTGCACATGGGTTCGGGTGGGCCAACTCAATCTGGCTGGGGGTGGTGCTCATTGGCACCGGCATCGCCGGGCTGCGGGGGCAGATGCCGGGGGTGGAACCCGCTCCCTACATCCTTCGCTTTGACGAGGACAAGCCCAACCCTCTCTATCGCAAGGTCTGTTATACGTTCGCATGGAACGCGGTGCTGAACTTCGCCTTGCTAAATCTGACAGGTCTGGTGATCGCCACGGTTTCGGGGGTGTGGATGATGAGCCAGCTTTATCACTACGGGTACCTGCCGCTGTTCACGCTGATCCTGATCCTGGGCGGGGCTGGGCTGCTGCCGCGAGTGGGCGTCTCGACCAAAGGCGAAGGCACGGAACGCCGCTATTTCTACGGCTCGGTGTGGGCTGTGACCATTGCTCAAACCGTGCTCCTGATTCTCTGGAAGACACTTCCCATGCCGCTGGCGCAGTCGCGCACGGGAAGCGTGATCAAGCTGTGCGTCTACGCCGCCACACTGTCTGGAATGGGTTTTGCGGCATGGCGCGGAGCCCTTCCGCGGACAAGGCCGATTCTCCCGGGCGAGCTGATGGTTGATTAAGACCAGGTCCGGTTTCAGGTCGCTGAAGCGTGTTTGCTGTTGCGTCTGCTGAGGTGCGTGGCTTTGCCGGAGTCCCACTCAGGGCAAACACCCAGCTCCGGTTCACCTGCTAAACTTTCTCGTGATGCCCCTCGCTAGCTTTGGGATCGCAGTCGCAGCGTACCTGCTTGGGTCCATCCCGGTGGGATACCTGCTGGTGCGCTTATTTCGTATGAAGATATCCGCACGGTCGGCAGCGGCAACATCGGCGCTACCAACGTCCTCCGTTCCGGGGGCAAGGGATTGGGCGCTGCCACCTTCGTTCTGGACGTGGTGAAGGGCGCTGCTGCTGTCCTGCTCGGCGCGGTTTTGGCTGCTCCACTGCTGCCCACGATGCCGCAGCGGAATGTGGAGGCGCTGGCAGCACTCCTCGCCGTGATCGGGCATATGTTCCCTATCTGGCTGCGCTTCAAGGGCGGCAAGGGCGTGGCGACAGGCTTTGGGGTATTTCTGGCTGCGACGCCGCTGGCCGCGCTGGCCGCAATCACGGTGTTTGCGATTGTTCTGGCGCTGAGCCGCTATGTTTCTCTGGCGTCGATCCTGGGAGCTGCAAGCTTTCCCATCTTTGCCTGGTTCATGGTCCGTGGGCCGCGACCTGGCTTCTTCATCGCGGTGCAGGCCATTGTCGCCTTGCTGATCATCGTGAAACATCATCCCAACGTGCGCCGCCTGCTGGCCGGCACCGAACACCGCTTTGGAGCAACCAAGACCGCATGACCGTCCTGCCTATCTCCCCTCGTATTGTCATACTCGGCTCCGGAGCATGGGGAACCGCTATTGCGCTTTCCCTTGCCCGGACGGGGCGGCCCGTGACGCTTTGGGCGCACAGTCCCGAGGCTGCCAGGGAGATCATCGATGCAAGTGAGAACCGGCAGTTCCTTCCCGGATTCCCGCTTCCGCCGGAGATTACGGTGACCGGCGACGACGCCGCCGTAGCGCACGCGGACATCGTGGTCTCGGTGGTTCCGTCGGAGTTCCTTCGACCAACTATGGCGAAGCTGCGACGGCACATGCATGCTGCCCAGATTCTACTGAGCGCGACCAAAGGCGTGGAGAACGGCACATTCCTGCGCATGACGCAGGTTATCGCGTCCAGCGTGGCGGAGACGAGTTTGACGCTGCCGATCGGGGCTTGCAGCGGGCCAAGCTTTGCGCAGGAAGTGGCGGAAGGCCAGCCCACCGCGGTCACCGTGGCCTTCGACGATCCGGCAATCGCGGCCCTGGTGCAGCGCGAATTTTCTTCCGAATCGTTGCGGCTGTACACGACCACAGATGTGATCGGCGTGGAGCTGGGCGGGGCGCTCAAGAATGTGA
>VFSW01002689.1_pt1 | contig 26820 bp, 19 predicted proteins | sample 5358111 | NCBI WGS metagenome assembly VFSW01 (sample SAMN11554181, study PRJNA540505) | mine drainage metagenome | isolation source: sediment from site ElyBrook_90M | place: USA: Ely Copper Mine, Vershire, VT | collected 2017 | reverse complement strand
GGCGGCGCACGTTGCGCGCCGCTCGGCACTTCGCTTCGCTTCGGCTGCTACGCAGCCTCAACTTCGCTTCGCTTCGGCTGCTACGCTTCGCTTGGCTGCCCGCGGTCTTGGCTTGGCTCGTGCCGCTGTGCATTTACGCCGCGAGCGCGCGCCGCGACGTCTGGTTTTGGGACACCGGTGAGATGGACACCGTGCCCTGGATTCTCGGAATCGCACATCCGGCCGGCTTCCCCGCATACGTCGTGATCGGTTACGTCTTTTCGCACCTCGTGCCGTTCGGCTCGGTCGCGCTGCGCATGAGCCTCATAAGCGTGCTCGCGATGAGCGTCGCCGCGTGGCTCGTCGCGCGGAGCGTCGAGGACGAGGGCGCGAAGGCGTGGATCGCGAGTGCCTGCGCGTGGCTCTTCGCCTTCGGGTCCATTGCGTGGACGCGCGCTACGTACGCTGAGGTGCACGCGCTTGCGACGTGCGCGCTCGCAGGGACGGTGTTCTTCGCGCTGCGCTGGCATCGTCGCGGCGACGCGCGCGATCTCTACGCCGCGGCCGCCGTCTGGGGCGTGGGCGTGGCGATACACCCCGTGCTGCTGCTCGCACTTCCCGCGCTGCTCTTTTTGGCGATCATGCACGTGCGTGTCTCGCGTCCGTGGGAACCGCTGGCCGCCGTTGCAATTGCCGTCTTCTCCGCTGGCGCCTGGTACGCGTATCTCCCGCTGCGAAGCGCGTACGTGAGCGCGCACGCCGTCGATCCGACGCGTCTGTTGGGGCTTCCGGCCGGCGCACCGTTCTGGGATTACGATCACCCTGCGTCGCTGGGCGGCTTCCTCACGCTCGTGACCGGCGGAGCGTTCGACCCGGTGCGCGCTCTCTCGGGCGCCGCGAACTACGCCGCGCACCGGCTCACGCTCGGCGAGTACGCCGTCGAAGCGATGCGCGAGCTTACGCCCTTGGGCGCGGCGGCGACGGCGGCCGGCGTCTGCACGACCTGGATGCGCGATCACGTCAGAGCCGCTACGCTCCTGCTCTTCGGCATTCCGTGCATTCCGTTCGCTCTCGGCTTTCCGCCGGAGTCGGAGCCCAGGCGCTACCTTCTCGCCTCGTTCGTCGTCGCGGCGATCTTTGCCGGGGACGCAGCGGAGTTCGTCGCGCACCGCATGCCGCAGCTGCGCGCCCTCGTCACGGCAGCTCTGCTCGCGGCGGCGGTAGGGCTCCTGGTCGAAAATCGCTGGATCTTTGCGTTGGCCGGCGACGAGCGCGCGCGTGCGGTCATCTCCGACGTGCAGCAGCGAACGCCGCAAGACGCGGTGCTCGTCGCGAACTGGCTCGACGCGCCGGCGCTTGCGTACGCGGCGTACGTCGAACGTTCGCTCGGCGGGCGCATCGTCGTAGCTGCGTGGATCGGTGACGTCGCGTCCGACGTGCCGGCGTGGCGACGGACGCGCCCGGTCTTCGTCGTAGGGCCATCGAATGCGACGAGCGTCGCCGGCCTTCGCATCGTTCCGCTTTCGCCGGGATCGCCGGTCTATCGGTTGGCGCGTCCGTGAGGCGGGTGCCGCGCAGCGTTTTCGCGGGAATCATCGCAGGCGTCTTCACGCTCGTCGTCTCGCACGGGCGCTCGACGCCGTACGACAACTACGTTCTCCTCGCGCAGGCGGTACTCCAAGGACACGTATGGATTCATTGGCCCGGAGCGTTCATCGACGCACTGCCCTACAACGGTCTCTACTACGTCATCGAAGCGCCCTTTCCGGCGATCCTGCTGCTGCCGTTCGTCGCGATCTTCGGCGGTGCGAATCAGACGTTGCTGGCCGTCGCGCTCGCAGCGGTCGCAGTCGGCGCGGCGTGGAAGCTCGGCGAACGCTTCGGCCTGCGTCCGGCGACGAACGCCTGGATCTGCGCCTTCCTTTTGGCGGGGACGGATCTGCTGTGGTGCGCGATGCTCGGCGACGTATGGTTCGTCGCCCACGTCGGTGCGGTGTGCTTTACGTTCCTTGCGCTCGTCGAGCTCGCCGGGAAGCGGCGGCCGTGGCTCGTCATGCTCTGGGCCGCCTGCGCATTCGAGTCGCGGTTCTCACTCGTGCTCGCCGTGCCGGTCTACGTCGCGCTCATGGTCGCCGAAGCGCGCGCGAGCGAGCGCGCGCGCGTTATCGCGTCCGCTGCTGCGGTCCTCGTGCCGGTTGCGATCCTATGGATTGCGTACAACGAACTGCGGTGGGGAACGTGGAGCGACATCGGCTATAGCGCGTGGTACCACCAAGATCAAGCGGGGCTTCCCTACGGATCGCCGTTTCGTTTGCAGTATCTCGGCTACCAGCTGCGCTCGTTCTTCGTTCAGCTGCCGTCGTGGACGCCGGTGTTTCCGTGGCTGGTACCGGGCATGAGCGGCGTGGCACTCACGTGGACGAGTCCGGCGCTGCTCCTCGCGTTCTTCGCCCGTAAGCCGACGCGTTTGGTCGCTGCGCTCTGGGCGGCCGCGATCCTGACGGCACTCCCGAATCTCCTGTATTACGTCAACGGATTCGCGCAGTTCGGCATGCGGCACGCGCTCGACTTCGTTCCCTTCCTCGTTGCGCTCATGATGCTTACCGCACGCGAGCGGTTGCCGCGCTGGGGAGTAGCGCTCATCGTCTGGTCGGTGCTGGTGGGCCTGTGGGGTTGCTGGTACTGGAATGCGTTCGTGCGCTAGCGTTCAGCGGCCGGCCCGAGATGACGGTAAATATCGCGCCGTTGACGTCGCGTTCGACCGCTAACGGCGTGAAGGCACGGCGGCTGACGCGATGGTCGTCGTCCGTAACGAGCAGCGTCCCCGGCAGAAAGCACGCGGAACTGTCGACGTTCTCGATCGTCGTCAGCGGCGACCCCGCGAGATAGTAGCGCACGTACGTGTCGAGCGCGTACCACGCCGGGTAGATCGAGATGCAGACGCGCCGGTAGCGGTGCTCGTGAGCGCGGATGAACGCGAACGTCGCGCGCGTTCCAGAGTCCCACGCGTTGGGATAGACGTGGATGTACTGCGTGAAGTAGTAGAGAGAGAAGAGCAGGACCGAGATCGCGACGTTGAGGCCGAGAAGCCCCTGCAGCGCGGGCACGGCCAGCCCCTTGCGTTTCGACGGTTCGTGGGCTTTGGCTGCGTTCGTGAGCCAAGCGAAGCCGATTGCCGCCAGCACGCAGAAGACCGGCGCTCCCGCCAACGTTCGGGGAGCGTTGGGTATTCCGTCGGTAGTCAGCGCCCCGCCGAGCGGATAGGCGAGAAGCCAGACCCACAGCCAACGACGCGCCCACGGCTGCGTGACGTACGCGCGTGCGCAGAGCACGCCAAGGATCGCAAGCGGCACGACCCACCAATAGAATGCGCCGAAACCGACCAAGTAGCGCCACGTCGTTCCCGTTTGCGGGTCGCCCGTCGTGACCAGGTACGACCATCGGAACTGCGCCGCGTAGTTCGCAACGAAGGTTGCAAGCGCCGGCAGCGACACGCCGTTGGCGAACGTCGCCATGCGTTCCGTCCTATCGGCGGTCGACGCGTTCCAGAAGAGCATCCAGAACGCCGGCGCCGCGAGCGCGGCCCACACGGCCGTCGCTCCGGCGATGCGTGGGAGCACGCGGCGCGAGCGCAGCCGCTTCGCGTTGAGCGCGAGGATCGCCCCGGCGAGCACGATCGCGTAGAACCACGCCGCCATGTACGTGTAGCACGTCAGCGCCAGCAGCAACGCGGCAAGCGCGAAGCGCGCAAAGGTCAGCTCGGCATCGCCGCCATCGTCGGCGCGGCGAAACGTCCGTACCAGCACGTAGAGACCCGCGAGAAGGAAGGGCAGCTCCGTTGCCGGTTCCCACGCGATGCGAGAAAAGTGCACGAAGATCGGCTGCGTCGCCTGCAGGAGCGCGGTAATGAGTGCGACGTCTCGCCGGCGCGTGAGTTCGAAGGCGATCGCGTACATGAGGAGGATTGCGATGAGGCCGAACGCGGCGGCGGGGAATCGCAGGCCGAACGCGTTTCTCCCGAAGATCAGCGTCGACCCGTAGCCGACGACGGCGTACATCGGCGGATGGCGCGTGAAGGACGAATAGAAGAACGGCAGGAGCCTTCCGTCGATGTCGCGACCGGTCGTGACGATGCTCTGCGCGTTGTCGTAGTGCTTCAGCTCGTCGGCGATCAGCTCCGACGGAACGCCGGCGATGTCGTAGAAGCGCAGCGCCGCCCCGAGCGCCATCACGAGGACGAGCGCGCACGTGTGGGCGTTCCAACGCCGGCGCGGCGTCTGCACTAAGGTTGGAGCAGCGCGTCGTATGCGGCGCGTAGTGCGCCCGCGTCGCGCGCCGGCGCGCCACAGCGCTCTCGAGCGCACACGTACGCTGCCGGCGCCGGTGCCGACGCAAGCCCGAGCGCAGCGGAATCGCCCGGCTCGATCGTGCGTACCGCGACGAAGGGTGAAGGCAGGCGGCGAGCAGCCTCTCGAAATTCCGCGGTCTCCGCCTCTGTACCGACGATGCGCACCTCGACCGGGGGCGCGAGGAAGCGGCGCAGCGCGCGCGCGTACGCCGCTGCGAACGGGCCGGCGCTCTGGGCGCTCTGTTCGTACACGCGCAGCGTGCGCTCTGCAACGTCGCGGTAGCGTTCCTGCCCGCAGAGCGCGGCAAGGCGCATGAATGATTCAGCCAGGATCGCGTTCTCGGCGAGCGGCCGGTCGCGCAGCGCGAGGCGCCCGAGCTCCGCTTCGATACCTGCGTGATCGTAGAAGCCGCCGTCGTCCGCGGCGAAGCGTCGCTCGACTGCGCCGGCTACCGCCAGGGCGCGTTCGAGAAAGCGAGCGCTCCCGGAGGCTTCGTGCGCCTCGAGCAGCGCGCGCAGATACGCGGATTGGTCCCCGAGAAGACCGCGAATCGACGGCGTTTCACCGGGGCGTCGTACGTGATAGAGCAGGCCTTCGTCGTCGAGCATATTCTCGTGAAGTACGTCGAGCGCGCGCACGCCGGCATCGGCGACCGCCGCGTCGTCGAGCGCAGCTCCTGCGAGCACGAGCGCTCCAGCGAGCGCGGCGTTGCGGTCGGAGTACACGGTCCGATCGACGTACGGCGTTGCGAGGGCTCGACGCTCGTCGAGCGTCAGCGCGTAGTATACTTCGTCGGCGTCCTGGCTGCCGGCAAAGAAGCCCGTCGCCGGGTCGCGCAGCACGTTCGTCACGTACCCGACGAGAGAGCGCAGCGTGGCATGAAGCTCGTCGTGTCGCGTCTGCTGAAGTTCGAGCGAGAGCACGCGAGCGAGTCCGGCGTTTTCTTCCGCCATCTTTTCGAAGTGCGGAATCGACCAGTCGCGCGTCGTGGAGTATCGAAAGAATCCGCCCTCGACGTGATCGTACATGCCGCCTCTCGCCATCGCGAGCAGCGTGCGCACGGCCATCGCGCGCAGGCGGTCGTCGCCGGTCGCGCATGCCTCTACGACGAGAAACTCGAGCAGCTCGGGTTGCGGAAACTTTGGAGCCTCGCCGAACCCGCCGAACTCCTCGTCGAACGCCGAGGTGATCGTCTCGGCGATGCGCCGCACCTGTTCTGGTTTCGCGCGATCTGCGGGCGTGAGATCGCGTGCGCGCGCGGAGGCATGCGGTGCGCGTGCGCGCTCGGCGATCTCGTCTTCGTGCTGCGCGTACCACGTCGCGATTTCACCGAGCACGCGCCGCATCTGCGGCGGCGGGAGATAGGTTGCACCGGTGAGCGCCGTCCCGTCCGAAGCGAGAAAGGCGGTCGTCGGCCAACCGCCCATATTGTACCGCGCGTTGACGTCCGGGCGCTCGTCGTTGTCGACGCGAACGGGAACGAAGTGCTCGCGAATGGCGTCGATGACGCCGGGGTCCGAGTACGTCGTTTCATCCATGACGTGGCACCAGTGGCACCAGACCGCCGAAATCGAGAGCAAGACCGGCTTGCGCTCTCGCTCCGCCGCCTCAAAGGCCCGCGCGCCCCACGGCAGCCAGGGGATTTCGTGCGCCCGATTCGGGCGTGGCGAGAAGCGGAACTCGGGCATCGTTCGACCAAGTTTCGCTGTGGGGTCCGGCGCTCATGCGTGACGCGGCCGCGAAGAACCGGGAACGGAGGATATGCCGTGGGTCAGTTGCTTTGGACGCTCGTCGTCGTTCTCTTCATCCTATGGCTCGTTGGGTGGCTGATCTTTCATCTCCTGACGATTTCCATTCACGTCCTCTTGATCGTGGCGATCGTCTTACTCGTCATAAATCTGCTTCGCAACCGTGGCCGCGCGCGCTAAGCGGGGATCGCTCGCGATCTACCGCGCCAAGCGCGACTTCGCGCAGACGCCGGAGCCTTCGGGTGCGCGCGAGCGCTCAGCGCGCCACCACCGGTTCGTGGTACAGATGCATCACGCGACGCGGCTGCACTGGGACTTTCGCTTGGAGGCCGGCGGAACGCTGGCGTCGTGGGCGGTGCCGAAGGGGCCGACCATGGTCGCAGGCGAGCGGCGTCTCGCAATGCACGTGGAGGATCATCCGCTCTCCTATCGCGACTTCGAGGGCACGATTCCGAAGGGACAGTACGGTGCGGGAAGCGTCATCGTTTGGGATCGTGGTACGTACGATCTCGCCGAAGGAACGGATCCGACGCACGAGATCGCAAACGGCAAGATCAAGTTCGTGATGCAGGGCGAGAAGCTCAAAGGGCTCTTCACGCTCGTTCGTATCAAGCCGCGCGAGGGGGAGAGCGGCGACCCCTGGCTGCTCTTCAAGGATCGCGACGAATACGCGAAGACGTCGTGGGATATCAAACGGCACTCGCGCTCGGTCAAGAGCGGCAAGTCGCTCGACGAGATCGGACGCGACCCGACGTCGCGCACGTGGCAGTCGCGACCGAAATCCCGGCACGCGGCGGCGCCGCGCACCGCGGCGGCGCGCGATCGCCTTCCGGCCTTGACGTCGGTGATGCTGGCGACGCTCGTCAAGGAGCCCTTCGACGACGACGACTGGCTCTTCGAGATCAAGTGGGACGGGTACCGTGCGATCTGCACCGTTGCCGAGGACGGAACGCTGACGTTGACGTCGAGGAACGCGCTCGATCTTCTCAAGCGCTTTCCGCAGATGGCAGGCCTCGCGGACGCGTTTTCGAGCGTCCCGATCGAGGTCGACGGCGAGATCTGCAAGCTCGACGCGCACGGCAGCTCGAGTTTTCAGCAGCTGCAAGAAGCCGCCAAGACCAAAGCGCCGCTCGTCTACGTGGCGTTCGATCTCATCTACGCAGACGGCAGGGACCTGCGCAAGGAGCCGCTCGAGAGCCGCAAAGCGCTCCTCCAGCAACTCGTCCGCGACGAAGATCTCGTCCTATATTCCAAGCATATCGTCGGTAAAGGCAAAGCATTTTTTGCACTCGCGCGCAAGCGAGGGCTCGAAGGCGTCGTCGCGAAGCGGCGCGACTCGACGTATCAGGAGCGGCGGAGCCGCGACTGGCTAAAGATCAAAGCGCACCTCGAGCAAGAGTTCGTAATCGGCGGATGGACCGATCCGCAAGGCTCGCGAACCGGATTCGGCTCGCTGTTGCTGGGGGTCTACGAGAAAGGCAAGCTCGCCTACACCGGCAACGTCGGAACGGGATTCAACGAGCGCGTGCTGCGCGAGCTACATGCGACGCTGAAGAAGCTCGCGCGCAAGACCTCGCCCTTCGCGCGGGGTGACGTGCTGCGTGGCGCGCACTGGGTCGAGCCGAAGCTCGTCGCAGAGGTGCGCTTTGCGGAATGGACGCGCGACGGGTTGGTGCGGCAGGCAGCGTTCCTCGGCGTGCGTGCCGACAAGAGCGCCAAGGACGTCGTTCGGGAGATGCCGCAGTAATGGCGGAGAAGCGCACCGAGGTTCGTGTCGAGAACCGCACGCTCTCGCTCTCGAATCTCGACAAGGTACTCTGGCCGCGGGACGGCTATACGAAGCGCGATCTCATCACGTACTATCACACCATTTCCGGCGTCATGCTCCCCTATTTGAGGGACCGTCCGCTGACGCTCGAGCGCTTTCCCAACGGCATCGATGCCGGCTCGTTTTTCGAGAAGAACGTTCCGCAAGGAATCCCGGAGTGGGTACACCGCGTGACGCTCTCGAGCCCCGGCGGCCGCAGATCGAAGATCACATACGTATTGTGCAACGACGCGCCATCGCTGATCTACCTCGCCAATCTCGCTGCGATCGTCCTGCACGTCTGGACGTCGCGCGTGGGATCGCTCGACGAGCCGGATTTCGTGCTCTTCGACCTCGATCCGGGCGAGGATTGCACGCTCAAAACGCTCGCGATCGTCACGCTCGAGCTGCGCGCAGCGCTCGCCGGCATCGGCCTGACGCCCCTCGTGAAGACGTCGGGCGGCATGGGGCTGCACGTCGTCGTTCCACTCGCCCCCGGCCACTCGTACGAGCAGGCGAAGGTCTTTGCCGAGCTCGTGGCGCGACACGTCGGCGGAATCTGCGGCAAGCTCGTCACGCTCGAGCGCACGATCGCGAAACGGCGCTCGGCTGCGGTCTATATCGACTACGTGCAGGTCGGGCACGGCAAGACGCTCGTCGCGCCCTTCTCCGTCCGCGCGCGTGACGGGGCTCCCGCATCCTGGCCGCTGGACTGGAGCGAGGTCGAGTCCTTCCGCCGGTCGAGGACGCCGGTGCCTGCCGACGCCTTTGGGAAATATACGATTCGCACCGTTCCCAAGGCGCTCGCGCGGGAGGGAGACCGATGGAGCGGGCGTAGTTGGAAGCGAACGCAGCTCTCGCGAACCGTCGAGCGCGTTCGAAAGCTTTGGAGGTAAGATGGCGCGCGCGATTTGGTCCGGTTCTATTTCCTTCGGTCTCGTCACGATCCCGGTGAAGCTGACGGGAGCGGTGCACAGCAACGAGCTTTCGTTTCACATGCTGCATAAGAAGGACGAAGGGCGCATCAAGTTCGAGCGCATCTGCAGCGTCGACGGCAAGCCCGTTCCCTGGGACGAAATCGTCAAGGGGTACGAGTACGAGAAGGGCGAGCACGTCGTGCTGACGGACGCCGACTTCGAGCGAATCGATCCCGAGGTGACGCATACCATCGACATCCTCGAGTTTGTCGAACTCGAGAAGATCGATCCGATGTACTTCGATCAGCCGTACTATCTCGAGCCGACGAAGCAAGGCCGTCACGCCTACGCGCTGCTGCGCGAGACGCTGGAGCAGACCGCGCGCGTCGCGGTCGCGCGGGTCGTGATTCGAACGAAGGAGTACATCGCAGCAGTCAAACCGTCGGGCTCGGCGCTCGTGCTCGATCTCATGCGCTGGTCGACAGAGATCGTCGATCGCGGCGAGCTCGATCTCCCCGGGCGCGAAAAGCTGCCGCCGGCCGAGCTGAAGATGGCAAAGATGCTCGTCGACTCGATGAGCGTGGAAGAGTTCGAGCCGGCGAAGTTCCCAAACCGCTACCGCGAGACGGTGCTCGCCCTCATCGAGGCGCGCGTCTCCGGAATGGAGCTGCCGAAGGCGAAGAAGGCGGCGCCGGTGCGCGGCAAAGTCGTGAACCTCATGGACGTGCTCGAGCGCAGCCTCAAAGAGCGCGGCGAGAGAAAAGAGAGCGCGTCGCGCCGCAAGCGCGGCGCCGCGTAGACGAGCGTTTAGACGGGTGTCGTCCGCCGGGCCTCGCGTCGTGCGGCGACGATGCCCATGGCGAGCGCGGCGAGGACGAAGAATGACGGAGCCAGACCGGCGAAGCTCGGTCCCGCGCCTCCGAGCAGTCCTGTCGAGATCGGCGGCGCGACGATTCCGGAGAGGGAATCGAGCGACGACCCGACGCCGAGCACCGTTCCCTGTTCGCGATCGTTCACGGCGTTGCTGATGAGCGCGGTAATTCCGTTTTGCGAGAGCGCCGATCCAAACGCGAAGAGCACCATCGAGACGACGAGGAGGGGGACGCTGTGGACGAATGCGAGCATGGCGAAGCCGGCGAGGAGGCTTGCCAAACCGATGTTCGACATGCGGCGGTCGCCCGTGCGCCGCGAGACGCCGCCGACCGCGCCCGCATTCATGATCACGCTCACCGCGGCAAACGCGGCGAAGAAGAAATCGGTGCGCGCTAGCGCAAAGCCGAGCTGGCGCTGCAGGTACAGGGCGATGACCGAGTACCACCCGTAGAGGCCGAGTGAGAGTGCGAGCCGTTGCGCGAGCGCGCGGGCAAGCACCGGATCGCGGAGCAACGCGAGTGCTTGACGGAGCGTGACGCGCTCGCGATCCTCGTGCCGGCGCGACTCGGGAACGAAGACGAGCGTCAGAAGCAGCGTGAGCAGTTGTAGGGCGGCCGCGGCAAGGAACGGTGCAGCGAAGCCGTGCTTGAGGAAGAGTACGCCGCCGATCACGGGGCCGAACACCATGCCCGCGCCGAAGGTCGCGCCGATGAGCGCGAAGGCGCGCGCGCGTTCCTTCGGCGCAACGAGATCGGCGACGTAGGCTTGCGTGATGCCGATGTTTCCGCCGGAGACTCCCTCGACGACGCGCGCCACGAAGACCCATCCGATGTTCGGTGCAAATGCGAGCATCGTCCAGCCGATCGTCGCCCCGATCTGGCTCGTGACGAGCACGAACTTACGCCCGATGCGATCCGAAACGCTTCCCCAGAGTGGTGCGGAGAGCAGCTGGCAGAGCGAAAACGTTGCGAAGAGAAGCCCGACGACGAACGCTGAGGCGCCGAAGTGCGTGACGAAGTACGGCAGCATCGGAATCAGCATGCTGAAACCAATGATGTCGACGAACGTGATACCGAGAATCGGTATCAGCCGTCTCAATTGGGTGATTCTACGAGGCGAACGGTGGCGTTCAGGCGTTCCTTTTTGCGAAGGACCTCGAGCGTGTAGCCGCGGCCGATCTCGAGCGACGTGAGTGCCTTGTGCAGCTCGTCGACACCGAAGAGCCGACTCTTGTCGAGGCTGACGATGACGTCGCCGTCGGTGAGATGCGCCTTGTCGGCCGGGCTGCGAGGCTCGACCGAGACGACGAGCACGCCGCGCGGGTCGTTCAAGTGGAAACGCTTCATCGCCGCCGGCGAGAGCGCGACGTCGGCGCCGGCGATGCCGAGATACCCGCGGCGAACGCGTCCGTCGCGAATGAGCAAGCCGGCGACGAACGTCGCGGTGTTGATCGCGATCGCGAAGCAGAGGCCTTGCCCGGGAAGGATCGCCGTGTTGACGCCGATGACGTCGCCGTGCCCGGTGACGAGCGGACCACCGGAGTTGCCGGGGTTGAGCGCGGCATCGGTTTGGATGATGTTGTCGATCAAATGTCCGGATTGCGAGCGCAGCGAGCGCCCGAGCGCGCTGACGACGCCTGCGGTGACGCTCGTCGCAAGACCGTAGGGATTTCCGACCGCGACGACGAGCTGCCCCGGGCGCAGGGAGCTCGAATCGCCGAGCGCGGCCGGAGAGAGATCGCGTCCCCCGATGCGCAGAACGGCGAGGTCCGTGTGCGGATCGTCGCCGACGCGTTCGGCGTCGAACTGGCGCCCGTCGAGGAGCGCGACCTCGATGCGCTCCGCACCGTCGACGACGTGACTATTCGTTAGCACGAAGCCGTCGTTCGTGAAGATGAAGCCGCTGCCGTTGCCGACGCGCCGGCCCGCGCCGATCTCGATCGCAACCACGGCTGGACTCACCCGCTCGGCTGCGGTCGTTACGGCGCGCGAATACGGATCCAGCTCGCGGGAAAACGCCGTACGCGAGAGGGGGAGAACCACGCCTTTGGTGCTTCGGAGCATGCGCGAACGCTTGAAACCGAAGGCCATTGCCGGGGTTTCACGCCACCCCGCCGGACCGCCCTTCTCTCGAGCCGGAGAAGGCAGGGCCGCCGCGAGGCGGGACGAATGCGAGGCCGTCCCTTGCTAGGCCCAGATGGCGGAATTGGTAGACGCGCTGGTTTCAGGTACCAGTGGTGGCAACACCGTGGGGGTTCGAGTCCCTTTCTGGGCAAGGCTGCAAGGCTGCAAGGCTGCGGGGCTCGATCACAAAAACTCGGTTTCCCGGCCTTAAATCCCAAATATTCCCGGGGTTGTGCTTAAATCCCAATAATCGAAAATTCGAAGCGCTTCATCGGCACTGCCTCAGTAGAGGTGGAACCCACCTTGCTGGGCTCTACGCCCAGCAAGGAGACTGGTACGGATGGAGTCTGCTGTTGCGATTTCGCTAGTGACGTGCACTGGGAAAAGGTGGCCAGCGGGAGCTGTGAGTTTAGTCATCGACTCGCATGGAGGGGCGGTGACATCTCCGTGCCTCAACTGATTCCGCGCTGAAAATCGAGGCCTCATGTTGGGTCGGCTTCCAGGCGAGGCTGGTTAGATCGGACGTTCCCTCCGCATCGGCAATCGTGGCCGCACGAACGATGAACTGCATAATCCGTTCCGGTCAGGCGTTCGGGCGCGATCCGAGACGGGCAAAGCCGAATACGAGTACGCCGAAGCCGATCGCGGCGCCCGAGAAGAGCATGCTGCCAATTAAATCAAGCGCGCTTGCGCCCAGCCAAGCGTAGTACCAGTAGGCGTACGAGGCGCCGATCAGACAGAGAATCTGCAGGAAGCAGCTCAGCGTTGGCGGCGCAACCCTGAGGCGCACGAATGCGGCGCAACACGCGAACATTATGCCGATGTCCGCCGATCCAACTTCGGGATACGTCGAGGATGGCAACAGTTCATTTGCTGCAAAGCTTAGCCGTTCGCCGCCGAAGAGCACCCCGACATAGTGGGATGCAATCGGCTCGAGCGCAGCAGCTAATAGGATGAAGATGATGCCATAGTCGATGGCGATCGGCTTGCGTTGCACGAACGTCGCGAGGGGCTTCTGCATCGCCCTCGCCAGCAGCACCGTGAGCACCACCCCTGGCGCCGCAAGAGGTATCTCCAGGACGATCACCGGGACGCCATGATCGAACGCATGCAACATCGCGGCTTCCCCTCCGCTGGCGAGCAGTGCGCCGATCGGAACCCACCAGGACGGCTGGACCGCATTCAAGTACCCCAGAACGAAGAAGCATACCGCGCACACCATGCCTGCAGCGGTCACGGCCATACCGGCAGCCGACAGGCGCCGCCGACCGAGGCGCCTCAAGAAGCGGAACCACACCTCCGGTGAAACGGATCGGCCGGGAACAAGCTCTTCTGTCCTTCTCATGCTCTGCCGCAGATACGTGGCCTTCGCCTCTTCGATCTTCCTTCGAGGCCGCGGATACTACCTTTCAGGGGGAGATCAGAATTGATGACAGCGGTCTCGTACAAAGTGCCGGGCTTGTTGTTCACGTACCCGTGTGGGTTTCATCGTTGCGTGTTGCAGCCGACGGAGCGTTTTCGCTAGCAGAACAGGCAGTTGCGCTCCTCACCTCTGCGAAACAAATCGTCGGCGACAAGGCCTATCGTTCCCAGGGCAACGCGAAATGGTGCGAGGCGAACGACCTAGACCTGATCACGAGGGCAAAGAGCAATGAGGACCGCGCCAGCGCCAAGTGGACAGAATCCGTGCGCGAGATTGCGAAGCTGGAGAACGAGCAGCCGGAAGCGTTCAAGCGGCTCTACGGTCAGCGCAGTGTCATCGAAGCCATACCATCCAGCACGAAGCGCCAGCAACGGTTTTGCCGGCTCCGGAAGCGAGTCGCCGACCCAACGGTCACCGTCAGCGCGGCAACGGACCCATCGGAAAGCGCTTTGACTTCTCGGCCGCTGGAAGAACTGCTCGAGATTGTCCGCAAGGCGGAGGAAGCAGTAGGCGCGGCGCCTTGCAACGAGATCCTTGCTATCCATCTCATCGGGAATCTTCGCAAGATAGTGACCCTAGAGGCGTTGCATGACCAGCGAGTACGTTTCGTTCCTGGGTTTGTCTTCGAGCCCATCCCCACGGTTTGGCTCGATGACCTCGATGACGGTGGCACGAGCGCTGCCTCGGAAGCAGAAGGCGCCTAAACCAGCCCGCTTTTCAGTCGCGGGGCTTATATCCCAATAAATCGGAAGCGTGTTCTTATATCCCAAATATTCCGATTTATTGTGATAGAGCACCGCAGCCTGGCTGCATCACAAAAACTCCAAATTTGCGATGGAGCCAGGCTGCAAGGCTGCAAGGCTGAGGCTGTTGCGCTGTTGCAGGCTGTGCCGCTGTTGCAGGCTGTGCCCACCGACCCCATGATCCTCGTCGTGCTACCGATCTACGACTTGGCAGTACTCTTGCTCTTCGGCGTCGCTCTCACACGCGTGCTCGAAACGCGCCATGCATAGACGTTCCAGAACGGGCCGTCGGGGGAGACACTCTCGCCACGTAGGCGCGTTGTGAACGCGTCGATCTCGCGCGTCTGAAAGGTAATCTCGATCGGGAGCTGCCGGTAGAGGATCTGCTCAAGGCGTACATAGAGCGCTTTGCGCGCCGACGGATCGTAGGTTCGGAGCGCGCGTGCCATGAGTACGTCGGCCGCAGGATCGCAGAAGCGCGACTTGTTGTACCCGTGTGGCGGAACGCGGGAGCAGGCGAATTGGTCGGTGGGGTCCGGATCGTTGCCATTCTCGAACGGATAGAGTGCCATCTGGAAGCGCCCGCTGTAAACCGGGCCGCCCTCGCTCGGCGGCGCAACGAAGAGGTTCACGTTGAACGCTTTGAGCGCAACTTCGGCCCCGACCGCCAGCTCGTACTGGCGGACCGCGGAAGCGAAGATCTCGTCGCCCAAAACGTTCGATTGAAAGATGAGGAGCAGCCGAAGCGGATGGCCATCCTTGCGCGCGATGCCGTCGGCGCCCGCGATCCAGCCCGCTTCTCGCAGTAAGCGTTTCGCCTCTTGCGGATCGTAAGGGACGTCGGGATACGCGCGCTCGTCGTACGCCCATTGGAAGAGTCCTCTGCCGGCATCGTGCGCTCTCTGCGTGTTGCGATACGCCTGCGTCGCCAGACGCCGCGTGTCGACGGCTTCGGCGAGCGCTCGCCGCACGCGTGCGTCGCGCGTGATCCGATCGGCGGTATTAAAGATCAGCGCTCCAACTTCGTTGAGCGGTGTGAGCGTCGTCGTGACGCCTGGGATCGTGCGAAGCTGTGGATAGTCGTCCGTATCGAGGTCGTCGAAAAAGCCGTTCGCCTCACCCGTGCGCAGCTCGTCGATTGCGGTGACGGCGTCCGGCACGAAGCGAATGGTGAGGTGCGCGATCGCGGGCTTTCCGCGGAAGTAGCGAGGGTTGGCGTCCATCTCTACACGATCACCGTGCACCCACCGGCGAACGACGTATGGACCCGAGCCAACGGGGCGCTGATCGAACGGGATCGCGTTGAAGTCCGGATATCGCCCGAGAACGTGCTTGGGAAGAATCGGAAAATCTTCTGCCGTGAGCACGAGTGAGATGAGGGGCGCGAACGGCTTGCGAAGGCGCAGCACCATGGTGTACGGATTCGGCGCGGTAACGGACACGATTCTGTCGTAGCCGTACCGCGATTGGACGTCATTGCGGGGATCCAGAATCGCACGGATCGTGTAGACGCAATCGGCGGCCGTCAGGGGAACGCCGTCGGAGAATCGCACGCCACGCCGTATGTGGTACGTGATCGTCAATCCGTCGCGACTGATCCCACGGTTTGCGTAGGTTGGTACCGCAGCGGCAACGTCGCCGACGAGTGCCCCACGATCGTTCCACATCAGGAGATAGGAGAAGAGCAGCGCGCCCCACTCCATCGAGTTAACGCCGTTCTCCAGCTCCGGATTGAGCGTCCTGGGCTCTCGCTGCTGCACGATAACGAACGTGTTCGAGGGTCCCGGCGCGCCGGGGCTGCAAGCGGCCAGCGCGACGAAGGCGAGAAGGAGAGCGAGACGCACGCTTAGCGCGTGGCTTCGATGAGCTGTGGCGTGACTAGCCAGCGTGACCGAACCCCGACCTGCGCGAGCACCGATGCTACGTGGTGCTCCACCGTGCGCTCGCTGATTGCGAGCCGCTCGGATATGGCGCGATTCGATAAGCCGTCGGCGACGAGGCGCGCGATCTCGAGCTCGCGCTTGGTCAACCCCCGCGCTGTACTTTCCCGCGAGGGCGCGCTGCGATCGCCAGCGAGCGCGAGCGCGAGTTCGGCGAGCAGCGGGCGGCAAAGCTTGGTCCAACGTACAGCAACGGCGCGGAGCGTCGTGATGCGTGAGAGTTCGGAGCGCTCGTGGGCGAGAACGGTATCGAACGCAGTGCGCGCGACGACGTTCGGCGGGCGGCTAGAAAGACGCTCGAGCGCGTCGCGCGCCACGCCGCGCGTTTCCGGGTCCGCATAGATCGCACCGAGCATGAGGAGGACTTCTGCGAACTCCGGAGTCTCGAGGGCGGCGACGGCTTCGCTGAGGACCCGTTTCGCATCGTCCAGCCGCCCGCGCCGCAGCGCGGCGTACGCTAGCGCGGCGCCGACTTGCCCGATTCGCAACGACTCCCGCGAGCGGACGGCGAGCGCGAGCGCGTCGGCCGGCAACCGCGTCGGTGCCGGATCGTCGTCAAGCAGCGCGTGCAGGAGCGCTGCGACGCAGCTCTCTACAATGGTGACGCTCGCGTTCGTAACACCCGCGGCAGTCGCGGTCGCGTAGAGCAGTCGCGCCTGCTCGAGGTCGCCTGCCTCGATGCAGACGAGCGCGTAGCCCAGCGCTGCATACGCCATCCGTCCGATGAAGCCGCCGTCCTGGGCAGCGCAGAACGCGCGGTTCCAGCACGCTAATGCCTGCGCGCCGTCGCCATAGGCGCCGTAGATGTCTCCGCCGTTGCTGTACACGCGCACGATGACGTCGGGGTCGCCGCTTTGGTCGGCTCGCTCGCGGGCCAGGCGGCTCATCTCTTCGGCCTTTTCTGCATCGCCGAGCCGGCAGTGCGCGATGGCGAGCGTATCGAACCTGCGCGCCGCAACGGCGATGTCGTCGCTCGGCTGCGTGCGCCCGAGCAGGGCCTGCGCGTCTCGAGGTTGCCCGAGATGAACTGCGTACGAGGCCGCCATCGTCAACGCGTAGTCCCGTAGAGCGTCATCGGCGTCACCAATCAGCTCGACGGCTTCGAGCGCGTGCGCGTAGCCGCGCGGCGTCTGGGCATCGTTCCAGGCTTGGCGCGAAAGGAAGAGCTGCATCTCGACGACTTTCTGCCGCGCGCCGAGTGCCGCGTACTCGCTCAACGCAACCGCGAACAACTCGTCGGTGCGCTCCAGGACGCCGGCTGCGTACCATGCATAGGCGCGCTTCTCGGCAAGCTCGGCGCTGCCCGGCGCGGCTCGCAACGACGCCTCGTCGTAGAAGCGCGCGGCGTCCTCGTATGCTGCTAAGCGCATCGCCGCATCTCCGGCGAGCACGTTGTAGTGCAGCGCTTTCGCATCGTGCCGGGCCCTCGCCCAGTGGTATGCAAGCTCGTTGAGATGCGCGTTCACGTCACCGGCCTCTTCGATCGTGGCAGCAACGCGCGCGTGCAGTTCGCATGCTTCGGCAGCTAGGAGCTCGTGGTAGACGACGTCGCAGAAGATGGCGTGACGAAACGCGACGCCGTGCAAGTTGCCTGCGTGCTCTCGCACGAGCTGCAAGTTGCGCGCGCGACGAAGGCCGGCAAGGACGTCGACGATCTCGCGTCCGAGGAGCTTGGCCACGAGCCGAACGTCGAATATTCGGCCGATGACTGCCGCACAGTACAGCGTCCGCTGATCCGACTCGCTTAGTTGATAGAATCGTTCGAGCACCGTCGTTCGAATCGACGAGAAGGCCGGATGGGCGATAGCGTGTTCTGGATCGTCGAGCACGGCTCGAAGCAGCTCTTCGGCGAAGAGCGGGTTGCCCTCCGCGAGGTCCTTGATGCGCTCGGCGGACTCTCGCGGAATCGGCGTCGGCGACGCGCACCTGATCATCTCGGACATTTCGCTGCGGTCGAGGAGCCGCAGAGGGATGGTGATGAGTCCCTTACTTCGCATACGGGCGAAGACGCGCGCAAAGTCGCCAGGCTGGTCGAGAGCCTCGGCGCGCAACGTGACGATGAGCAGGAGCGGCGCGTCCGGCCGAGTCGAGGCGAGATACTCGACGAAGCTGAGGGTTGCGGCGTCAGCCCACTGCAAGTCCTCGATGGCCACACCGTTGGGTCGGCCCTTGGGAGCGTTGCGAAGGCACGCAGAGACCTCTCGGAAGCAGCGAACTTGACGCTCGCGTGAGTCTCTCTCCGGTGAGGGATCTTCGTTGGGGAGCAAGGCGACTGCAGAACCGAGGCCCATCTCCCGCAAGGTCTCCACAAGAGGTAAGAACGGGATGCGCAGATTCTCGATGCAATGTCCGCGTGACGTGACACAGCCTCGCCCTTTCGCAAGTGCGAAGAACTCGCTGACGAGCCTGCTCTTCCCGACGCCGGCCTCTCCCGCGAGCGCCACGATTGTCGTCTTGCCCGTCGCCGCGCGCTCGAAAGCTTCGGAGAGGGCGGCCAGCTCGTCCGATCGGCCGACGAAATGCTCGCGTAACGAGACGCCGGTGCTCATGGGAAGCGATTCCTTCGCCTACGCATAGTAGATCCCCGCGACGGAGGGGTGGGTATTCCACCGATGCGGTTTTCACACGCGATGGGCGATAGTTCGTGGGTGGACGCCCAGCACGAAGGAGTCCTCGTCGAAGTACGTCGCGGCATATACGTCGAGTCGATGCATCGCGTGTCGTTCTGCGTGGCGCGGAGCGACGGAGAAGTTCTCTGCCGGGCCGGTGACGTGGACCTGGCCTTTCCGATTCGCTCGCTGGCGAAGCCCTTCATCGCGAGCGAGCTCGTGCGCAGCGGCGCGGCAGATGCCTTCGTCCTCACCGCCGCTGAGCTCGCGCTTTCCGCGGGCTCGCACGCCGGGGCGGCCCGACACATCGCCGCCGTCCGCGGCGTGCTTCTCAAGCTCGGCGTCACTGACGACGTGCTGCGTTGCGGCTCGGCAATGGAGGGAACGATTGTCGTCGGGCCGCCGATAGCGAACAACTGCTCCGGAAAGCATGCCGCGGTGATCGCACTCTGCCGTCACCTTGGGTTCGACGTCGCCGGCTATATCGAGCCGGAGCATCCCGTGCAGATCTACCTCCAGCGACGACTGCGCGAGGCATTTGGGCGCGCCGCGCTCGCCTCACCGCTGGCTGTCGACGGTTGCGGGATGCCGATATTCGGAGCGCCGCTTCGCGACGTCGCGGCCGCGTACGCGCGATTCGGCTGCTCCCGAGAGCCGGCGGTCGCGCGCGTACGAGCGGCCATCGCCGCCCGGCCTGAGTATGTGGGAGGCTGGGACGGCAATCTCGACTCCTCTATCAGCGCCGAAAGCGGTGGAGCAGTTTTCGGGAAGATCGGCGCAGAGGGATTGCACGCTGACGCGCTGATCCCGGCGGGCCTCGGCCTTGCGGTTAAGGTTCTCGACGGGAACTCGCGTGCGCTCGGACCAATTCTTGCGCGCGTCTTCGTCGAGTACGCTCCCGACGGGTTTGAGGAGTCGTATCTTGCGCGGCTCGCTCGGCCTGTGCTCTATAACGCCGCCGGGTCGGTCATCGGCGATGTGCGACTGCGGGCCGGCACGGTGGCTCTAGGTGGACTACCGATGCGCCGGAGCCGTACCGCAGAGTAGATTCTAAGCCGGGAGTGCTTTTCGTACAGAAAAGGAGCGTCTTGTGATATCTCGGTTGTGCAGTATCCTCATCGTGGGAGCGCTCGTGCTCGGGAGCTTCTTTGCTTTGCGAGCCCCTACGGCCGCCGCGACCGTCACCGGCACGGCGTCGGTCACCGGGCGTGTAACGGACGCGGCGGGAAAGCCGGTCGCCGGTGCGTCGGTGTCGCTCGTTGGGCTGCAAACGGCCCGATCGACCACCGATGTGCGTGGACGGTTCTTCTTCACGAACGTGGCCCTCGGCGCATACCGCATCGTCGTCTCCGCGAGTGGGCTGGGAACCGCGTCGCGGCAAGGCATCGTCGTGGAGCGCGACGTCACCGTCGACATTCAGTACGAAACGGCGATGTCGGGCCTGCGAGTCATTGCGACTTCCTCGGCCCGTGCGCGATTCAACGTTACCGCAGCGTCGGTAACGTCTCTGAATCCGGCGGCTGAAGCGTTCGAAGGGCAGACGACGTGGCGTGAAACCCTCGAGCAGCTCCCGGCGGTCAGCGTGGCCGGCGCAGCCGGAGGCGCCGCTTTCAACGCCGCCGTCCCAGGCTCGCCGCTTTCGCCGGCGATCGTCTCTATCAACGGCGCAAACGGCTACGAAACCGCAACCGTCTTCGATGGAATGCCGCTCATCGGAACCTCCTACAGCGGGGCGCAGGCGGGCTCCGGTACCGATCTCGGTCTCTACCCGATGAACGCGTTCTCGAGCGTCGACGTGGTTCGAGGCCCGGGCGCGCTTTCGCCGACCATCGTCGACTCGCTCGGTGGAAGCTTGATCCTCGGCTCCCCGGGCTACGTCTCGCACGACGGCGGCGAGCTCGCCTTCAGCACGGATCCGTACGGCGGATTCAACGGTGACACGACCGTCGCACTGCGCTTCGGAAGCCTTTCGATGACGGCGACGTACGGCGTCAACGACAGCCCCGGCCCAGTTCACCGCGCCGAGTTTCCCGCCTACCCGACGGTGCCGATCACCGTCGACGGCCAGACGTTCACCTGCGGAGCTGCCTGTCCCGCCCCGCAGTACTTCCACACGGGCTATCAGCCGTACGCGATCTACGGCATCGACACCGGTTTCCTTACCTGCTGCATCCAAGCGTCCACCGCGTGGAGCCAGTACGGCGGATCGATGTCGTTGCGCTACGATTTCACGCCGAATCTGAACGTGCAAGTCTTCTATGCCGGGCAACGTACCGCGGCGTTCGAAGGAGCGCCGCTCGAGCCCGTCAATTTCACGGCGCCGGCCGGATACACGGGATCGTACGCACCGGGAAAGAGCCAGCTCTATTTCTATCAGGGCTATTACAGTCCGGTACCATTCGTCCAAGCATCGAGTCTGCTTGAGGAGAAGATCGCTGCGGGGATCGGTCAGGGCGTCCTGACGCTTGCGGCGATGCAGAACAAGACCTTTATTACCGAAACGTTCGATCAGCCTGGACCCAATCAACCGCATACCGAGCAGCTGTACGGCAGCGGAAGCATCGGCGGCACGCCCACGGTCCTCAACGGAGGCGCGTACACTGTTACGACCGACGCTTTTCATTATCAGCAGGATTACCTTGCGTTCAATCGGGACCTCTCGGCGCGATACGATACGCAGCTCGGAAGCCACTTCACGCTCGGCGCGTCGTACGTAAAATCGTACTACGACAGCCCGCAGGATGAGAGCTATCAGTACACGTATGCCGCCTTTGGGCTCAAAGGCTCCTACAATCTGCACGTGCCCACCGGAATATCGGAGTCGACCGGCGAGGGTCGCATCTACGTCGGCTTTCGCCCCACAGACGAAACCTCTCTGGACATTTCTTATTACGCGGTCAACGCGCTTTACCACGTTCCGAACCCGAATAACACGAACCAGTATATCGATCAGACGCTCTCCTACTCCGCGCCCCGCGTGGGTTTCGTTTGGTACGCGAACAACAACCTCGAGTTTCGCGCCGCCGCGGGCGGCGGGCTTGCGCTCGCGCCGCTCTTTGATCTCGTCGGAACGAACGGCGTCCCCACACTCGACCCGATCAGCAATACGTACTCCATTACGGTTACGAACCTCCGCCTTCGTCCCGAGACGTCCTTCGGCTTCGATCTCGGTGCCGACGTGCGTTTGCCCGCGCAGAGCGTGCTGTCGTTCGACCTCTACCGTGACAACGTCTTCGGACAGCTCTACAATTCGACGAGCCTTACCGGCACGTTTGCCGGCCTTCCGCTCTACACGACGGAGGCCTTAAACCTGGCGAAGACGCGCTATGAGGGATTGCTGCTCAGCGTGCGACACGACGTTGCGAGAGGAATCTACGGCGGTGTCTTGTTCGGCATGACGCGCGCGTACGTGATGAGCGTTCCCCCGGGGTTCTACGATAGCCCGCCCAACTGCACGCAGTGCGTGAACCTCGCGGTGGTTCCGAGTATCAATCTCGAAGGTGGCGGCATCGTCGGTGGTGCCACAGTGCCGTACTCGCAGGGGTCGGCAACCATCGGATATCGCTGGTCGCCCCACACTTACGTCGAGCTCGAACCAACGTACTACGGCCCGAACAACTCCTATTACCGCCCCGCCTTCTTCGAGGCCAACGGAAGAATCAGCTACGCAATCAACCGGAGAGTCTCGCTCATCGCAACCTTCAGAAACATCACCGGCGTCTACGACGGCTCCGTTTACTCGCTGGCGTTGAGCAATCTCTGGGGGATACCGACGATTGCGGGTCCCGCGGATACCGCGTATGGGGAGCAGTACGGGCCGCGTGCCGTCGTGCTCACGAGTCAGATTCGCTTCTAGGCGTCCCGGGGAAGAGGCGAGCGTGAGACGGCTCCTCCTAACGGCTGGAATGGCCTTGGTTCTCGTTGCACCGGCGGCGAGCCGTACCGAGGTTTGGTACCTCGGCCGCGTCACGCCTGTCAGCGCGCCTGGTGCCGCGAGCCCGCAGCAGGTCTGGGCCGGTGCCGATCCCAGCGATGCCTCGCGCCTCATCGTCTGCGGACGCATGAGCGACCCTGCAGATAATTTGGATGCAGGCTACGTTTCTGCGTCGAGCGACGGGGGCGCGACCTGGAGGCGCACGCTGCTCGAGAACTCAACGCGCTGGGTCTCCGAAGAGTCGTGTGCTTACGGTCGTGACGGGCGTGTGTACTTCGTTGCCGGCGCATCCGATTTTTATGACGGCGTGCCGCATCACGCAACCGGCCACATACACGTCTACGCCTCGCGCGACGGCGGCCTGACCTGGCGGCGCACGTGGACGCGTAAAGCCGGATGGCTCGACTGGACGTCTACGGCTGATTCCTACGCACCGCGCAGCGACCGAGATACCGTGGTCGTGTTCGCAAACGAGGGCACCGATCGGATCGGGCATTGGTTCGCGCGGCAGCCCGTCGCCGTCGCGTCGGACGACAACGCGAAGAACTTCTCGGCACTCATCGCGCCGGCCGCGTCGCGCTTCACATATACCGCGGCTTGGGCCGGCGGAAACACGGTGTTGCCCGACGGCACTGTGCTGTTTGCGGCCTCGTCAGCGCGAATAGTTCACGGAGCGTCTGAGAATGGTTGGGGCAACGGCGAGGTAGCCGTCCAGGTGTTTGCGTTCGATCCCAACTCCCGGACGTTAAACTCGCGTGCCGTACTGCGCGTGTTGCACGGCGTGCCGATCTTTACGGCAGCGATCGCGCAAGACCGCAGCAGCGGGCGCTTTCGCGGCAGGCTCTACATCGCGTGGGTCGAGGAACGACAACGTCGATCTGCGCTCTGGCTAGCGACGTCCGACGATCGCGGATACCACTGGCATACGCGCGTCATCGCGCATGGCGAGGGAACGGACTTTCCAGCCGATTGTACGCAGCGGGCTCCGATCGACGAGGTCCGAGTCGCAACCGCACCAGACGGCGATCTCGGAGTCGCTTGGATCGAGAATCGCGCGCTCGTGCGCTTTTCGATATCGCGCGACGCAGGGGAGACGTTTGCTGAACCAGTGACGCTCGCGCGTTCCGATACCGCGGCGCTGGTGCCGTTCGAGGCGATCACGTGGAACGACTACTGGCTCGAGGCAGAGCTCGACGCCGAGTCCGGGAAACCGAATCCGCAGGCGCTCTGGAGCAGAGTGCGTGGGCTCGGGGTCGTGATGGGCCGCAACACGTTGAGCGACATCTCACTCGTCGCGGATCGTTCCGGCCGCTTTCACGTTTTTTGGATTCCGCCGCAAGGCGCTGCGCACGCGCTGCTCACACGAACCGTTACGGGCGCCGGCGGCGAACCGTCATCAGTGCTGTCGAGCGGGCCTGTTGCCGCGTGCAGCCTACGAAGCGCGGCTGGGCTCGCGCGTCCCGCGGTCCCAAGCGCGCCGCCTGCAATCGCGCTTGCCGGAGCGCGCGACGTTACCGCATCCGTGGCGATCGATCCGATTCGCTACGGGTATCGCGCAACGACACACGTCGCCTATGCGGATATCGAGATCGCGAACACCGGTCGCACGACGCTCCATGCGCCGCTGATCTTGCTGGCGATCGATCCCCATTCTGATTTCGGTACGGCGCGTGTCGCGAACGCGCGAGGGCTCCTTCGAGGGCATGCCTATTGGGACGTCTCGGCACTGCTACCCGCTGGTGGCCTCGCGCCGGGCAAGCGCAGCAAGCCGCTGCACGTCGCGGTTCACCTCAGCGGCGTACGAGAACCGCCGTCGAACTACCTGACGGGTGACGCGTTCTCGATGGCGCTGCGGCTGTACGAGACCGGATCTTCCGGCGTTACTCCGCGCGCGACTGGAAGACACCGCACCCGCCGTTCGGACTAATCGCTACCGCGCGAGGTCGCACTTTCCGAACGCGAGCGGCTCCTGCTGACGATCAAGAGCGACGATTTGGTGGGCTCCGTCCGGGTCGTCTCCCCGTTCTGGCGTCCTTCTGTGTCTTTGGCTACCTACATTCGACATTCTATCCATCATCCCGAAAACAACAAGAATCCGGCATTTACGCCAGATGAGTTGAGGGAATCGATACGCTGCGCGAGCTAAAAACGGCGAAGTAGATCGTAGGCGGCGGTCCGACGGCTTCACTCGCGTTATAGCGTCCCGAGCGACGTCGAGAATGGCGCAAGCCGCGCTCCGCCGCCGAGAAAAACCAAAATATGCCAAGGCTCGACGTGCATATCAACGCATGTACCGGCAAGCGTTCACCTGGGCCCACGCGCGGGGCTGAGTTGAATCGAGCGACTCACCGGATCGGGAGTAGCCCCACAGCAGCACTTATCGGCACTCTTGACGTGTTGAGCTTGACGTGCAACGAAGGAGCGAAGAAGGCCTAGCGCGACTTCAACGTTGCATCGGATCGCAAAACACGCCGACGTTCTAACAGCGGACCTCGCGACGATGGCAAACTCCGACGCAAAAACCCAGACGAAGACGGCCCAGAAAGCCAGGGCAAACGAGGTCAGGCCAACCGCGGGCAGGTGTCCAGCTCCCGAGGGGGTCGCATCAGCTCGCATAAGGCGGTGTGGGGAACGCCTCCATTTGGGGTACGCTACGCACTGCTCGGCGGCAGCTGAACCAAGCTGCCTCCGAAGAATAAGGAGTAGGGCGTGCCGCTGATTCAAGTCATCGTAGTCCTGATCGTGGTCGGAGTTGTCCTCTGGCTAATCAACCGCTATATACCGATGGCCGGTCCAATAAAATCACTCTTGAATGCCGTCGTCGTCATTGCCGTCGTCATCTGGCTACTCAAGGCGTTCGGGCTTTGGAGCCAAATCACGCACATTCACATCGGCACGTGACACTTGATCGGAGATGATCTTCCACGAACTGCCGGGACAGTCGGGATGAACGTCGCTGTGTTCGACAAGCACATGTCGCCCGTCGGACAAGACTACTTCCAAGTCGGGCCTCTCGCGCAGATGAAGATCAACGGTGGGCTAAGCGCATCTGTGCCCGCGCGGGCGAGTGCCTTACTGGAAGCGAAAGAAGAGCTGGAAAACCGGGATAGTCGCGACGATGCCGCCGGCGACATACCAAGTGCGCTTATCCACGGGAGTGAGCATTACGGGTGGGGCGGCGGACTGTCGAAACCTGCGTTCGGGTTCGTCGTTTTCGTTGTCGTCGCTACTTCCACGTCATGATCCACGAAAACCGTAAAGATTTGCTGCGTGTTCAGGGTTACGTCTCTACCGCGCACAAAGTTGTGAGCAAAGAGCCCTAGCGGCCCGAGCAAAACGTAACCGAGGATGGTAGCCGTGCTTGCGGCGCCCTTTTGTTGGCCGCTCTCACTCGCGTGACTCGTTGGCGATAGCATGACCCGTCCTCCGTCTTGACTGAATACCCAGTCGATGCTAACGCCGAGCTTTCCGCCGTGGCCGTTGCTGCCAGCGTGGTCTACCATCGTAACGGTCGCATGGCCGGGAGAGCCTGCGGGAATAACAAGCCATCCGCCTACGTCCACCTCCTTCACAACGTGCACCGCGACCTGGTCGCCCACTTGTGCGGTCGCCGACGATATCGGTTCCGTCAAGGAAACCTGCACGATTGTTCCGCCGGGGACGAGCACGCCGTTTGGCATTGTGCCAGGCCGGGGGGCTCTCGGCGGTGCTGCTGCGCGCCCCGTCGAGGTGGGTGCTGGCGAACGCGTTGCACTCGCCGCTCGCACGAGTAGCGGCGGATTCAAGGCGAGCGCGGCGGCTCCGAATAAAACGGCAAAGCTCGCGCTCTTGAGATACGCCATAGATACCTCCAGCCGCTTGGATTCTTCGGCTGGACGCCGGGCCCTAGCGCAACCCAAGGACCCCTAGTAAAGCCGCCGCCCTCGTCGGGATTGCGTCCATCAACCGCGATAGCGGGCGGCTGCGGGGCTCGCGCGGTACGTGGGGCGGGCGCGCTTACATCCGAACCGTCCTAAATGGCAACTGTCCCCGCGATTCGATGTAATCGCTCGTTCGCGCATTCTGGAGACGGTTGAAGGACGCCGGGAAGCCCGGCCGAGTGGCTCTCGTGGCATGTATGAGGGAATTGCTAACCATCCTCAATGCCATGCTACGATCCCGCGCACCCTGGTGCACGCCGACTACGGCGTCAACATAGTTGCAGGTCAGCTGCGAGGACTCGCATCCCGAACGGGACTCTCGTTCACGACGCTCAAGACCGTGCGCGCTGGGCGCATGCCGCATGCGCGGAGCCGAACGATACGATTAAGGGCCCTGGAGACTATCTAGGTCTTAGCTGGCCGTCGGAGAAGCAAGGCGGCCGGAGGTGTCAGGC
>VFSW01002688.1_pt1 | contig 26821 bp, 42 predicted proteins | sample 5358111 | NCBI WGS metagenome assembly VFSW01 (sample SAMN11554181, study PRJNA540505) | mine drainage metagenome | isolation source: sediment from site ElyBrook_90M | place: USA: Ely Copper Mine, Vershire, VT | collected 2017 | reverse complement strand
GATCAGGGCGGTGCGGGAAGTGGATCAGCAGGAGAGGATGGCGCAGGTCCGCAAGGTCGAGGAGGTACGGAGATGGGCGCAGAACGAGATCATCAAGCTGGAAATCTGACGAAGGCACTGGCGAGGATGAAAGACCACCACATCGAGGCGCTGGCCAAGAGGGTGGCGAAGACATGGGGTAGGGCGTTCTTCGCCCACCCCAAGGCAATGATCATGCTGCGCGAAGAGGCAGCGAAGAGGAGAATGAAATGAAAATCACCCTGTACGCCAACTGCTTTGATAGCGGTGGCAGGCATCTGATGGCCGTCAACTTGACGGTCTGGCGCAGCGAGTTTGAGGCGTCATCCGTTTTTGTGCCGGGTTATGTTGATCATGAGAGCAAAGTGTTTCGCAAGGCGATTGACGCCAGAGAATTGGCTGCAAGCCTGAAAGACCTCATGACTGATCTGGGCCATGAGGTCGAACTGGAGGATGTCCTGCTATCGTCCCTCACGCTGGGAGATCACTTAAAAGCAATTTACGAAAAGTGATATTTCCAACAAGACTGATGTTGACAGGGGTGCATAGTACGTGTACCCCTGTCTTCACAGAGAAGGAGATGACCATGACCATGAAACTGAACTTCCCGTCGTTCTACGCAGAGTGCGCCTACAATGACGGCGTGCGCGACCAGAAGAATGGCGACTGCAATTCCATCGCCAGCTACATGCGCCACGGCGAGTTTGAGGCCGTCGGCTACGGCTGGTACTTGAAAGGCCGCAAGGCCGCATCTTTGGGGATGGTGTGATCATGATGACCTACTGGGCGCAAAGCGTGGATGATGACTGCGAGTTTTATATGTTCTGGAGCGAGGCCAAGCGCGACGAGTTCGTGCGCCTCCACTGCACCGAAGGCTGGAAGTTCGGTCGCCTGATTGGCGGCGTCGAGATCACGGACGGGTGGGCGTGACATGACCTATGTGATCCGCAGCATGTCAACGAGCGACTGGAACGGGCGTGATCCAGTCGTTCCCTACCACATCTACCTGATGAAGCCGGAACATCGGCGCGGCGCATGGTGGACGCCTTATGGTCGGGAGATCATGCAGTTCTCCACCCGCGAAGAGGCCGAAGACGAGTTCCGCCGCCTGTGGCCGCAGGGCAAGCAGGGCCGCACCGACATCGCGCCCATGAACCACCCTGTCCCCGTGTGGGACGCAATCAACCATCAGCCAGAGTGATGACCATGACAAAGAACTACCAGACCCCGACCGTCGAGACCTACGCAGGATTGGACACGGCGTTCAACCATTTCAACGAGCGCCTGTTTGAAAACCGCCTGCCGCCCGTGATGATCACCCTGACCCGCAAGCGCGGCGCACACGGGTACTTCTGGGCCGAGCAGTTCAAGCACCGCGAGGATGGCGACACGACGCATGAGATCGCGCTGAACCCGAACACGATGGACCGCACGATGGAGGCCGTCCTGTCCACGCTGGTGCATGAGATGACCCATCTGGAGCAGCAGGAGTACGGCACCCCCGGCAAGAAGGGGTTCCACAACAAGGCATGGGTCAAGCTGATGGAGCGTGTGGGCCTGATCCCCGTCGGTCAAGGCGGAAAACAGACTGGCCGTAAAGTCAGCCATGAGATCGACCCAGAGGGTCCGTTCGTGCAGGCGTTGCAGGAACTGATGCCGTTCGACCTGCCCTACTTCACCGCGCCGGTCGTCAATGATGCGGCGAAGAAGAAAGACCTGTCCAAGGTCAAGCGTGAATGCCCCCACTGTGAGGCTAAGGCGTGGGCGAAGCAGGGCATGCGCCTGATCTGCGGCGACTGCGATGCGGAGATGATCGAGGAGGATGTGTGAGATGTACATCGACACAATCCTCATGACCATCAATCAACATGGCGGTGCTTTTGATGACGCGAACCCCGTCACAGTGACGCTTGAGGTGGACGAGAACGACAACAGGAAGATTTACATCACTCAGCACGAGGATGGTTCTGATGGCGAAGAGCCGAAGGATCACCTGATCTTTCTGGATGGCAAGGTTGCAGTTCAAGACCTGATGAAGGTTCTGACCTTCATTTTGAAAAACGCATGGGAGGATATGGAATGATCAAGATTGAAAATGCGAATGAGTCACTGGTGATCAGTGTCCAAGAAAACGAGTTTGGCGATCTGGATGTCGTGCAGGGCGATGACCTGATCTACGTTTACCGCGAAGACATCAAACTGTTCGTGGCGGCTGTGCGGGCCGTGGCCACCGACATGCTGGGCGAGGAGGTGTGAGATGCCACAGGGCGTGACGACGATTGGGAATGGGAAGGCTGACTTGCGTTTGTACGTTTACGCAGGGGATGCAGTAATCAACATCTGCCAAGGCTATTGGTGGCTGATTGACGATGTCATCCCCCTGGATAGCGAGGAGACCGCAAGGGGACTTGTCAAAGCCATCAGAAATCGCATCGCGGATGAGATTTGGGCTGACCCGTGCGATGATGAAATGATCAAGAGCAAGAACCCCAAGATGTCCCTGTATGTCTCAACAAGGCAGGCAGCAGGCGAATATCCATCTGGCGTCTTGATTGAGCAGTACATGAGCGTGGTCTGCGATAGCGCCATTTTGGTGGACACCAAAGACCGCGCTGGAAAGCTGATCAATGCGATCATCAAGCGCGGCAAAGAACTTGGCTGGGAGGTGTGAGATGATCATCGAAAAGGGTTTTGCTGGAGGGCTTCCTGTACGGGCGGAGGATAAGGCTTACTGGGAGGGCCGTGACGCACGCAGACGTGAGCATGGGAAGAGCCGGGTACCGATGGATGTGGTGATGATCCACACCAACGAAGGCAGGACGACCGACATCGTGACGGGCATCCCGCCTGTGTTTGGGGCAGAGGCCCACAGCGCGTGGGCCAATCGCCGGGATGACGCCATCATCGAGGGGCTGTTCAAATGACCGAACTGGAAAAGTTCCTGCGGGAGATGGGGTTGGCGGATCGGCCTGCGCCCCCGGTGAAGGTGGAGAGGCAGTTCAAGGGCGTCTGGTATCGGGATGGTGAGGTGCCGTTTTGATCAATGTCAGATTGGCACCGCCAGAGATGTCGAAGTGCGTGCAGATGGCAAACCTTCGCGCACAGCTTGCGCGGGCCTCTGGCGTAAAGGATCAGAAGCGTTCGCATGACAGCGGTTTCGACATTGATCTTGTCGGCATCAAGGCCGAACTGGCTGTCTCAAAGGTGCTGGGTGTTCAGTACGATGTACACAACCTCGGCATTGATGACGGCGCTGACATGTGGTTCGACAACATCAGCATTGACGTGAAGGCGACGATGCGTGACGGAGATCGCCTGCTGTTCAAATCTGAGACTGCGTTCAGGGCAAGCATTGCGATCTTGGTTCACGCGACCGAGGATGCGGATGTGATGCGAGTGCGGGGCGGGGCGTCGAGGAAGACATTCTTTGACAGGGCAAGACAGCAAGACCTCGGCTACGGGCCGTCGTTCTATCTGGACAACACCAACCTGACGCCCATTGAGGACATCTGGCTTTTTCTGGTGCAGCACCGTTTGAAATAATGGTATCCTGCGGGCATAAACATGAAAGGACATGACATGCCCGCAGGACGCCCCAGCCTGTACAGCCAAGAGGTCGCAGACCGGATCATCGACAGCATTGCCGAGGGTAACAGCCTCGTTTCGACGCTGAAAGAGGATGACGAACTGCCCCGGTACTCGACTGTGATGCAGTGGTTGAGGACCAACCCCACTTTTGCAGCGAACTACGCGAGAGCCAGAGAGGATCAGGCTGATCACGACGCTGACAAGATCGGCGACATCGCGGAGCAGGTGGTGAGGGGAAACCTTGAGCCGCAGGCTGCGCGCGTGGCCATCGACGCATACAAGTGGGCCGCTGGCAAGCGCAAGCCCAAGGTCTATGGTGACAGGCTGGCCGTGGGCGGCGCGGCTGACATGGACCCGATCAAGACCACGACGCAACTAGACGTGTCGAACCTCACACTGGATGAACTCGATGTTCTGGGCGCGGCACTTCAGAAGTCTCTGATGCGCGACGATGGGTAAGATCGACCTTCCCGTCGCGGTCGATCCAAAGGGACTGCTGCGGGCCATCCAGAAGCGTCAGTGCGAACTGTCGCTGTCCGAGTACATCAAGCAGGCGTGGCACGTCGTCGAACCCGGCCAGCCGTACATTCACGGCTGGCACATTGACTTCATCTGCGCGCACCTTGAGGCGATCACGGACGGCATGCAGTTTGAGGACGGCACGTTCTACAACCGCCTGCTGGTCAACGTGCCGCCGGGGACGATGAAGTCGCTGATCATCAACGTCTTCTGGCCGTCGTGGGAGTGGGGTCCGCGCAACCTGCCCCATATGAGGTACGTTTGCGCCGCCCACAGCCAAGAACTGGCGCTGCGAGACAGCGTCAAGATGCGCCGACTGGTCAAGCATGAATGGTATCAGGAACGCTGGGGCGACCGGGTTCAACTGATGTCGGATCAGGACGCCAAGGGTAAGTTTGAAAACTCAGCCACCGGCAGCCGACAGGCCACGGCGTTCGAGGGCATCACGGGCTATCGTGGCGACCGGGTGATCATCGACGATCCGCACAGCGTGGATGGCGCGAACTCCGACGCCAAGCGGAACACTGTCACAGGGCTGTTCAAGGAGGCCGTCACCAGCCGCCTGAACAACCCTGATCGATCGGCTATCGTGGTGGTGATGCAGCGCCTGCACGAAGAGGATGTCGCTGGCGTAATCCTGTCGAACGACATGGGCTACGACCACATCATGCTGCCCATGCGCTACGACCCGGCGCGCGCCGCACCCACGAAGCTGGGCTATGCCGACGTGCGCGAGGAAGAGGGTGAACTGCTGTTCCCCGACCGCTTCCCGCTGGAGGTGGTCGAGCGCGACGAGCGGGCGATGGGGCCATATGCCACCGCTGGCCAGTACCAGCAGCAGCCAGAGCCTCGCGGCGGCGGGATCATCAAGGACCACTGGTGGCAACTTTGGGAGAAGGGCGAATACCCGCCCATCGAGTTCGTCGTGGCCTCGCTCGACACCGCCTACACCACCAAGGCTGAGAACGACTACAGCGCACTGACGATCTGGGGCGTGTTCTCAGGCGTCGGCGAGGGCAGGGCGACCCGATCTGTTGATCGGTACGGCAGGACTGTGGAACTGAACACCACCTACCAGAGCGAGACGCTGGGGGCGGTGCCAAAGGTCATGCTGATGTACGCATGGCAGAGAAAGCTGGAACTGCACGAACTGGCCGAACAGGTGGCCCAGACATGCGCCCGCATGCACGTTGATCGGCTGCTGATTGAGAACAAGGCGGCGGGACACTCCGTCGCGCAGGAGATCAGGCGGCTGTTTGGAAACGAGGATTTTGTGGTCCAGATGTACGACCCGAAGACGCTTGATAAGACTGCACGCCTGTACTCAATCCAGCACATATTTGCCGAGGGAATGGTGTACGCCCCGGACAAAGATTGGGCCGAGCAAGTGATCCGCCAATGCTCCGTTTTTCCGAAGGGAAAGAACGACGATTTGGTGGATACAGTGTCAATGTCGTTGAACCATCTTCGCAGCGTTGGTATGCTCACAAGGACGCAGGAGAGAATGGCTGAACTGGAGAATGCCCAAAAGTTTTCGGGCAATAACAGCGATGCCCCATTGTACAACACCTGACGTCTGGGAGAGATCATGATGAAGCGCGTACTATGCAATGCAACGGTAGACCGTACCGATGACCACATCTTGGTCACCGTTATCGGAGTTGAGGAAAGCACGGGCCTGTCGGCCACCTACGAGTTCCCGCTGGATGAAACTGACGACAGCGCGGCGATGGAAAGCATCCGCCGCTTTACCAATGAGAACGGCGGCACCCAATGAGAAACAACCACGTCTATCTGCTGGGAGACGAGAAGCACGCCTTCATCTGCGGCGTGAACACTTGCCCGATCAACGGCCAGACGCTGCCGTTCTTCGGTGTCGCAAGAAACCAGAAGATCATTGAGGCGCTTGGCTTCAACGATGAGACGCGCCTGATTGAGGAACAGGAAGACATTGACCATATGGTCAGTCTTTACCGCGACAATGGATCGCTGATCTTCTTCCAGCACATGTGGGCCGCACGCGATGTGGTGCAGCAACTCGCAATGACGTTCTCCATTCTGGCCGAACAGGGCTGGACTGGTGAAGGCACGCAGACCGTCAACTGAAAGGATTAATGACATGGCAAATCAAAACGGCATCACGATCACCATCAAGGGGTTCCTGCCCACCGGCAAGACGCTGGAGGAGCAGTTCGCGGCGATGACCCTCGTTCGCTGGGCGCAGAACGATGCGGACGAACTGCCCGCCCTTATGGGGAAGCTGATTGATTTCAGCTTCGACGCCAAGATCAAGACCCGGCGCAAGCCCAAGATCAATGGGGATGTGGAATGATCGTCAACGGCATTTCCCTGCTGTTCGCAGCCCCGATCAAGAATATGCTGGAGACCAAGGAGCGGGCGCATGGCGTGAGCCACGGCCTGTCCGAGGCTGGGTACGACATCCGCATCAAGCAGGACGTGGAGTTCCACCCGGGCAACTCGATCCAGCCCGCTGGCGTCTGGGTGGATGGCCTTTACAGCCCCGGCCGCTTCACCATTGCGTCGGCCATCGAGGAGTTTGACATGCCGCCAAATTTGGTCGGCGTCGTCCACGACAAATCGACATGGGCGCGCGCGGGCCTGTCGGTGCGGAACACTGTCATTGAGCCGGGGTGGAAGGGCTTCCTGACCATTGAGCTTGTCTATGACGGGTACAAGCCCCTGACGATCCCAGCCGGCGCTGGCATCGCGCAGGTGCTGTTCCACAAGACGTCAGACTGGGCAGCGTATTGCGGAAAATACCAGAACCAAGTCGATAAACCTGTGGGGGCTGTCTATGCTTAATCCATACATTTGCTGTCCGAGCTGCGGATCGAAGCAGAACTTCCATTACCCGAACTGCGATATTGGTTCGCCCTTCCCTGAGGCTGACCCCTACGTCAATCTGAGGCAGGTTCTGATGATGGCGCTGGAGCAAGCCTCACACGGCAAGGGCGCAGAGCGGCACGGCCAAGGCAAGCCGTTTGACCAGCAACCCATGATGCAGATCAGCCGGATGCTGAACGGCAGCCCGGTCGGCTGCATGTATCAGGCGATTAAGAAGACGCAGGAAGCCAGCCGCATGGATGCCGACGCCGCCCAGCGCGAATTGCTGGGTGCCATCAACTATCTGGCTGGCGCATACCTCCTGCTGGAAGAAATGATGGAGACCTGATAGGATCACGCACAACGTGACCTTGAAGGGACCATGATATGCCTCTCGTTCCCGGCCTAAACCCCGCCGTGCGCCTTGAAGACGACCAGTCAGATGGGGCCATCTCCCCAATGGATGTGACGGTGGAAGAGGCCGGGGACGAACCTGACGTCCCTGAGTTTGACCAGAATGGTGCGATCCTCCGCATCGACCACGGCGACGGCTCAATCACCGTCTCTCTGGATGGCAAGCCGATCTCTGAGGCCGAGGAGAAAGACGCCGAACTTGGCTGGTTTGGCAACCTCGTTGAGAAGATCGACGATATGGAACTTGGCCTGATCGCTGACGAATTGCTGCGGGGCGTTGATGACGACCTGTCGTCCCGTCGGGAGTGGGTTGAAGACCGCGCCAAGGGCATGCAGTTGCTCGGCCTCAAGCTGGAAACCCCCGGCATCCAAGGGTCAAACGACGGTGCGCCGGTTGAGGGCATGTCAAAAGTCCGACACCCCATGCTGCAAGAGGCAGTGCTTCGCTTCCAAGCGAATGCGCGGTCTGAGATGCTGCCGACCGACGGCCCGGTCAAGATCAGGGACGACGGCAACAACCAGACGCTGGAACGCGACGAATTGGCTGACGCCTTCCAGAAGGACTTCAACCATTACCTGACCGCCACGGCGACCGAATACTATCCCGACACTGACCGCATGTTCCTGCTGTTGGGTTTTGGCGGCACGGCGTTCAAGAAAGTGTACTTCTGCCCCCTGCGGAACCGCCCGGTCAGCGAGAGCGTTGACGCTGATGATCTGATCGTCAACAACGCCGCGACCGATCTGTCGAATGCCAAGCGCGCAACGCATCGAGTGTACATGCGCCCGTCCACGGTCAAGCGCCTGCAAATCCTTGGCGTCTACCGCGACATTGAACTGTCCACTCCAGTCAACACATCGCCCGACAGCGTGCAGGAAGCCAAGGCCGCACAGCAAGGCATCTCAACTCAGACCATGAACCCTGACGACCGGGATCGTGAAATCTATGAGGTCTACTGCGAACTGGACATCAAGGGCTTTGAACACAAGTACAAGGGCAAGGCGTCCGGGCTGGAAGTCCCGTATCGCGTGACCATCGACGTGTCGTCGCGGGAAATCCTGTCCATTGTGCGGAATTACAACGAAGAGACCAAAGAACTGCCAGAAGCGCGCACGACCTTCGTCAAGTACACCTTCGTGCCGGGGTTTGGGTTCTATGACATCGGCCTGCTGCACATCCTCGGCAACACCACCAATGCCGTGACCGCCGCATGGCGCGAACTGCTTGATGCCGGCATGTACGCCAACTTCCCCGGCTTCCTGATTTCCGACACTGGCAGCCGTCAAAATACCAACATCTTCCGCATCCCGCCCGGCGGCGCGGCGCAGGTGAAGACCGGGGGCCAGCCGATTGGCCAAGCCATCATGGCGCTGCCCTACAAGGAGCCGTCGCAGGCCCTGATGGCGCTGGTTGAGAACATGGCCCAGACCGGTGCGCGTGTCGGCGGGACGTCAGAGTTGCAGGTGGGCGAGGGCAGGCCGGATGCGCCTGTCGGCACTACACTGGCGATGATTGAGCAAGCCACCAAGGTGCTGAACTCCGTCCACAAGCGCATGCACGCCGCGCAGGCCGAGGAGTTCCGCCTGCTGCGCGATTGCTTCAAGGAACACCCAGAGAGCTTCTGGGAGCGCAATCGCCGCCCGACCATGCGCTGGAACCTTGAGATGCTCCAGAAGGCGCTGGATGACGTCGAACTGGTGCCGCAGGCCGATCCGAACACTTCCAGCCATGCCCAGCGCGTGATGAAGATCATGGCGCTGAAGCAGTTGCAGGCCGCAAACCCCGGCATGTACGACGCCATCGCCGTGGATACCGCCGCGCTGCGTGCTATCGGATGGTCCAACCCGGAGCAATTCCTGAAGCCAGAAGCCGAGCGCAACCAGCCGCCGCCGGAACTGTTGAAGGGCATGGAAGACCTCAAGATTGCCCACCAGAAAGCGGATGCCGACACGATGCGGGCGCAGGCTGCCATGATCAAGGCGCAGCAGCCGAACGCAGGCCCAGCGCCGCAGCAGCAGCCTGATCCTGCCAAGGTGATGGCCGAGCAGAACAAGGCCCGCCAACTGGAATATTCCATGCGGCGCGATGCCATGAACGACGAGAACCGCGATCTGGACCGCGAGAAAGACCTGCGACTGGAGCAGATGCAGATGGACCGCGACCAGATGAACGATGCGGTGCGGATGCAGCATGAGATCGACATGCAGAGCCGCGACCACCAGACTGACATCCTGAAACTGGCCATGCAGGTGCAAGCCAACAAGAAGCGTGAAGGGGCCAAGTGATGAACGACAAGGCGATCCGAGCCGCAAAGCTGACGGCTGCTGGCCTGCTTGACAAGGCCCGCGCCCGAACCGCCGTCACCCGCGCTGGTGGCCAGATCGCCCCGTCGAAGTACCTGCCCAACGTCCCCCGTCAGGTCCATGCCGATGGCGGTCGCATCCACGCCAATAAAGGCGGCAAGATGGCCTTCATGCAGGGCAACCACCCCGACGTGCCAGAGGTGCTGTACCACGGGAATGCGGCAAAGATCGTGGAGAACCATCAATATCACGGCGACGGAAAGTGGACCTCAGAGATCGACCAAGAGGCCACCAACCGCAACCTCGCAACGCAGGACTTCAGTACCTTCAAGCCATCCCGATATGGCAACTACGGTCCCGGCATCTACCTGTCTGACAGCCCGAAGGTCGCAAGCGATTACGCGCAGGGCATCCGCGCCGACCAGACTGAGGCCAAGCCACACGGTCAGGTAATGAAGCTGCACGTCAGCATGAAACAGCCGTTTACCGAAGACGTCCTGCGGCACCCGGCGTGGATCGACTACATCAAAAACGTCTTTAACAAGTACAATCTTCCGCAGAATGAGCGCGAACAGGCGCAGGCAGTCATGAAGAAGCTGGATGACGGCACGGCGACCATGCGTGACGTCTTCCTGAGTGACACGCCCCACGGCACGATGGTCAACCAGTGGGGCCATCACGAAATCCACGACACGATCCGCAACTCTGGGTTTGACGGCATTATCGCCAGCCGCCCAGATGGGACGAAAGAATACATCGCTTTCAAGCCGGAACAGGTGAAGAGCGCCACGGGGAACCAAGGGACATTCGACCCGACCAACCCTGACATGACCAAGGCAGAGGGCGGTCGCATCCGCGCCAATAAGGGCGGCAAGATGAACGAACATGGCATGTACTCCAAGGCGGCGCAGATCATTCGCGGCCTGTCGCAGGAGCGCGGCACCGCAGAGCAAATGATTGCCGCCGCCAAGTCGCGTGGGATGAAGGACGCCGAGTTGCAGAACTTCGGCCCCCTGCCGACTGGCAAGATCAGCCGCGAAGACCTTGCGCGGGCGTTTGAGGCTCGCATTCCCAGCGTTCGCGTCGATCAGTACGGCGAGAACCCAGCGTATTTGTCCCGTCAGGAGCAGATCGAACGCAAGGCCATGCGGGACAATCCGCACAACATTCCGATGATGCCGTTTGAGCAGCGCCGACTGGATGAACTTAACGCCCGTCATGGTGCTTCTGCGCCCATCAATGTTGTGAACACCACGTCTGAAGATAGCGATGGCGAGGAGGTCACGGAGCCTGTTGACCCACAGTACAAAGGCTACCACATCAAGGGTGGCACCAATTATCGTGAGCGGCTGCTGCGCCTGAACCAACCGGACCATCCCGCTATCCGGCTAAACCAGATGATTGATTACAAGCAAAACCAGCTTAAACGCGAAATTTCAGCGTACGGTGAAGACCACCCTATTGTCCAAGAGCAGCAGAAACGCTTGCAAGAACTGATTGCAGACCGCGACCGCGCATTGCAGGAGCATGGCCCCATGCGCCCGCCAAGGCCAAGCTACCAATCCAGCCACTGGCCGGAACACTCCGATGTCCTTGCCCACATCCGCATGCAAGACAGGATGGTCGGCAACAGGAAGATGCTGCACGTCGAAGAACTCCAGTCCGACTGGGGTCAGTCTGGCCGGGATGAGGGGTTCAATGACAACTCTGCCAAAAAGGCATACGACGACCATGTCGAAGACATGCGGTCCCGCATGAAAAAAGACCTGCTGGATCAGGGCATGCCGGAAGACGTGGCCCGGCCCCTCTACGAGAATGCCCAACCGTGGCACCTCGCAAATTATCACGGCGAAACGGACAAGCTGAACGAGTTGCGCGATGCCGTCGTGGATCAGCAGGGCAAGGTTCCCGCCGCTCCCTACGTCACCAACACCCAGCACTGGACCGATCTGGCGCTGAAGCACGTCCTGCGCGAGGCCGCGCTGGGCGGATACGATGGCATCGTCTTCACCCCCGGTCAGGCGCAGGCTGATCGTTACAGCTTGGACAAGCGTGTCCACAACTTGTCGCTAAAGCGCCCAGCAGATGGTAACAGCTTTGGCAGGCTGACCGCCATGAGCCACATCGGCACCCCGCTGTTCGATGACGAAATTAAGGACGAGAAGCACCTGCACAGCCTCGTTGGTCGAGATGTTGCTGACAAGCTTCTGTCCAGCCAAGGCGTGGTCAACCACAACGAACAGACCATCAACCATTACATTTCTGGGGGCGACCTGAAGATGGGTGGCCAAGGTATGCGGACCTACTACGACAACATGGTGCCTAAAAGCGTCATGCGATTGGCGCAGATGCACGATCCTGCCGCCGCGCCGGGACAGCCTGTGCCGCTCAAGGGCGACAATGGCGAAGAATATCAGGGCTTCCACTTGCCCATGACCGACAAGATGCGTCAGGGCATCCTGAACGAGGGCTTCCCCGCCATGAAACGGGGCGGCGCGGTCGGGTATGGGGACGGCGGTCCCGTGGAGCCGGACATTCAAAACCCGATGTCAATCTTCCCAAAACCACAGCGGATGTTCCCCGAAGACCAGCGGCCCGCTGGTGGCCAGTACCTTTCCATGCCGAACAAGGCAGATGTCACTGGTCACAAGGCTGAAACGGCCACGATTGGGGTCGCACCGGGCGGAAAACCGTTCTTCCGCGCCTCACAGAACGCCGTTGACCAGACCGGATCGCCGGGGCGCGGTTCTGCGACCACAAAGACCAACCTTTTCAAGCAAAAGGCGGGCTGGAAGTGGCAGGAAGCACCTGAATGGCATGAAAATACCGACACAATCGTGTCGGTAGAGCATCGCGGCAGGCATTTTTACGCCCTAAACGCCCATTTTCCGAAGGGTGTTGACCTTGCGCGGTACGAAAACGCCACCAGTGAGCCTCGCCTGCGCCCGACGACGCAAGGAAACGTCGAACTTGGCCCGCAGGCTGGGTCGATCAGCGTTCGAGGCAAGTCTCACCCCGTCTACCACCATGTTATCGTCAAAGCAGATGGCGGTGCGGTCGATGCGGCGCTGGCGGCAACCCGCCGCTTCACCAAAGACGGGCAGCATGTTACTATGCGCCTGAAGGACTGAGGGAAGAGCATGGACGACATCGTAAACAAGGCTCTCGCCATGACCTCTGGTGCGCCTGCGCCTGCACCACGGGCCGCTGCCCCGCGCTTCTCAATCCGCCCGCAGGGATACCAGCCGCCAAGCGGTGGGCAGGTTGGCGTGTTCCGCACGCATGATGATGCCCCGACGATGAAGAGCCTGAAGGAGGCCTTTGATACGGCCATCGCCAATCATGTCTCTCTGTCGCCCAGTGAGCGGGCGCAGAATGCCATCGTTGCTGACCGTCGCGTTGCCACGCATTTCCCCAGCAGCAAGATCAAGGGCCGCGCTGGCTCTCTGCTCACCAAGAACGCCAAGCTGATGAAGTCCGAAACCGGATACGGCGACGAGGAGCCGGTCAAACTGGATGACGGGCGCGGCGTCGAGACAACCGGCTTGGCTCTGGCCCCTGCCTATCAGGAAGGGAAGTTCAACACCTGCCCGAACAGCGCGTCATGCAAGGACGAATGTCTCGGAAAGACCTCTGGGAAGTTCTTTCAGATCGGCGGCGGCAAAGACCTGACTGCGTTCAAGGGTCCGCGCCTGAACAGCCTGAAGAAAACCCTCGCCATGATGCGTGAGCCAGAGGCATTCGCGGTCAAACTGTTTGACGAGATTGAGGCAGCCAAGAACGAGGCCGCACGAAACGGCAATCACCTTGGGGTGCGCCTTAACACCTTGTCGGACATCAACCCGCTGGTTCACAAGGCGCTGATTGAAGCGCACCCGGACGTGTCGTTCTATGACTACACGAAGAACAACTCCAATCCGGTCGCGCCAAACCACCACTACACCTACTCTTCGACAGGTGTTTCCGACCCCCAAGAGGGCGTGGTGAACGAGCATACCAACTGGAAGCAGATGCGCCGCCGCCTTGATCAGGGCGACAACGTCGCAATGGCATTCTCCCACAAGGAGCATCTCCCAGAGGTCGTGTTTGATGAGGAGACAGGCAAGACCTACAGGGTTGTGGACGGCGACAAGCACGACTTCCGCCCGCTGGACATGCAGCCAGAAGGCGCTGACGGTGTGATCGTCGGCCTGAAGAATAAGAAGGCCATTGGTTCGGTCGATAAGGCCACTCAGGAGAGCAAGGGCTTCTTTGTGCGCTATAATCCGAACTCAAAGAAGAAGCCAGATGGCACCTATCTGCGCGGCAACAGCCGGGGGATTGGTCCGAGCGGCAAACCTTTGCTGGGTCCGACCATTCCGACCAACTTTGAGGTTCGGATCGCGCCGCAGCACCGCCAACTGACACTGAAGGACCATGAAGGAAAATGACCATGACCAGAAAACTGCCGCACGATGCGTTCTACGCTCAGTTCCATAACCACGAACAGCACCTGACCGACGACGATTACGTCCGTCCGTTCAGCCATGAGGTTGCCGATCACCCGCCTGCTGGGCCGAACCCAGATTACAGCCGGAAGAAAAAGCACCATCGCAAGGCCGCAGCGGTCCAAAAGGCGCTACACATCACGGTTGGGCGCTGATGTCGGGCCAAAAACCAGTTTTTTGGCAGGGCCACATCGAACGTGCAATGAAACTCACTTCATTGTATGCTCTTGGTCACGACCGGGACGCCGGGTAACCTCCGAGGAGATCGCAATGGACGCAAAAAGCCTGCGCGAGGCCATGAAAGCCAAGGCAAAACGCCTTGCCGGTGCCTCGCCTGAGAAAGTCGACAGTTCCACGTTCACGCCAGCCGAACCGCTGAACACTGAAGCCAAGACCGGGATGCGCCCGATCTCGCGCCGTGCGTTCAAGGTCGGCGGCAAGGTTGAGGGCGAAGAGAACGCGCAACGCGCAGACCGTTCGCCCCGTGGCTTCAAGGAGAAGTTTGGAAATGGTGGGAAAACCCATTTCACAGACGAAAACACAGACGGGCAGTACTCAAAGGCCCAACTTGACCGCATGAACAAGGTTTTGGGCGACAGGCTGAAAGCCTCCGGCATTGATAAAGATCACCCGAACTATGATGATCATGTCCAAAATCTTGCTGGAAAGATCATGGGTTCCGTTGGTGAAGTAACGCCACTCAATCCGCGAAAACCCCGCAAGTCGGGTGGAAAAGCGGAATATGCCAACGCCTTGGTGAACCGCAACGCCAAGGATGCCAACGAGGAGCGTGACGGCGTCAAGCACGTCGGCGGCATGAAGAAGGGTGGCCGCATTGCCAAGAACAATGGCGGCGGCGGTGGGATGACCACCTCCCTGCGTCCCCGTCCGCGCCCGATGCAAAGCGATATTGGCTCCTCTGAGCAGGACGGCATGCCGGAAGATGACGGCAATTTTGGATCCGTCCTCGCCCCGAAGACCTCCATGCGCCCCATGAAGCGCCCCGTTGATATGGGGCTGACTGAGGGTGAGAAGGAAGGGATCAGGAAAGGCACTGAACGGCTGCCGAACTACTACAAGAAGGGCGGCAAGATCGCCATGCAGCGCGGTGGCGCGGCAGGGTCGAATGCCCAGCCGATCTCGTCCGCTGGCGGCGACAGCGGTGGCCGTGAAGCCAAGAAAAAGGGCGGCATGGTCGAAGGCTCTGCCAAGGACATGCGCGAAGACAAGATGCTTGCCAAGAAGCATGGCATGTCGATGAAGGAGTGGGAAAAGTCTCCAGAAGACAAGGTCCACGACAAAGGCTGCACCTGCAAAGCCTGCGGCGGCGCAACTGGCATGAAGCGTGGCGGCGGTCTCTACGCCAACATCAATGCCAAGCGTGAGCGTGGCGAGAGGATGCGGAAGCCCGGAGAAAAGGGTGCGCCGACCGCAGAGGCTTTTGAAATGGCCAAGCGCACCGCCAAGAAGGACGGCGGCGAAAAGCACGACAAAGGCTGCACCTGCAAAGCCTGCGGTGGCCGCATGGCCCGCGCCACTGGTGGCCGCGCCGGCAAGGGCAAGACCAACATCAACATCATCATCTCGCCGCACCACGACGGCAAGCTGGGATCGTTGGGTGAGCAGCCCGGTATGGGCCAACCGCCAATGCCGATGCCGATGCCTAAGCCTCCAATGCCCGCTCCCGCTCCCGCTCCCGCTCCCAGCGCACTGCCGCCCGGTCTGGGCGCTGCACTGGCAGGCGCTGCGGGCGCTGGCCCGATGCCGGGTGGCCCAATGCCCGGTGGTCCCGGCCCGATGCCGCCAGTGATGGCGCGTAAGGACGGCGGCAAGGTCTATCCGAAGATGCGGTTCGGCGCTGGCTCTGGCGAAGGCCGTCTGGAGAAGATCAAAGAGTACGGCGCGAACGCCAAACCATAATCCGTCACCCTCCCTGACGGGTTCAGATGCCTCCGGCTGTCTCTCTCCTCCCAAATGGCCGGGGGCGTCACCACTGATCATGATTAGGATAAACGATGCTGACATATGGTTCCGCCTTTGAGCGGGAACTGGCGAAGCTAATCGTCGAGCGTAGAAAAAGCCTCACCGAAAATGTTGTCTCTGGTGTTGCGATCCAGACGATGGAACGCTACCGTGAGTACGTTGGCCGCATCGCAGAACTGGATGAAGTGCTGGGTCTGTTTGAGATTGCCAACAAGAACGTGAGCGAAAACCTATAGGGAATGACATGCCGCACATGATGATGGCTCATGAAGACGACCCCAAAGAAAAGCTGCATGCAGCATTGGGCGACATCTCTGAGATCGAACTGTTTCACAACCAAGTGCTTCTGGCGGTGTACATCCGCCCGCAGCGCACCAAGTCGGGCCTGTATCTGACCGACGCGCACACCGACGAAGATCGTTACCAATCGAAGGTGGGCCTGCTGGTGGCCAAGGGTCCGCAGGCGTTTGAACAGGACGGAAGCTGGTTCACTGGACTGGACTTCAAAGAAAATGACTGGCTGGTATTCCGCCCGTCTGACGGCTGGTCGATCACCGTGAACGGTGTCCTGTGCCGCATCTTCGACGACATCAATATCAAGGGGCGCGTCCCGCACCCCGACGCAGTGTGGTGAGGATAGGATCATGAACGAAGACGAGAACATTGAAGACATCCAGTTGGAACTTGAACTGGAACCCGAAGATGCGCCAGAGGTCGTGCCTCCGAAAGACGGCATTGAAGAGTTGCGCGTCCAACTCAATGCTGAACGTGCCGCCCGCCGCGAGGCTGAACGCCGAGCCATTGAGGCGCAGCAGCGGGAACATGTTGCCCGTGTCGACAAGGAAGACACGGACATCCAGTTGGTGGCGAACGCCATTGACACGCTGGAGCGGGACACCGAACTGCTAAAGCAGAGCCTCCAGTACGCCATGCAGGCTGGCGACCACGCCCGTCAGGTGGATATTCAGGAGAGCATCAGCGACAACAAGGCCAAGTTGCTTCAGTTGAACAACGGCCTTGAGGCGATGAAGTCCAAGCCGAAGACGCCGCCGCCGCCAACGCACAGCGATCCAGTGGAGGCGTTTGCGTCTCGCCTGTCGCCCCGGTCGGCAGACTGGGTTCGGGCGCACCCTGAGTTCGTCCGCGATCCGGCCAAGAACCGCAAGATGATCGCCGCCCACGAACTGGCGATGGCTGACGGCATTGCGCCCGACACTGACGAATACTTCTCTGCCATTGAGGAGACACTTCGTGTGAGGCCGCAGCGCCAAGCCCCAGTGCAAGAGGAAGGCGCTATGGACTATTCCGCAAAAGTCACCCAGCGGCGCGATGCTGCGCCTGCGGCTGCGCCCGTCAGCCGTGGCAACTCCACCCGCACCAACGTGGTCAGGCTGACCGCAGCGGAGCGGGAGATGGCTGAGATGATGAACATGAAGCCGGAAGACTATGCCAAGCACAAGGTGGCACTCCAGAAAGAAGGAAAGCTGAAATGACCGATGAGTTTAAGCGGGTACGTCCGCAGATGCGCCCTGACGCCCCGGCTCCAGAGGAAAGCCCCCGCGAACGCGCTGCGAGGGTGGCGGCAGAACTGCGCGCCCATCGCAATGGCGATCTTGATGACGGCACGGACGAGTTTTTCGTCGAACCCGGTATCATTCCAGATGGGTGGACCTACGAGTGGAAGACCAAGACCATCTTGGGCGCTGAAGACCCTGCCCATCAGGTGCAACTGAAGCGCAACGGCTGGGAACCCGTTCCGTCGTCTCGCCATCCTGAAATGATGCCTGCTGGCCACACTGGCGTTGAGATCACCCGCAAGGGCATGGTCTTGATGGAGCGTCCCAGCGAGATCACTGAGGAAGTCCGCCAACTTGATAACCGTCGCGCACGACTGCAAGTCCGCGCCAAGGAAGAACAGTTGGCGGCAGCCCCCGCTGGTCACTTTGAGCGGTCGAACAAGGGCAGCGAGATGTCAAAAATCAAGAAGGGGTATGAAGCCATGCCCATTCCTGAACAATGATCAAGGCTGTCACGATCTACAACAAGATCGACAGACTGCGGAAGGCAATCAGGCGGGAGGGAACTCCCGCCATCCAAGACCTTTGGGATGATCTTGAACCACATGTATCAATCTTTATGAAAGAAGGGGGTCTCTGTGGAACTGCAAGAACGGATGCAAAAGACAGTGGTGGGTCAGGTGACATGGGCTGATCCCGACAAGGGGATGAAATGCTCTGCCTGCCGACACGTCAAGCGTCACGAAAAGCCCAAGCCGTTCAAGCCCGACCAGTGCGCGCTGGTGTGGGTTCATTCGCGGCGTAAGGGCGAACCATTCGACGCCAAAGCCGCTATTGCATGCTCAAAATTTGAGATGTAAAAACAGTGACAGCCGGGAAAGACCGGCACCAAGCTTCCCGACCAGCGGATAGCTGGCGACAATGCGGCAAGTGTCGACCTTCGTGTCATGGGTCAAACACCGCAAGCCAAGGGCTTCCTCCGAGCGCCTTGGCAACACTCTTCCCAGCGAACATGGGCCGCACAGGAGCCATAATAAAGGCTGGGAAGAGACCCGCTAGACAAATCAAAAGATTTCTGTATTCTGTCAGTCATTCTCCCCCCGGCGTGGGAGACTGAACAATTCCCCGGTTCTACCTTCGCCCCGGCGCGCGATGATGGACCTCCTGAAAAGGAGACATCCGACATGGCGAACACCTTTGCGCCTTTCGGCTTCGCTCAGTACTCAGGCACCGGTTCTGCTCCGACATATGAGCAGACTATGGCCGCGATTGCATCGAGCAATACGACCCCGATTTTCTTCAACGATCCCGTCATGCAGGCGACCAACGCGACTGGTCTCGGCACTGGCTACATCGCTCAAGCGGTTTCCCCGGTCACCCTGACCGTCGCCGCGACTGGCATCACCACTGCCGCCACTGGCGCGATGACGATCACCTTCACGGCGATCTCCAGCAGCACCAACAACATCCCGACCTTCGCGTCGACCAACTGGGCAGCGCCCGTTGGCTCCGTTGTTGTTGTCAGCAACGCCACTGGCGTTCCGAACGGTGCCTTCACCGTCACCTCGGCCACTGCCACGACCGTCGTGATCGCCAACAGCGGCTCGACCGCAGCGGCAACCTCGGCGACTTCGACCCCCGTGGTCACCGTGTTCGTCCCCGTCGCTGGCGTGTTCACTGGCTGCAAGTATTTGTCCACGTCGCAGAAGCGCACCGTGTGGTCGAACTACTGGCCGGGTTCCGACACGACCCAAGATGTGGAAGCCTACGTCGTCACCGACCCGAACGCCCGTTTCCTCGTCCAGACCGGCAACTCGTCCACCACCGCGACCGCGATGGGCCAGAACCAAGTTGGCCAGAACATCAGCTTCGCATGGTCGGACAGCGCCGCAACTGGCGAGACCAACGGTCGCACCTCCACTGGCCTTTCGACCATGTTTGCTGATCAGGCTACCAGTTCGCAAGCTGGCGGCACGGCAAACTCGTTCCTGCCGTTCCGTATTATCGCCCTCGCCAACTACCTGCCCGGCCAATCTTCGCCGCTCTCAGGTATCAACGGCAACGATGCTACGAGCGCGTACAACGAGATCGTGGTCGGCTTCAACAACGCGATGCCGCGCAACTTCGCTGGCGTGTAAGGAGAACTGAAAAATGGCTGTCAATCTTAGTGCCATCAAAGACCTTCTCCTCCCCGGCCTCCGTGGAGTTGAAGGCAAGTACGAGATGATCCCATCTCAGTACGACAAAATCTTCACGAAGCATAACTCGAAAATGGCTCTGGAACGCACCGCTGAGATGCGCTTCCTTGGCTTCGCTCAGTTGAAGACCGAAGGCGCACAGACTTCGTTCGACAACGGCGCGGGTGAACGCTTCATCTACAACCAAGAACACACGGAAATCGGCCTCGGCTATGCGATCACCCGCAAAGCCGTCGACGATAACCTGTACAAGACGCAGTTCGCTCCGTCGAACCTCGGCCTGATTGAGAGCTTTCAACAGACCAAGGAAATCTACGGTGCAAACATCCTGAACACCGCGACGACCTACAACGCTTCGATTGGCGGCGACGGCGTGGCTCTGATTGCCACCAATCACCCCATCGACGGCGGCACGGTCGCCAACCGCCCAGCTACGGATGCTGAACTGAACGAGGCCACCCTGCTGAACGGCATGATCGGCATTCGGACCCAGTTCCGCGATCAGGCTGGCCTGAAGGTGTTCGCCCGTGGCCGCAAGCTGGTTGTTCCGCCGCAGTTGGAACCGGTCGCAATCCGCCTGACCAAGACGGAACTGCGCCCCGGCACCGCCGACAACGACGTCAACGCCATCATGTCCACCGCTGGTGGTCTGCCGGAAGGCTACATGGTCAACGACTTCTTGACCTCAACGTCTGCGTGGTTCCTGCTGACCAACATCGACGGCCTATCCTACATGGAGCGTATCAAGTTTGAAACCGACATGCAGGTGGACTTCGTTACGGACAACCTGCTGGTGAAAGGCTACGAGCGGTACTCGTTCGGGTATTACAACTGGCGTTCGATCTGGGGTTCGTTCCCGTCGTAATCGACAACTCGGAGGGGGGCTTCGGTCCCCCTCTTGCCTTCTGGGTCTCATTGCCGCCCTGACCGCACCCAGCGGACTTTGCACAGACAGTGCGGCGTATTGTGCAAAAGGAACCCCAATCATGGGTAAGACTACGTTCACTGGCCCCATTCGTGCGGGCAATATCCTGAACACCTCTGGCACCACCCTCGGCCAAGACGTGAAGAACGTCGGCTCTGTGGTCATGATCCAGACTGTTCCGATCACGCAAGCAGGCACTGCAACGGCTCTCGGCACCACAATCGTGCTGCCCGTTAACAGCCACATTGTCAACATGCAGATGGTTGTGACTACCGCATGGACTGGGGCTGCGACCACGTTCAGTGTTGGGAACAGCGCGACGTCCACCGAATACGTCTCCGCCGCTGCTGGCGGCACCATCGGCGTGATCGCTCTGACCCCCGGCTCTGATGCGACCCGCACCGCAAACTGGGATGACACCGGGACGACCGACAAGCGCGTCTGGGTTCTGTCTGCCAACACGGGCAGCGGCGTCGGCACCCTGACCGTCCGCTACATCCAAGCCCCCGATCTGCCGTAACAGGAGAGGCACCGATGCGTACTGGCAACAAGAAGCCCGCGATGAGCGTCAAGACCACGGTCTCCGTGGGCAAGCCGTCCAAGAGCGAAGACGCCAAGGCCCACACCGCCACTGGCAACAAGACCGTCACTGGCGGTCAGGGCGTCCACGGCATGCCGCTGATGTCGGCAGCCGCACCGAAGGCAAAATACTGACGGAAGGGGCTTCACGGCCCCTTCTTCTTCATAGGAGACGCGAATGACCCCGGTTACCATTTCACGGACGAATACTGGCCGCAGTACGATCATTGCGTCGGACAGCTTCCAGAACCCATTCAATGTGGGTTTGGTCATCACCATCAGCGGCAGCCCAACGTACAACATTGAAATTTCAATGGATGACCCGATGCTGGCCACGCCAACGGTTTGGGCCGCGCCGACTGGTTTTTCCGCCCTCACGGCGGCGACCAATGGCTCAATCACCGTCCCGCACCACGCGCTGTCGATCAACATCACTGGCGGTTCAGGCACGGTCACGGCGTACATTGTTCAAGCCGGGGTGCGCTGATGGCGAAGTCACCGGCATGGACTCGATCTGAGGGTAAAGACCCCAAGGGTGGCTTGAACGCCAAGGGGCGCGCGTCAGCAAAGGCGCAGGGCATGAACCTCAAGCCCCCAGCCCCTGCGCCCAAGACAGAAAAGGATGCTGGCCGTAAGGCATCCTTTTGCGCTAGGATGACGGGCATGAAGGAAAAGATGACCAGTTCTGAGACCGCTAAAGACCCCAACAGCAGGATCAACAAGAGCCTGCGCGCATGGAAGTGCTGATAGATGGCAACGACTGGCACATATACGTTCAACCCCGGCCTCGGCGAGATCACGCTGTACGCCTACATGAACGTCGGGATCAGGCCAACGGCGATCCTTCAGGAACACATGGAGGCTGCCCGCATGGCTGCCAACATGATGCTGTCCCGCTGGTCGAACCAAGGCGTGAACCTGTGGGCTGTTGACCTGATTGAGGTGCCTCTGGTTCAGGGTCAGGCCACCTATTCGGTTGATGCGAACACCGTGGTCATCCTTGATGCGTACATTCGGTACCAGAGCGGCAACTCCCCGCCGATTGACCGCCCAATTATGCCGATCAGCCGCACGGAATATGCGTCGTACTCTACAAAAACCACTCAGGCCGCTCCGACGACCTTCTGGTTCGACCGCCTGCTGTCTCCCACGGTCACCCTGTGGCCGGTCCCTGATGGTCAATCCGCGACCTATTTGCGATACTATCGCGTAAAGCGCATCCAAGACGCCTCAATGGCTGGGAACACGCAAGTGGAAATCCCGTACATGTGGCTGGAAGCGTTTGCTGACGGTCTCGCGTATCGCCTTGCCCGCATTTGGAAGCCAGAGATCGCAGTCGGCTTGAAGGCGCAGGCTGATGAGAGCTACAAGATCGCCGCCGATCAGAACATTGAGACGTCAAACGTCTACATCTCGCCGCTGATTGGCGGCTACTACAGGTGACGCATGGCCTACGCTTCCATTGCCGGTAAGGCTCGGACAAGCGCCAAGAACCCGCAGGCGCACGCGATCTGTGACCGCTGTGGCGCACGGTACAACCATGTCGATCTGCAATTCCAATTCGATTGGGCTGGTGCCACGGTCCAGAACAAGCGCATCTTGGTGTGCAGATCGTGCCTTGACGTCATGCAGCCGCAGCTTCGCGCAATCACGCTGCCAGGTGATCCGCCGCCGATCATCAACGCACGCCCTGAAAACTACATCACCGCTTCGACCGACTACCGCCTGACGCAGGGCAACACCGTGAACGCCATCACTGGCATCCCAGTCCCCGGCGGCGACATCCGCATCACCCAGAACAACAATACTCGCGTCCCGCAGCAGACGGGCTTCGCTGACGGCAGCTTGAACAACTTCCCCGGCACTGATCCCAATGCGCCGGGTGACAATGACCCCGGACTGCCGTATGGTAACACAACCGTTCCGCAGGCTGGATTTTACAACGCACTTTCTGACCCGTGGAACGACAGTGACGTTTGGGATGATGGCGCTTTCTGGACAGAATGATAGGATAAAACATGGCACAAACATTCAGCAACAATGCGCAACTAGGTTCCGTGCGTAATATTCTCAACGGAAATGCAAGCGATATTAATGCGCTTCAGGCCCAAGGCGCAAGGTCCATTAAAAGTGTTTCCGACCTACTTTCAAATACGACTTTGACCTATACTGCAGGACTTCAATCCAGCGTAAGCTCTGGCGACATCGTGCAAACTCGGTCTGAGAACTTTTCATACCAAGTTGCAGCATCCGGCGCATCCAACCAGCACGTGACCACAGCGGGCGGGGTCAAGCTGTATGTTTTGCCTTCTGGAGAAGGCTACAACGTCAAGGCATTTGGGGCTGTCGGGGATAACGTGGCCGATGACACGGCGGAAATCCAAGCGGCCTTGACCGCAGCGGGCGGTCTCGGCGGTGCAGACGTTTGCTTCCCGTCTGGCTCGTATAAGGTCACCAGCACCCTAACCGTCCCGCAAAGGGTGCGACTTGTGGGAAATTCAAAGCTACAGGGCGGTGCATCGCAGATATATTCTCTGACAGCTTCGTCCATCTTTTATGTGGCTGGCCCTGCGCCTTATGCGTTGTTTGATCTTCGTGACATGCAAATTTGGGGCGCACGGAACGGAACACAGGAGTTTTTGACCACGCTTGGTTCGTCGGTGTCTTATGCGTATTCGACAATTGAGGGCTGCTATCTTGTCAATATCCCCAAGTTTACCCTTCTGTTGACAGGTGTCCATTTCATCAACAACAACCTTCAGAACATCGTCGGTATGACTTTAGCTGGGTCTGACTGCAACCTGCGAGATAATTACATCGGCTTTGACGATCAGCGCACGACAAGCCCATCAACAGACGCCTTAATTAAAATTGACGCAGCAACGGCGTTTGCACTGACCGATAACTATATTTCATCGTATTCAGCCATTGCCTTGACGCCCACGCCTTACCCTCTGCAAATCAACAACTCCAACGCTGTTACGCTATGGGGCAACCGGATTGACGGAGGCACCGATTACTCGCTGGTATTTACGTCAGCATCTCAGCAAATTGTTGCGGTCGGGAACCGAATTTCCTCTAACTCGGCAAACCCACCTATTTTATTTTCAAACGTCACAAGCATCACGTTTAGCAATAACATCGTCACAGGGTTGGCGGCAAGTCAGCCTTTTGCGGTTGGGTCTTCGACTCTCACCGATATTATTCTGCACGACAACCAGACCAACGCCCGAAGCGATGCTACGCAGCATGACTTTGTGGACAACTCTTTTGCGACGAGTCGCGTCGATCTGCGCAGTTCCAACCTGACAGGGCTGAACATCACGGCGAACCTCAACTTTAGTTCGGCGTTCCGAAACCGTGTAATCACCAATACGGGCGGGACGGGGGTGCAGTTTATTTATATTACTGGCGGAAATTTCAAGCCGGGTGATATGTTCTATTTCAAAAATACAGGGGCGCGTCTGATCGTCTATAATAATACAACGGCAGCATCAATCTATGACAGCAGTTCGTCAGGTTACACGACAGGCAAGGTATTTTGCTATGAAGCGGGCGTAGTTGTGGCTGGTCCGGTGTGACCATGTCTCCCGTGTCCTCTTCACTTGATGACACCAGTCCTAGCTTGTTGTATGATAACGCAACCGTTCCAGAGACAGGACCGATCTGATGTCAAACATTCAAATCCCGAACCTTCCGGCGACAGCCAGTGTCTCTGGCACTGATCTGCTTGAGGCCGTCCAGTCTGGAACCTCAGTGAAGGTTACTGCCGCGCAGATTGGAACCTATGTCCAGACCAACTTCTTTGGCAGCACGCTGCCGGTGAATAGGGGCGGCACGGGCGCGACAAGCCTGACTGGATATGTTAAGGGGAACGGCACTTCACCAATGACGGCAATCGCCAATGTGCCGCTGTCAGACGTTAGCGGCGCTGGAACAGCCGCATCTAAGAACCTCGCCGTTGGCACGGTGGCTCCAACCAGCCCGTCCATCGGCGACCTGTGGGTTGACACTAACTGAGGAAATCAGAATGAGTTGGACAGACGCAATCGGCATGGGGACGCCGCAGGTCTCCGTGATCACTACCAGTGGGCGCGGCATGACGCCCGAAGAGGTGGCCGATCTCGCTATGGCGAAGATCATCCATGTGGCTGACACCGCGCCACCAGAGATTGCCGCGCAGGCGAACGCCTTCAGGGAAAGGCTCAAGGCTGTCGTGATGTACTACATGAAGCAGGCTGTAGCGTCCGACCGCACAACCGTGTACAATGCCTTGACGGATGCGGGGCATCCTGAATTGGCCGAACTGATCAGGAGGCTCTGATGGCTATCACACAGGCGATGTGTACATCCTTCAAAGTGGAGTTGATGCAGGCCTTGCACAACTTCACAAACGGCTCTGGAAATGCGTTCAAGATCGCACTGTACACCAGTGCCGCCACACTGGGCGAAGGCACGACGGCTTACACGACCTCTGGCGAGGTGGTTGGCACCGGCTACACCGCTGGCGGCGTTGCCCTGACCAACGTGACGCCGACGTATTCCAGTACGACAGCGTACACCGACTTCTCTAATGATCCCCAATGGACAACGGCTACGATCACGGCACGGGGTGCGCTGATCTATAACACCACAAGTTCCAACCGCGCAGTGGTTGTTCTGGACTTCGGTTCAGACAAGACGTCCACCGCTGGAACCTTTACTGTTGTTTTCCCAACAGCTAACGCCACCGACGCACTCATCCGTATCGCCTGATAGGGTTTCGTCATGTCTACTGGCTACTTCGCGCAGGTCATCAATGGCGTTGTAGAGGCGGTCATCAGGGCTGAACCCGACTACATCGCGGCCAATCCAGATTTCTATCCACCAGAAATTTGGATTGAGGTTCCTGACATGGCGGAATACCCCGCCATTGGCTGGACATATACGCCTGAGGGTGGCTTCCAGCCGCCTCCGGGTTGGGTGAGAATTGAATGACTTTAGCAACCGGCGGCACAATCAGTTACGTTTGGGACGCCGTGAAACTCTGGCGTCTTCATACATTCACGACCAGCGGCAACTTCGTCGTCACCACGGGCGGCTCTGACGTCGAATACTTCATGGTCGGCGGTGGCGGTTCTGGGGCCAGAGTTCCGTCGGGGGCAACATCCCCCGGCGGCGGCGGCGGCGGCGGATACCTCACAAACCGATCAGGAAGCCCTGTCACCGTTACGGCAACGACCTATCCAGTAGTGGTGGGGGGTGGCGGCGCTGCCAGTACTGGCATTGGAAATGACGGCTCCGCATCAACATTTAACGCCCTATCGGCCACTGGCGGCGGCGGCGGTTCCAACGGTACGACTGCGGGCCGAAATGGCGGCTGTGGCGGTGGCGGCGGCGGCTCGGCTACTGCTGGCAACCGTGTAGGCGGCACAGGCAGTCAAGGCAGTAACGGTGCGCCCGCCA
>VFSW01002687.1_pt1 | contig 26826 bp, 39 predicted proteins | sample 5358111 | NCBI WGS metagenome assembly VFSW01 (sample SAMN11554181, study PRJNA540505) | mine drainage metagenome | isolation source: sediment from site ElyBrook_90M | place: USA: Ely Copper Mine, Vershire, VT | collected 2017 | reverse complement strand
GGATTGAGCCGTTTACATCAAGCTTGTAATTAGGACTTGTCGTCCCGATGCCGACGTTGCCGCTTATTATCATTCCATTTGACGGAGCGGCGTTTACTCCTGCGTACGTTCCAGCAGAAATACCGCCGTTCACGTCAAGTTTTGACTTCGGAACCGTCGTCCCGATGCCGACGTTGCCGCCGAGTGGATTTAACAAAAGATTGAAGGCCTGGCTTACCGCACCCATATTCCGAGCCTGAATGTAAGTATCATAACTTGAACCGTTCAACACCGTGCCCATAACTGCGCCTACGGTACCCGCACCGCCACCGGTGTTGCTCAAAATAAACGAACCTGACGACCCGGAAACGACTGCACTCGCGAGCGACGTCGGAGCAGCAATTGCCCCAGCAACTTCTATCGGCACCCTCGGTCCCGTCGTCCCGATGCCGACGTTGCCGCCGTTGTAGTAGATACCCGTCGAGGTGGTGGTCCATTGAGAGGAGACCTTGTTGTTGAAGGTGTTCCAATCAGTTGTGGATAGAAGTCCGCGAGCCGACGCTGATGCGGTAGGAAGATTGAAGAAGATATTTCCTGTAGAAGTCGAGATAGTAAAATCTGTGCCTGTTGAAGAAGCGTTGAATGTAAACGTCGGACCAACGACGCCGTTGATCGTGGTCGTAGCACTTCCTCCTCCACAAGGCTGAAATGAGTAAGTAAGCCACGGAGTAGTTGAGGCAACGGTCATACAATAGCCAGCATTTGTCGATGTTGTGGTGGGACCAAATCCTGTACCTCCCTGAAAACCCTGAAGGACAGAGGCGTGAGCAGAAACACCGAGAAGAATCCCAGCTCCGACAACAATCCCAGCGAGTATGTATTTAAGTGTTTTCATAAAATTAGTATGTATAAAGCCACACGACATCCACTCCGCTTGGTATTCCGTTTGTTAAAACCGCACTCTTCCCCGAAACGGTGTAATCGGTAGAAGGTCTTTGAATCGAACCTCCGACTGAAAGATAAAGGGTATAGGTCGGGGTATTGGTAGCGGTGAAAGTAGTCTGTCCATTGGTCGAAGTGAAGGTATCGGTATAAGGAGTGAAGACTCCTGAAGCAATATCGACATAAAGGCGATGGGTTGTTGGGTCTGCATAAATCTTTACAGGAGTAGTCCCATCGGCACTCGAAACTCCCAAAAGAGTAGTAACCCTGTTTTGGTCTCGTGAAGCATTCGCGCTCATGTTGATTTAATAAGTAAATTACCAGTTACGTCCGCATATATTTCTACAGGAGTAACACCATCGGAAGCAGAAACAGCTAGAAGAACCGGAATCCTGTCGTTGTCTCTTTGGGCGGTAGGAACCCCGTGATCGCTCCCTGTTGTTCCATCGGAAATACAAAGAGAATGCGTAGAAGCATCTGCGCACACATTGACCACTGTTTTTCCGTCGGTATTCAATGCCGCACGAAGAGTGGCGACAAAGTTATTATCACGAGGACTAGTATTCGCCATATCCCCATTGTTCCATTCCTAGTGCCTAAAAGAAGGGAAACGATTACGTTGACTACGCTCTTCCTCTATTTTGAGATAATCGGCATAATTCCTTCCTTTATTTACTTTTTCACCATCTTCATAATTCCATACGGAGTCCATCTCAAACAAGAATGGTATGGATAATCCTCTGTCCTCACAGTAGATTCCGTACTTTTCGCACTGATACCGTGCTCCCTGTCTTTTTATTCCGAAGAATGAAGCGAGCGCATTATATGACCATCCGTTTATACGAAGGTTCAAGAGAAGATCTATATTCCGTCGAGTAAGTTTTACCTCTGGGTAAATGTGTTTCTTTCCTTGTGGCGCTCCCATTGTGCCTATTATACCTCATTTTTTGCTATTTTTCAATGTCATTGACTTATTGTGATGATAAGAGTATACTATATAAAAATAGCAATGAATTTATCATCAATAATCTTGCTTCTTCAGACAGTCCTTTCGCTCCTGGTGCAACCGAATATGGCACAAAATCCCCAGATACAGGCAATGGCAAATCAAGCGATGCGGTTGGCACAAGTGGCGCTTTCCTCCAATCCGGTAACACAAGAGGCAACCTCCTCCATTACCTACTCGATTCCACAGGGAAATGGAACGACCACGCAACCGATTACAATAAACGTAACAAATCCACCGATAGCCCCAGCATTAGGAGCCACAAGTCCTTCACAAACACTTACACCGATGCTCACCAATATAAAAATAAGCAGAGCGCCTGGTAATCCAATGGACGAATATACGATATACGCGAATCACCAAGAAGCGGTATATCTATTTCTTTATGACCAAAATGGAGACACGATGAGTGATGCAACCGCGACAGTATCGGTAAACGGAGGAGATTCTATTGCATTAAATCAACCTCCCTATAATGCACGGCCCTATTTCTTCCAGTACTCATTTTCTAATGCTGGAATAAGTACACTTGCAGTAAACACGCTCGGAGTGACGAAAACAATTCAAGTAATAGTCTTACCCAGACACTAGGATGATATTCTTTTGCCTTCTTGCGATGCTAGTAGGCTGGAATGTAGGAGGACTCCCAGGAGTTATCCTTTTCTTCGGAGGTTTTATTATTGCGGCTGATTCCCTATCAAGTGCTCAATCAAGCCACCACCAATTCCCGCAGCACCAAGAGGAAGCGCCCATTTTCCCACATGAAGAATCCTCGCAAGAGTGGGATGAGTTTTCAGAAGGAAATTGAGTCCAGTCATTCCGTTTAACTTTGCAACTTTAGGAGCGATATTGTGTATCGAATTATAGATACCCGCTTCCCTTTGTATAAGGGTCTGAAGATTGCTATTCTTTGGGGCTATCTCATAAAGATTATCATTTAAGGTATTCCGAACAAGTTTTACTGCTCTTCCTGCCGCCGTCTTCATATTTATGAATCCTCCATCATCGTATGCTGAGGGATATTGAAGTTTTGCTTGCTGGTCGAAAAGCGTTCTTGTGTCTCTGTACGCTCCCACGGTATCATCTGATTTATTTACCAACCCTTTTGCATAGTCTATTACTTTATTGAAGGTAGTCTGTGATTCTCCTATTCCCTTATATTCATCGGGGATTTCCGATTTAAGATTCTCAAGTTGATTCAAGAAAAGCTTTTTAACACCTTTGGTTACCCCAAAACCCTCAAAAGGCTTTATCTGATTCTCAGTGTTTTGCATTGCACTCTGTAGTTTAACAAGATTTCCGCGTGGATCATTCTTTGAAAGCCTCACTCCCGCATCAGCCAAATCCTGTGCCGTCTGATTGATCCTAGAATCTATAGGAGCGAATGCTTGTCCCTTATACGTTCCTGCTTTTGCAGCCGCTTCATACGCTCTTGCGGTTCTTGCCGGAGTCGCTGTGGGAGAGATGGAGTCAATGTTTTCATTTATAATCCCTTTCGTATCTACCTTTCCTAAAGCCTTGCCGATAAGTCCGCCTCCTGCGCCTAATATACCTCCTAATGCACCCCCAGTAACCGCACCTACGGCTCCTTGTCCTAATGCTCCTGTAAGCATACTTTCAACGGGTGCTCTTTGTTCTGCGCCTGTTTGGAGTGCAGTCCCTGCCCCCTGAACGCCACCTAAAAGCGCTCCTGATTTTGCGCCTAACTTTGCCAGTTGAGCAATCGTTTGCTCTCCCGCTCCTCCTGCAACACTTCCAATTTCTCCACCTCCAACTACAAGAGGAGCGATTTGCGCTCCAAGTCCTAGTCCTTGAGCCGCCAATCCCGCACCGCTAAGTTGCTGACCACTTTGGTCGTAACCTACTTGTCCTATATTTCCCAAATAAGGAACATTAATAGATTGATTTCCTGCGAGTTGTTGCCCTAATTGTTCTACTCCTTTATTTCCAAGAAGTGCGCCTCCTGCCTGAGTAAGAAGTCCTGCGGGAAGTCGTGCAACCTCAAGAAGAGGGTTTGCAACACCTCTCACAAGAGATTGAATAAGTCCTGGAGCTTTCTCTTGGGGAGCCGATGGAGCAACGGGAGCCTGTTCAGGCATAGAAGGAGGAGCAACAAAATTATTTCCCTGGGATTGATTTTGTGTTTGAGAAGGATTTACAAATTGTCCTGATTGTCCTCCTTGAGATGCATAATTATTATATTGATTTGTATATTCAGCTTTTACTTTGCTCACATAAGCTGGGTTGATTGCTTGATACTGTCCATTTGAATACTTTGCACCGTTCCAAATTGCCGCAACTTCTGAGGGTTTCAATCCCTTATTCAATAAATCGTTTATTCTTGTATATGCCACCCTATCCTGATTTTTAGGAGAAAAATCATTCGCATCTAGTCCATATTGAGTAGCCCAATCTGAGAAATTATTTCCATTGAATTGATAAGCTCCACGAGACTGACCGTTATCTCCAGTTGCACTATAATCGGTACCGCTTTCTATGGTTCTTATTGATTTAGCCAAAAGCACCGCAGTAGGATTTAACTTCGAACCATCATTTGCTATATAAGTCCCAGCGTTAGAAGAGTCCTGGGGGGGTTGGCCCATTTGTGGTGTTTGTGGTTCCATTTGTTGAATTTGAAGCTCCTCCTCCTGTCTGTATTCCTTGATAGGCGTTATTGACTATCTGTGACTGATTCCTGAGGAGAATATTTCCTTCTGCCTGAATACGCTGTAATACAGAAGAAAGAGAACCTAATGGAAGCGACCCATCGAGGATTTTGTTTGCATCAGCCGTAACCTGAGTAGGTATCTCATTTCCTCCAACACTTAGGAGTCCTGAAATCTTCCCTCTCAATGCAGCCAAAGTCGTATCATAAGTTGCCTGTTCTGGCACTGAGAGTTGTCCACGTATCGCTGACAGCGTTTGGTTTGCAAACTTCGCATCTGTGGGGTTTATTGTCGTACCGTCTGCTGATGTCATTCCACTGGTAAGAAGCGAACCAAATTGGTCTACATTTTGAACTGTGTTTTGAAGTTGAGTATATGTCGAATATGCCTGATTAAATACCTGTTGATTGGCGGTTACTCCTGCTGTTCCTGCCGTTTGTACATTGCTCTGCTGTGCTGCGCCAACCCCAAGTGCCGCATTATAATTGAATTTTGGATTTATCTGTTGTGCCATCTGTATGAGTTGCGCTTGCAAGACTGGATTTCCACTCACACTCGAAGGAATGGAAGCTGACTGTCCGCTAGCCAATTGCTGTGCATATGTCTGCATCGTCTGATAGAAGGGATCTGAAGGAGATACACCGGCTCCTGTCCCTCCACCTACTAATCCTCCCAATGGGGAGTATTGTGCCTGCCCATAAGATCCAAGAGTGGGAGCAAGCAGTCCTGCCGCCGACCCAAGTCCTTGCTGTTGTGTTTGCTGTTGTCCCGTTGCTGCCTGTGCTGATGTCTGCGCCGCAGTCATCTCGCCAGTAAGCGCTGCCTGCTTTGCTGCAAACAAGCTTTGCAATAATCCTTGTTCACCTCCTGCTTCCGCGAGGTTCGTTCCGCTTGCTCCTATATTTGCCTCTTGTTGAGCTTCGCTTGCTCTCAATGCAGCAAGTTTCTGGCTTGCGTCCAAGTATTGCTGTTGTGCTTGCTGATACTGAGGAGACTGATTCCCCGCAATACCTCCTAACTGGCTAATAAGACCTGCCTGAGAGGTATTCGGAGGCAATACCTGGCCCCCCGCTCCCATATTTATCTGCTGGTTCGGCTGATACCCTAAAGACTGTGCTTGTTTTAGTTGATTCTGAAGTCCTCCTAGTTGTGTCTGCGCCGATTGAAGCTGAGATTGTATTGCTGCTGTGTTATCTACGCCACCCATATTACCCATATTACCCGTTGTACCCATATTACTTCCTGTGCCTGTAGAAATCGTCTGACTTTTGTCTATCTGATTCGGAGGAAGATTTGTAGGTTGGGGTTTGATATTCGTAGCGGGAGACTTTGGTTTTAATCCTAAAGGCATATTCGAGGAGGTGAGTGCGGTACTCATTGCCTGTGAGGTCTGGTTTGGAGTAATACCCGTAGCCCCCGCATTTCCAGCGATATTTAATTTCGGCATACCAGGGGTTGTAAAAAGTGGATTCATTGCCATATTATTTTGTTATTTTAGGAACATAAAGATTGGGATTGACCATTGGCTGGTTCATATCCGAGAGCACGACCGAAGTGCTCTTATTCGAGAACGCATCATCAAGTCTTGTAAATCCTTCATCGTAGAGGCTCTTATAGAGTTGCGCTTTTGAGGCATCGGGGAATCGCGTCGTGTAGTAAATGTTTGCCGCTCGATAAAGAGGCAAATCCTGATAATCTTCCATAAGAAGCGGGGTTTGACCAATAGTAAATGGCGCACCAGAAACCGTCTGTCCCTGATAGGGCATAGAGAGATATGCCGTCGTTCCTGAGATTATCTTGTCTATAGGATACCATTGATTGTCTCCGCAAGTGGAGTTTGAAGAAGTGAAAGGAATACGGATCGCCGACCCCGAACCTGCGGGATTTGCTATCTCGGTATAGAACACTTGGAAGAGTGCGGTTCCCGACCCAGAAAGAGTCACGATGCTTGAAAACCCTGGATCGGTATAAAGACTGAAGGTTGTGGGGGTAACTTGCCCCACATAATAGGGAGTCGTACCTGCAGTAATCCCCGTATATCCTCCCACATCGGTAAAGTTCAATTCGGTTCCATTATCGAGATTCGTCTGAGTATCTCCGAGGTCTGAGTAATAGGCAGTCGTGCCAGAAACAAGGCCTGTGATTTCTCCGAGGTTTGCCCCTGAGTTTTGATTTTGAGCCATCCACGCCACGAAGGGAGCCGTTCCCGAACCCGACGCCAAGAGTGTCGTGGAGCCGTTTACCAACGACAAGGTATATCCGGTAGTGGTATCGGTCACATCGGGCATCGTTAAGTCCACTATCCTTGATTTATAATTGATGGTAACAATATCTCCCGAAGTCGTGGGCGTAGGCCACAAGCCAACTTGACCTCCCCAAATAAAGAAGTAATAGGGATAATCCTGATAGAACTGAATCACATTCAGAGCGTCCCAGAATTGCCGAGAAGAACATTCATTGGGTTGCCATAAGACATTCCCTATAAGCACTGTGATATTCACAAACTTCTCAAGTTGAGCAGGGAGGGGATAAAACTGGACGTTTGCTTTTGTCTGAAAAGAAACCTGCTCCTCGTTCCAAAAATAACGAGTAGTCAAATATCTGAGAGAATCATTGACCAACTCCATACCCCACGAAAGGTTATCGGAGTTGTTGTTGTTGAATACGCGAGCCAAATCGGTCTGGTACGAGGAATACGTCCGCATACCCCCATGCTATGCGATTTAGGACAAGAAAGAAGGGAAACGATTACGCGAGCAATTATGCACTCGCGGTAAAATACGCCCAGCTCGTTCCTCCTGAAACGTTAATATAAAACCTCGTAGTACCTGAAGTCGCGGTAGTATTTATATAAAGCGTACCCTCATTTGCGAAGTTTGTAGGCGCTCCGCTTCCTACTACAATCTGAAAAGGAAGATACACAAGCGGAGCATCTATGTTATTGTGGATATGATAGGGCACTTTTGGAACACTATATTGTCCCTGAGAAAGTATCTCCTGCACTATTGCTCTTATTCTTACCTCATCCATATTATACAGAAAGAATGGGTTGCTGTCCGAATGTCGGCCCCGTAAATCCAGCTATTCGTATTTGTTGCAACCTCACATACGAGGGATTTGTAGATGTTGAGTTGAGTTCCGCACGAAGTTGAATCCAATTGAGGTTTGACCAGTTTGAGGGAAAAGTATTACTGAAATTACCCGCCGTGCTATCAGTCCCTATGAGCGTCCACGCAGTTCCAAAATAAGGTCGGTAATACAATGAGATGCTCTCTCCTGAAACAAGAGGCGTTGCAAGTTTGTATTCTACATAAGTATTATTCTGAGGAATGTTATATGTTCCTATAGGGATAAGGTCTGATTCCACAACGCCCTGAGATGCGGGAACCGTGGTTGTCTTATCAATCCCGTAATTTGTTCCATTATACCATCCCGCGAAGAAACCAACACCCGGAGGATTTCCATTAAAGGAACTAAGAACCACACTCGTCTGAATCGGGGCGAGCGCGGAAGCATATCCTCCAAAGGTATTATAGGAAAGTTTATTGGAAAGCCACATCGCATTTGAATTGAGGTTTATTATCCATACTCCGCCATACCCTGTAATGGCATTCCCTGCATTGTCTACGACATAGGCACTAAAAAGGAGATGATTCTTTACATAGGTAGCTCCTCCCCAGTTGAAATAGGGAGCAACTGCACCAATCTGAGAATAGTTTATCCCTCCCGCAATGTAATCGGGGATCTTTGCAAATTCATTTGCCTGAGAGCCATTTGAAATATAAATCCTTCCCGTATTTCCTGCGAATATGTAGGCATTCGTATTGACGGTTACTATCTGGCTTACATAATTTTCGGCAAGAAGAATAGGTTGAGTAACCACATTCGAGGTAGTATCCCATGTATAAGCATAATTTTTTGTTCCTCCTATAAGCATATTGGTTCCAAGAGGAGACAAACACGTTGCTATATCATCTATGGGAAGCAGAGGAAAAGTGAGATAGGTATATGTCGTACCCACAAGGGGGTCAAACGCGACAGGAGCAACAGAGCCAATTCCACGGTTCGTTTGGTATATCTTTCCCACTTTATATAAATCGGTGAAGTATATTCTTCCGTTTGGAGCCTCTATGGGATAATGCGGGCATGAAGCCACTGCATTCCCAGTAAGATAATTTGATTGATTTACCGTAGACGTGTCGGGATTCCATCCATACGTCCATGAAATGGGTGCCATTCCTTGTTCAGTATCAATAAGGGCATAATCTATTGCTCCATCTCTAAAAACGAAGGCATAAGTATCCCATCCACCCACCGCCCTGTTCCAATTTGCTGCCCTCCATGTAACCAGTCCGTTTCCATGAGCCGTAGCATCGGGAGAAGGACCAGACCGTGCCCGATTACCTGTATATGTCCATGACTTTGTGGTGGTCGTAACTATCCTATCAGTCCATACTTGTCCAAGATCGTCTATAACCCAATTCAGATTCTGTGTTGGTTCATAAGCGAATTGCTTTGGCTTTCCCATATTATAGGTATAGAAAATCGCCGTACCGGTAGTTCCGGTAAAGTTTGAAAGCGTCGTAGTGCCATAAGATAATTTTAGAGCAAATGTAGTTGTTCCCCCCGAAGTACTCAATACCTGAACCCAATATGGGCTTGAGCCAGAAGTAAGACCAGTGATTGAACTTGTAGTAACGTAAATTGCTTCCTCTGTTTCCAGTCCAAGAGAAGAAGCCGCCTGAAAGTTATTACTTGAACCTGTTTCCGTAAGAAGGGCTGTCGTGATTGCCGTCCCATTCATAATATTTGCAGTGCCAAAATTGACACTCGCCTCTCCCTTCACGGTGTCGAGGTTTACGTTCTGAGCATTTGCTATGCCTGAATATGGAGTAGGCGCTATACCGGACTCGAAGCCGGTAATAACAAGCGCTCTATCTTTTATATCGAATGAAAATGCCATTTTATGCTACCGTTACATAGAATCCTGAGATCCCTACATAGGTAGCAGTAGAACCGTTTGCGTAAAGATTGACATTTTGCCCCGCGGAGACTCGTATGGGTTCAGAGAATTGATAATTCACAGCTCCCGATCCCTGCCACAAGACCGTGGTTCCTGTCGGGCCTGCGAGGAGTGTCCAGGTGCCCATCGTTCCTGCCGAGGAAGCAGAAATGTCGGTTATAAAAATGAGTTTACTGGTAGTCCCTGAATAAAGTGCCGAGGTAGTCCCTGCGCCACTTGCGGTTACCGAAAACGGTGTTCCGTGAATCTGTTGGTTATTCATACTCCCATCCTACTCCTCTCATATGAGATAAGAAGGGAAATGATTACTTTAAGGCTTTTTCCTTTTGAGCTCCTGCCATGCGCGGTCAAGTACGGCTCGCTCATCGGAAATCCTCTTTTCTTTATTCTCTATTTCTCGCTCCCTTCCCTTGATGCCGTCCTCCCTTGAGTCGAGAGACGAAGATTTTAGAGTAAGTTTTGTTTCTAAATCCTTTAATTCGTTGCTCTTTTTTTCAGAGTCCTTATTAAATTGAAGTACAGCAATCGCAAGTTTCTCCTGCGCTTCTTGCGCATCGGCTATCCTCTTTCGTGCATCCGATTCCTCCAGCCTTACTTTTTGCTCTCTTATTTTCATATCCTCCTCCCGCTCTTCCACCTCGGATAATTTCTCCTCTAGGCGCTCGGTAAGGTCTTGAGCATCTTGTTCTCTTTTCTTTACTCCTTCTAAAATCTGTTCGGCGTCTTTCATTCGTGCCTCTACTCCTTCTTTCAGGATATTAAAGGGAATCGCGGCGCTTATCCTTTCTGCGGTCAATTTTTCTATCTCCTTCTTCATTGCACGAACCCTCTCTTGGTGTTCTTCATATTCCCTCTCCCATTCCTCTTGATTCTTTACAAGTGTATTTTGAAATTCGAGGTCTGCTTTTGCAAGAGAAATACGGGAAGCCTCTTCAGCCTCCCGTAATTCCTTGATGCGAGAAATGCGCAACGCTTCCTCTGCGTTCGTCTTACTTTGTATTTGTTGCGGTGGAAGTAGTTGCATCTTTTCTAGGTCTTCCAACCTTTGGCTTCAGTGCGTCGTTTGAAGCCTTCGGAATGCTATTCTGAGGTTCTGCCACGAACGTATCAAATGCCTTTGGAGCATTTGCAAATTCGGGAGTTTGGGTTGAATAGGAAACTCCGGGCTGTCTCCTCATATCCGAAGTGATTTCGTCTGCTTTTAGCTGACTCAATACTTCGGTGTCTTCTGCGTCGGGAAGCTCCTGAAGAATTAAATCCTCATACGGCTTCCTCTTTTCTGGGACTGCGGTCATCGCTCCTATAGGAGAATAGTATGATTTATTGGTAAGAAATCCGAGCTTATCGGTTTCAATACGCGCTTCTCCCAGAATGATTTTATCGGCAAGCTCTTTTGCTTTTGTCCTTGCGATACAATCACCGTTTCCTGGACCCGGATAGGGAGTTGCATCCGAAATCTCTATCGTTTCGTGAGGTTGTATTACTTTCACGATCCTTCCATTCCATTTTATCTGAAAAGGCTCTTCGGTAGGATTTGTAAAGGCATACCTCTTCCCTGGGTCATAGGTTCCCTCTCGTTTCGTGAGATAACTAGCCATTATATTTATCTCTGTTCATTCGACCTTGAAAGTAGAAAACGGACATCCATCGGATACCCGCCTTGTTATCGATTAGGACAAAAAAATACCCATATACTTTTTTACAAGTATAGGGGTATTTTTGAGGAAAGTCAAGCCTTCTCTTATTCAAGATTGAGCTTTACCAATCCCCACTGCGTTCCTTCGATGGTTTCCATCGCCACACCAACGATACAAGGAGTCGTACCATTGAGGAAGTGAGTGATAGCACCCGCCGTAGTGACTGAGGCAGCCACCATCGTGCCTGGGCTAATCGTAGAAGCTCCATCGTTCGGGAGTGCAATCACGCCCTGGGTCTGTACCCATGCGTACTGAGTCCCTGCTGTCGCAACGATTGCCGCGCCCACTGGAGCCGAAGTGGCTGAAATGGGATTGACAATGATGTTCTGGTAAGGATTCAAGCATACATCCGCGCTCGGAGTGGTTAATGCCACCCGAATCGGGTCTGCAAGCGTGATAGTGAACGCCGAACTTGCCGCTGCGGTGTTGCCTGAGATTGCATACGTCTGACCACCCAATGCGCCCGTGAAGGTCAAAAGACCACCAGCGAGAAAATCGGCAGCGATCGTAGAATTAGTCGAAGTCACCGAGACGGTCGTATCATTTACCGCTACTGTCGCGCAAGTAAGGTCGTGAAGATTCGTGTCATCTTCTGCGGCTGCCTGGTAAAGTTTACCAGGAACAAGCGCCGTTCCGCCATCATAGGCGAAACGAAAACCTCGACCATCACCCGACGTCGCAAATGCGCCTACGTTCATGCTTACGGACGTATTGGCATTCGGAGTAGCACCATTCGGGTCGGAAGAGGGAGCCACCAAGAGTATATCCGGCTCTCCCACTGCTACGTTGTCTCTAATAGTTGTATTTGCCATATATTTTTTGTTTTATCGTACCTTTATTTTATGCCGAAGTTGTTACATACGCCCATGTCGTCCCTCCATTGGTGTTGATGAACATCCTGTCCGTAGTAGAGGTTGCATCCGTTTTAATGTAGATGGTTCCCTTTTTTGCGGTCAAAGTAGGAGTTCCTGTGTGAGCGATGATATTGAATCCCAACTCACTGGCCTCGAAAGAATACTGATTGAATTGCTGTGCCATAGGTTTGTTTGATTATCCTCTGGCGTGGACTAAACACCAGTAACTCCCGTCTGCACGCCGTGTCTTCGCGGGTTGTCGGTCAAGAGGTTTCCCGCAAGAACGATGAATCCGTTAAAGGCAAACTGTTGCGTCGTGAAGATAAATCCAGTCCAATAGAATCCAAGCGAACCGACCTCGTTATACTGGTTACCCGTGAAGAGTTTGGAAGCAACTTCAACTCTCGATGCATTCGGATACCCTTTCAATTCGGTGTCCAACGCATAGAAGTTCAAGAAGTCCTCGTTCAACATATAGACATACCCAGTCGTGCACTTTCTGTCGGGGATGATTTCAAGACCCGAAAACATAAGTCCATCGAATCCCGAATATCCCTTGTAGTTCGGCACAATGTTTACTTCCTTATAGATTTTCTCCTGCGGTTGCAAGAGCGTTTCGTACAACGCCCATGTGGGGAAGTCAGTGTAGGTTCGAGTCGGAACTACTGCCGCATCGGCGATGTCATTGTACAAGGTACGAAGTCCTGCGAGAGAAAGCGTTGCGTTTGCGATAACGGAAGACTGAAGCGTCGGATAGGTCGTCCTTGAAAGACCGCCAATCGTGGCTGCATTCGTTCCATTGTCTACTATCGCCTGAAGACCGTAAATGTTCTTCGCGCTGTCGCCGTTATTCGCATACGCCTGAGTGCCGAGATAATCAGCTAAATCCTGCGCGCGAGATTTCATTTCGACAGTCGTGAGGTCAATGACCTGCTGTGCTACGTTGTTTGCAAGAATATCAGTTCCTGCCAGCGCAACGTTCGCTGTGGTGAATCGCGGATTGAATTTCAACAATACGCGAGTATCTGTGAATGCCGTCGGAAGCAAGTCCATACCGATAAACGCCTGCACAGGCGTACCAATCTGGTACTTGATAGGAAAGTCCTGCGTTGCCGCCTTGAACTTCCTCGTCTTAGAGAGCGCCGTGGTCACGAAGCGATTGGTGCGAAGCACCGTATCAACTACGCGAGGCACGATGTCCTCAAGAGTCAACGTATCCACTGTGACGTTATATGCCATAGTGTTTTTTTATTATTTTTTTAATTCGATTCCCTTTATTACTTACTATCTCCTTCTGTTTAGGGATGCGTCTAATGCTTCCCAACGAGGGTCAAATTCCTTATCTTCCTTTGCCCTGCCTGTTGCCGAAACATCGCCTCTCGTTCCTGACCCGGTAAGCGCCGCTACTTTGTTCCTAGACTGAATGCGAGGTGATCTTGAACCCTGCGACTGAATCTCATACATTTCCCATGCCTTTTCTGCGGGATAAAGAGAAAGAATCCTATCGTCTTCATCTTTGGCAGAGAACTCGTCCATGATGTCGAGAACGGCTACCTGTTCATCCTCAGTGAGGTCTCGTCCAAGTGAAATGGACAAATCCTCTAACTGGTCATCAAGTGTTCGCTCATTCGATGCGATTCTCCTTTCTTCGTTGCGTACCTGTTGCTCATAAGCTTCTGCCGCAACCTGCTGAATGTATGACTCATCCGGTGGTGCAAAATCCTCCATCCATGTCTTGAAAGCATCGCGGGCTTCGGGAGAATCCCCATAAAGCTTCTTCCACGATTCCCACTTTCTGCCTTCAAAGCTCGGTGCTTCACGTTCGATGCGATCGGCTCTGCTTGATTCAAGTTCTTGCAATCTCGCCTCCAATTCTGCGGCTCTTTTTTCCGCTTCACGGTAGCGAGTATGTACGTTCTTGAATCGACTGTAGGATACTTTGTTTTCCTCCTCTGAGGTTTCCGGCGTCTCCTCGTTGCCGTTGCCGTTCTCCCTGACTCCTTCTTCTCCTTGTACAGGCTCCTCAACTGAGGCGTCCTGATTCACGGGGAGATTATTGATGTCAATTTGAGCGACATCCTTTTTCTCTTGTTCGTCCATTTTTACGGGGATTTACCTTGCGGAGGGGTTGCCCTAGCCCCTAGCTTACCTATTCCCCGACTAGGGAATTTATTTTAGTTTCTTTGCTAACTCCTTTTTCTTCTCGGTCGCTTTCTGAAACTTTATCTTCAGCTTTATGGATTTCACGGGAGCAACCTTTTCACCTCCTCCCATTACTTTCTTCACGGTATCTCCTATCATCTTATCCATAATTATTTCATGTGCTTTGCGATGTGACTCTTTAATTCTGAAAGCTCTTTTTTATGGTGTTCTTCTTCTGGGCGGATATGATTAAAAGTTCTCTTTGCCTTCTTGTCTCTTGTCTCTTTGGCGGAATCGCGGTAGTCCTTGATTGCCTGCTCTTCATCGCTTATGAGATGTGGAACTGACTTTTTCATTTCATTATTTACATTTACTAACTTCCCATTATTGATCGTTTTTTTGCAAAAGAATCTATAGCCCTTTGATATTCAACAGGATCACTATCTTTGTCAAGAAAATGAGTTTTTTTAATTTTTGCAAGTGACCATTTCTTCCCCACACTCATCTTCTTCGCCATTCCGTGCTTTTTATTCTCTAGAGCTTTGCCCTTCTTGGTTTCTTTGTTGCCGTGCATCGCTCCGATCTTGTTCATAACCTTATAGGGGATGGAGGAATTCTCGCCGTACTCCTTTTTAAGTTTTTTCTCCAAGAAAGCGGGCATAGTTATTTTTCTAAAGCATTTCTAAAAGAACGTTCTATTCTTTTTTTCGCAAATTCTTTTGTATGGTGAGTTTCACCATAAGGCTTCATCTTCTTCGCCATTCCGTGCTTTTTATCACCCACACTCGTCATTGAATGCAAATGCTTCTCATTGTGTCCGAATGAACTCTCGTGTGCTCCTTTCGGAGATAATTTGTTGGTATTCATAGAAGGTGTGATTTCTTATTTACGGGTAGTTTTTTATCTGCGGGACGGTTCATGCGCTCTGCTACATCGTGCTTTTTCTTCTCTACTCTGTGATTTATTCTTGCATCTACAGACATTTTTCTTTCGGCGGGACTAACATTTCCATGCTTTAAGGTATAATCCCACCTTTTTTGATAAGTTTTTTCTGAAACACTCATATTAGCTTTGTGTCTCCTCCCATCCTGCGGCTGGTTTACGCACATTCTTGCCAGTGAAACTCTCCTGCGCTCCCATCGCTCCACGAGTGAAGTGCTTATCTCTCTTCATTGTAAGCGATCTGGTTTGGGGACCGTGTTTCATCCCCCATACTAACTTCCCACCGCGTTCTGATTTATGCGGTGTTCTCTTCCCAAGCGGTTCCTCAAGGAACTTCGGGCCAGCGATTCTTTTCGCCATATCATGCTTCATGGCGGGAACTACTGAGTTTTTTGGTGTATTGCGAATCATGTTGATATGATAATTTAATTTCGACTTTACAGAAGGGAAACAATTATTTTATCTAGGAATCCTTTTTGGGCGTTTCTATCTTCTCGTCTTCCCATCTCCAATCCCCAGGGTCTATACCCTCCTGAAACATCACTTTTAGGTCAAGTTCGTGGTTTCTGAGACATCCTGCCTTATACCATGCCGCCATAACTCTTTCGTCTCTATGGTGAGTTACAAGGGCTATGGTCTTTCCCATGTACATAAGGGGAAGTCCATCCACATAATCAAGGCATCTGCTCACGAAGCTGTGAAAGCTCTCTCCCTCTGGGATGGGAGTAAGAGGAGTATCAGTAGCATATCTCTGTATCTCTTTTATGACTTCCTTGACGGGCTTTCCCGTGAACTTGCCCAAATCCCACGGACGAAGACAAGGGGTTACTTCCAGTATGGGGATTCCCGATTCCTTACTGATAATCTCTGCGGTCTCCTTTGTGCGTTTGAGGTCTGATACGAGGAGACCATATACGCCTATCCTTGACAGATGTTTACCTGTTTCGTGGGCTTTTTTTATCCCATTCTCATCGAGGGGAACATCAATCATCCCGCGTATCTCTCCGTTTACATTCAGTGGGGTTTCTCCGTGCCTTACGATTATGATTTTTCCATATTCTTCTTTTTGTTTTCGATAATTCATTGTATTGGTACTTGTCTAAGAAGCGCCGACTCCTGTGCATTGACTGCGGGAACAGACCCCGGAGCTGGCTGTGGCTGGGGTTCTGGGTTAGGGGTTGGATTGACTGCTGGTCCGCCCGTGCCAGGTTGTTCTTGGGGGAGTGCCTGCCCAAATATCGGGAGCGAAGGAATATATGCCTGCATCGCCTGCATATTCCCTTGCTTTGCCATTTCCCATAAGACAAGGGACTCGGTAGATTTCACAGGATCTGGTTCATCGAGTCTCTTGAAGAATGAAATGGGGTCTATAGCATTTGCACTCCATAAGTCCATCGCTTCATTTCTTTGCGTGAGCGGGTCTTTCGGAATAAGTGATCCCTCCTTCACAGTAATATCAAGCATTTGCACAAACCTGAACATCGTGTTCTTTATCTCCAATATCTCTACTCCTCCCTGCATTCCCGCGGCAGTCACATAATGCTCATTGTCGTAATAGACCACCATAAACTGAACCCACATATTATAAATGGAATCCGCTACTTGCTCCAATGATTCGGTAATATTGGCAAACCGTGAGACATCCTGTTGCTGTATCATTATCTTCCCACGAACTGACTTCTGGTCTTCAAGTCCCTGCGGGGTTGAACCTGACGTGCCTCCTACATTCATAATCTCGGAGCGCATATCCTCCATATTTTCAAAGATGCTCTGGGGAAGTGCCGGAGCGGGCAAGTGAGTAGCCGCCGCGCGGACATCTCCATTCGGCACAATGATTGCCTGCCCCTTTCTAAGGGCGTTTGCCGCTCCCGCCGCTTGGTCTGCAGTGAATGACTTTCCCGATAGGACGAGCCCCTCGTTCATGTTCTCTACGTTTTTATCAATCTGCCTCAATCTTCGGTTCACAATATCCTGCAACTGAGTATTTTGGAGAATCAAAGAGGTCTCATCGTAAGGATGAGTGCCACTTGAAAATACAGAAAGGAATAAGTAAGGATACGATGGCTCCGAGAGAAAGTTTATCCCCTTTTGACCTGGTTTATATTCTGTTGCGGGGGAGATTTCCTGACCCTGCTCATCGACTTCCGCTTCCTGAGCTTCCTGTTCTGGGATGTCATAGTTCCAGTTCGGGTTTTTATACTTTCCGAGTACCGTATCTTCATCGAGGGTATAGAAAACGTCCCGCGCCTTATACCACCACTCAATGTATTCAATCTTGGTAGCAAGTTTTCCTTCGACTTTATCGGTGATCCTTTTCTTGAGTTCTGTATCTCCGTCCGCAAACATCTCAATAAGCCGACTTGCGGTCTCTTTCTTCTTCTCTCCGAGATAATCCCCACAATATTTTCCTCCCTCATCAATATAGCCGTCCCTGTCAAAGATAAATCTCTTGGCGGGAATAACATCGGTCTTTATCTCTTCAAGTTCGGTATCCCATGTAACTTTGAATGCTCCCAATCTATCCCACATCCACCTGCGAAGTCCTCGCGCCAGTTTCCTGCGTAGCTTCTGCCTGTCCGATTCATACACCAATGCCGCTCCTATCGCGTGTGAGAGCGTCTGACCCATATCTGAAGGGTCAGAGGTAACTACGGGGTCAGGATTCGCCCTCGTGACCATAGGAAGCATTGTCTCCGCCATAGTAAAGATGACGTTATCCACGAGAGGCGTGGGATCTGAGGTAGAGGAACGAACGGTGATGTCTTGTCCTGTCTGCTTGCCGAGCCAGTACTCAAATGCTTTTTTCTGAGAATCCTCTATTCCCTCGGAATAATACTTCCTGAAGTCCTGTTTCCACTGAAGGATGAGGTCGATGATTTCCTCATCGCTCATCTTCGATGTGTATTCATTCTCCTTGCGTCCTTCATCTCCTCCAGGGTATCTTCCCTGAGCTTTGTTGGTAGGACCAAAAACAGATGCGGAATCTTTCACCGCCTTGAACATTCCGAAAGCTGCGGAATCATTTGGGTTCAGCGCCATACCCCATTACTTTATGCCTTTGTAAGCTATAAAGAAGGGAAACGATTACCTTGATTGCTCCATTTCGGCATAAACTTTATTGCGGGGTCTTTTTCGTCTATTCCTCTCCGTGCAAATTGCGGCACATCGGGATCGACAAACTTTATGTATTCTCCTTGTGCCTTATCCATTCCTATCCGCCAATAGAGCGTTGCAAAGGGATAATCACATCTCCCTGAGCTTGGCTTGTTCCATTGATACTTTGGGATGCCTAGAGGCGTTTCCTCGACTGTGCGGTACATTCCTTGCCATTCCTTCCAGTATTCCATCCACTCCGATTCCTTCCCTGAGATAGGTATTCGCTTCTCGGTGAATTCATCCACCACGAGCTGAAGGCCACGGTTTCTGTCAGCGCGCACTGTCCCTTCTTCATCATTCCAGTCCCATATATTCTCTGTCTTGGTGTCTGACCTGAAGAAGCATAAGAATACTCTGTTTGGAAACTCCTCTCGTAATTTTCTTGGTCCGATTATATCTCCTCCCTCGTCTATCACCGCGATTGCGTTCTGCCACCTTCTCAGTAAATCTCTCACAACCGCATAACTGTCGTCTTTGGCATAATAAAATATCCCTTGTTCATTCCCCACCACCACATTGATTTTTACTCCAGTATCCACTCCGATTACGGGCTGAGTCTTTTGAGGATTGACCAAGTCCGTGAGATTTTGGAAGAATGCCTGCTTACTGAGGATGTTCCCCTTCCCGATATAAGGTTCACCCAATACGAAGTTTGAAAACTGTTCATCGGTCTTCTCTCTTTTCCATTCGAGTATCTGCTTCGCGGAAATCCACGGAGCCATAAGAGAAGAAATCCAATATCCCGAAATATCCTTGTTCTCCCATTTCTTTACCCATTGGGCATTGGGGTCTCTTCGGTTTAATTCCTTACCACATTTGAGGCACACGAACTTCTCATTGCGGATATTCTCCATTGAAAGCCCTTGCGTCCAATTACCACATCCACAGGGAATGAACCAGTGCTTCTGGTCTGATTCTCCCCAATATCTGTCTACTCCATGTCCTGGAGCCGATGGGTTGCTGAAATACCACCTCCACGCATAGGAAGAGTGCTGGAGACGGGTCTCGAACTGTTGGACTATTTCTTGTTTGGAGCGATCTGTCTCGTCGGAGATGTACAAGTCTGCCGGAGTGGCGATGGCAGCTCTTTCAGTCCAAGTACCCTTAAAGTAAATAACATTGGTTCCCACCCGTTTTTGTTCAATGGAATCTTTATCAGCTGTCCAGGTTTGGAATATAGAGTTATTGTCGATAAGACGGTTGGTCTTTCCCGAAACAAAGTCTTTAATGTCCGAGGCGCTTGGTAAGCTATAGATAATGTCAATTCCTCTGTTTTTTGCGAGCCAGAGTGCTTTGATGTTTGCGGTTGTGCTGAACCCGATTTGCGCCGCTTTCCTGATGGCTTGGATTGGGGTGAAGTCCCTGAAGATGTCCCAGAGATAGGCATGTTGTTTGAAATCGAGGATTTTACCCTGGTCATTTTTGATGGCATAGTGGTCTAAGAAATATATTATGCTTTGCGAAGCGATTTGCTCATTGAGATCCATTTTCTTCGTTTATTTTCTTCTTTTTAAGGTCTTGTTCGATGATTGCAATAGCTTCCGGTGGAATAGCGGATATCTTTATCTCTCCACCGTGCTCAACCTTATCTGGGGCTTTTCCTAAGTACTGGTCTGCAACATAGGTTGGGGGGAGTTGGTCAATAATTTCTTCCCACCTCTGACTGATTTGCGCCTCGAATATAGCCCTCCTTTCCTCTTTGAGGAGCGTAGCTCTGTTCTTGGAACCTAATTTCCTGCCTCCTAGTTTGTTTCCCTTTTGAAATCCCTTCATAACATTAAAATATCGTTACTTTATCACAACTTATCATTGAGTACATTGAATCCTCTTCCTGCTAATGAATCAAAGAGGTGATTACTTTCTAGCTTCTGATATATTGCATACGAGTCTCCGTGAAATGATAATTCCCATCCCCTCTCTTTGCCATACGCCTTCAATTCCTCTGTTCTTTTCCAATCTTTCTTGGTGCGTGCAAACTGATAATGGAGAAGTAATGTATCTGGGCCAATCACTTGAGGAAATTGCTCTATCATATCGGTAAGCTCCTCTTCTTTGAATATCGGCTGTGAGGTAATCATGACTTTAGGAACTGAGGCCAATATTTATACAGAAGCGGATTTCCTCCCTGCATACTCAATCTCTGAAATACCTCATTGAATTGGTAATTATCCGGTATTCCCCTCTGATCCTTACCTATTCTTCCTTCGTGACCACATAGTTTACAATACCACCTCACTGCGGAATTATCCTCTCCTACAATATCCGCGTCGTGGGAATCTCTGAAATTATCACAAATGGGATTCATTTTCCCTCCTCAAAAAGCCACCTCATAAAGTACTCAATGGCTTCTATCTTATCCTTTTCACCCTCAGGGCGCGACTCTTTATATTCTTGGAACTTGTCCCGCATCCATTTTACTATCTCTTGGTCTAGTTTCATAATTGAAGTTTATTTATAACCTCTTCCCGACTCGAACCTATGGCTGTCTTAAAATCCAATATTCTCCCTTGCACTGCGTTTTTTATCTTCTTTACGCCTAAATAGGTTCCATCTTTGAGGAGAACTATTTGCGTCTCTCCTTCCTGCATCTGAGAGGGATTTATTTGTGCTACGGGATTATCTTGCATAGTAAGTTTTGGCGATCCGCGTCGGCAACGAGATATTTTTGACCATCTATCTCGATACTGTCACAACCCCACGCTTTGAAGTAGACCTTATCACCTACTTTGAGAGAAGACTCATAGAGAGAAAATCCTGTTGGGGTAGGATAACCCTGTGAAATCCCCTCTCCCACATATGCAACAACCCCACTTTCGCTCACCCTTGAATCCACCTGCTCAAATGCACCGAGGTCTGTCTTATCGGGCTTGATAAATACTTTATTCGGAAAAGGTACTATTTCCATATTACTTTTATTTCTTGTATGTCGTTGGCTGGTTGCCACTCTTTGTTTCCGACCTTTCCTACAATGAAATATCCGCTTTGACCATCGGGGTATACTACTGAGAACGCAACACTCTTCGTAACATTACCCTTGATTGTCTGTATCCTTACTACTTCAACTTCATCGGGGGAAATGCTCCATTCTAGCGCTCCCTTTGTTTTAGTTTCCTTAGGCATTTGTTTTCTTTTCTGGTTCTTCGATTATCCCCGCGATTGTAGTGATAAATAAGCTGGCGGCGGATAACGCATTTTCTAACGATACTCTCTCGACTTTGCAAGGATCTACGATGTTCTCATAGGAAATTTTTTCTTTTCCACTATTCTCTTTGAGCTGTTGAAGAGGGGCTTTTAGTGCTTTTTTCAATATTTGCTCTCCGATGCTTTCTCCTAATTGCCCCGATATATCATCCCATGCCTTACCTGCGCCATCCACTAATCCCTCCTCAAATGCAGCGGGAAGAGCCTTTATGGCGTCCTCTGCCTTGAGTTCCTTATATTCTCTCTCAAGCTCCGTATGCCCTCCTATTTTGAGGATTGCTATCTTTCCACGCAATCTTGCCGCACGTTCCTCTAAACGCATTTTTCGGTACATATTCGGCTCATCAGTGGCATTTATTTCAAGCTCTAATGCCCTGTGGCTTGCCGCTTCCCCGTCTGCCTGAATAAGGGTGGTATTCTTGTCGGCAACTATCTTCTTTGCGTATCCTAAATCGGTGAGTTTGGCATTTTCCCACAAGACACCCGATTGCTCGCCTATAATTGTGGCTCCGGTAATTGCTGCCACGTCCTCAATCTGCTCAGCATTACATTTCACCACTATCGCCATAAAGTTCTTCATGAGGTGATTTTTTACCAGTAATCCGAGCATCTGGTCGTCAATATCGGTCAAGAAAAATGCAGCCTGAGATACTTTCTTTTCTTGCCATTGTTTCGCAAGATTTACCAAGTCCACGTTCTTTGCCATCTTCTGGGTTGCTACTACTACCGGAATGTCCTCAAGGATTGCCTTTCTGGTCTTCTCATCGGTAAAGAACCATTCGGACATATAGCCGTCATAGAGGCGGTATCCATCCTCAATTTCATACTTTGTCTCTCCTGTCTTTGAGTCCTCTATTTGGATTGCGGCATCATGTCCGAGCTTTTGGTATATTTCTTTTATGAACTGAGCGATGTCATTATGCTCACTTACAAGGAAAGCTACTCTTTCCACATCATCGTCTTTCATGGGATGCGCTGATTCCTTTAGAATACCTACCGCCTTCGGGAGTGCTTCTTCGAGACTTCTTTTGATTTCTGCGCGACTTTCTGGGCGCTTAAGTGCTTCCTCCACGATCGCTTTTAAGAGAACTACGGTAGTAGTAGTACCGTCCCCTACATCGTCATTGGTCTTTGCACTTGCATTCTTGGCAAAATAGAGACCCGCATTTTCCATTTCGTCCTTGAAATTCATGGCATTGACTATGCGAACTCCATCGTTGATAACGCGGGGAGTGTATACGTCTCCTATAAACACATTTCTTCCGTCTGGTCCGAGGGTTGAAGCGGTAACTTCACATCCCTTGTAGAGACCATCGGTCATCTTTTTTATCTCTTCTTGTCCGTGATGTAGTAATTTCATTATTGTATTATTTCTTTTAGCTCAGTGCCGTCTTTTAATCTATCTTCGAGAGGGTCGGGGTCTATAAATTGTGCCGCTTGAATTATCTCCTCGTGGACATTCTCCTCTTCCTCAATGGGGGGGGATTTTTCTCCTTTTTGAGTATCATTGAGCCATATTGTTGCATATAATACCAACCATACTGAAATCACTCCGACAAAATATGCTAATCCTATATAAATAAATTCCATGTTATTCTTTAAGTTTTACTACGGTTCTTGGAGGAAATGGCGGAAAGGTCTGATGAAACACTTTATAAAAATCCACTCTGTCTTTTACGGAGTATCCCATAATGTTGTAATCTCCTCTGAGCATAGAGTGATACCTATCCGAGTCATCAAGCTGGAAGTTCTCAAACTTAGACTTTTCTAAGGCATCCCTGAACGCTCTTCTGAATTTCGGTACAAGGAAAAGAAATCTTAGAACCTTTAATATCTTGTTGAACTTGGCGATATTTCCCTCCTCCAAACTTCCTCCAGGTTCTCGACCTTTCATTATTAAAATTACTCTTTTTATTTCCTGCGCTGGATTTTCGAGGAGTCTTTCTTTGGTGGTCTCGCTTGCACCGTCCTCTATCCTGATACGATAGGCATCATCATATTGGATAAGAGTGGAAAATACCTCCGCAAATTCAGCCGTTATTCGGTCATTTACGCCTAACTCTGAAAGAAAATTGATAATAAATATCCTTATTTCAAGAGCGCACTCGGTAAACATCTTTGGGTTCAAAGAGAACGGGTCGAGTAGCATCTTCGCGCTATCGGTGTACGCGGAGAGGAGTTTTTCAAGGATCGTAACCTTTTTCCTCGAAAATAAAAGCGCAATCATAGGGAGGCGCATCTCTTTTGAGGTAATTACATCCATTCCCCTCTTAAAAAATCTCTTGGCTCCATTACAGGCGTGAATGGCTTGCGGAAAGGGAAGTCCCTTTGCGGGAAATGGGCAATCCTTGAACCACGCAAGCATCCCTCCCGATTCTGGGTATTCCATATGGTCGAACAACAAGATGGGCATTTCCGTCATAACTTGTTTTGCGGGTTCGACTTGGTATCCCGCCTTCTTGAAGATGTGGGAGGGCGGCGGAACTACTTGAAGTGTTGGGGAACCTGATTTTTCTTCCATTTATTTGAAGAAGGCAATAAAAGTCAGTTCGACAAGGGCAATGATCCCTATGACTACCTTGACTGCCTGAAAATTCTTATGAAACCACTTTTTCATACAAAATATGAATAATCTCTTACGGGTATTGTATCACACTTTTTTGTTTAGGGCAATATAGAGGTTTGCTATGGCTTCTTCTGGGGTGGAACCATAAACCTCGGCATTCTTGCCATTACCCACTCCTGTTGCCTTCCATCTTATGCCACCAATTACTGTTGCGGGTGGATCATAGCGCAACATATACAAATTACTCCCGCACGTCTCTATCAGCTCGGAGAGGGTGGGGATGAGAGTTAATTCTCCTGTTGTTTTATCGTGATGAAATTTACCACTTACTAATTCTCCTTGAGGAAATCCCGCCTCCTTTAATTTTTGAGCTAGTTCGTAAGTCATATGTTTATTTTATCTCCGTGAGGTTCTTCTTTATTCTTTTCCAGCAGGGAGGGCAGAAGTAACGATCATCCACATCGGAGATAAGTTTATATCCCTTTTTCTTGTGGACATAGAATACTCTTGTAAAATACGCTACTTCCTCCGTTCCTTTTCTCTTTTCACAGTATTCACAGATGGGGATTTTTGATTTAGTGGTCATATCTTTAATGATGGTGAGGAGGTTAGTTTAATTCTCTACCGCAATATGGGCAATATCTTTTTTCCTGTATCGCCATCGCTTGTAAGCATTTTGGACATTGGTTTATTTGCCGTGTAACTGTGTAGGCGCACTGATGAAGATCGAAACTTCCAAAAACATCCGCGTGACATCTTCCACAATGGATTGGTTTTGTTGTTTGATGATACATTTTACATACTCATTCTTTAGGGTTAGAGGGAGACCTCTCAAATCCAAGCGACCTCTTGAATAAGTTCTTTATTCTCTTCCATGGGGAAAACCACCACACACCATTCAGATGCCCACAGATGATACATTTCACATAGAAACAATCATCTTGAGTGCCATATATCTGGTAGTTCCATGCTTTGCAGTCGTGTTCGGGATAAGTTTTATTTGCAGTTTGATTCATACCTTTTCTTTCTCTTTCTCTTGCGACTGGGGAGGGAGGATGTTTTTGAAGAAACTTTCGGGGTCTTTTCCTTCGGCGAGATGGTCTATAAAACTATGCCAGCTCTCTTCATATCCTCCGAGGCTCGCGCCACATTCTTCGCAAGCATCCTGTGGTTCTTTATCCCACCCCAATCCCTTTCCTAATGCTTGCCAAAAGAGAGGATCGAGGAAAAACTTTCTTTGTGCCTCAGAAGAAAAAACTTCTTCCCATTCGTAACCAGTCCATTCAGTATGGAAATCTGGTCTTTCCTTTATTCTTGACCTCCACCAAGACGGTCCATATCCATTCTCAATTGCTAATTTAATCGCTTGTGCTGTGTAATTCATAGTTATTTATTATCTTCTTTCGACTCTTTTTCTTGAAACGCTTTCCAGATTGCGAAGGGGATTTCTAGAAAAAATCTTATGCCTCCCCATATTACGTCTGAAATCAAGAACCAAATAAATCTAATTGTCTTCATGTTTTTCTTTTTCTGGGGTGAGGGCGATTTACGATTTAAACCGCCCGTTATTAGGATTTATTTCCCTTCGGGGCGTTTATCAAATCCCTTTTCTGCGAGGATTGCTTCTAAATCATCAACATGAAGACAATCCACCATGCATGCGCCCTCTCTAATGTCCTGGATAATTGCTATATTTCCATTGCAATAATCATTGTTCGGAGTTGCGCTGTGCAAGACACCAAAAGCAACCACCTTACCGCCCTCTAGCTTCACAATTTTGTCTCCGTTGTACGCTTCTCTTCCATTTCGATAGTGCATTTTATTTTGTGGTATTTTCCCGACCTTTATCATCATTGTTTTCTGGAGTGAGGGAGTGGATGAGGTTAGGTATTTCTCCGGCCATTATCACAACTTTTGTTTCTTCTGCGGTTTCTTTGAGGAGGGAAAGAACTTTGTTTATTGCCTCATTAAATCCAACTAAATAAGCTGCATTTTCTAATGTAACAGCAGGGGGTAATTCTCCTATTTTCTCTCTCAACTCCTCATCTCTCTCCTTGCGGGATTGGGTGAATAAAGAAACGATTTCATTTATGGCGGCTTGTCTTGTGGGCATATCCCATTTTACGAGGATTTCCGATATTTCATTATGAATCTCTTTAGGTGTAGGCATGGTGGGTTAGGGTTTAATTTTTTTAAGATAAAACTGTATAGCACTCTCCGCATCATTAAGAGAATATCCCTGATAGATTACAAGATTATCGGCGATTACGCTCCATGTGTAGTTTCCGTCCGAACCGATAATTCCACCCTTCAAAATTATACGGTGCGGCGACATGACGGGTACTGCTATTCCAAGAGCTCCATAATCACCACCCGCACCTCCTAGTCCCATATTAGAAGGATTTACATTCAGTTGAGATCCTCCGTCTCCGGTCTGCATCCCACGAACACTTACAACAAACTGTTCTTGTTTTTTTCGCTCCCTTATCGTCTCTAGTGGAAGTTCATATTTTTCTCCGTTGGGATGGGTTATACAGATACCGTTAAGATGTCCATCTAATCTCCCTCCGTCATACCATCCTAAGTCTCTGCACTCACGATCGACGGAATACAATCTAATTACAATAGCTATAACGAAGATAATTATTGCCA